>Ga0129345_1000355_pt1 | contig 16511 bp, 14 predicted proteins | sample CPBDNA_FD_94425 | JGI IMG/M metagenome (GOLD analysis project Ga0129345, IMG submission 94425) | Freshwater to marine salinity gradient microbial communities from Chesapeake Bay, USA - CPBay_Sum_20_0.8_DNA | ecosystem: Environmental > Aquatic > Marine > Coastal | place: USA: Chesapeake Bay...
CCGGGATATCTACATTTACTGTTACAAGTAATGCTACATCAGCAAATACAGCATCAACGATAGTTGCTAGAGATGCATCAGGCAACTTTAGTGCAGGAATTATTACTGCTTCATTGACCGGTAATGTAACTGGTTCTGCCTCCCTTAATGTATTGATATCAGGCGATACAATGACGGGTCAGTTGATTAACACTCGTACAAATAATACAACCACAGGTGGTGGTCAAATCTATTTGAATGGTACGACTGGCAATAGAATTGATTGGAATAGCAATGGAGTTGCTGCTCCTACAGACACAACAAGGAGTGCTGGTACTAAGTTAGTCTTATATCCAGGTGTCAGTCCAACACAAGTTGATTATGCATTAGGAATTGAAAGTGGTACTTTATGGTATTCTGTCCCTACCACATCTCAAACACACAAGTGGTATGGTGGAACAACCAGTATGATGACCCTAACAGGGTCTAACTTGGATGTTGCTGGAAATGTCACTGGTTCTAGATTAGTATCCGATATTGCAAATGGCACTTCTCCAATTGTAGTTACTTCCACAACATTAGTATCAAATCTAAACGCCGATAAACTTGATGGTCAAGAGGGTTCTTATTATAGAAATGCTTCTAATATAAATGCTGGAACAATTGGTGATGCTTACTTACCAGCAACTATCTCTAGTGATATTACTGGTACAGCATCCAATGTTTCTGGTGCTGCAAATAGAATACTTTACAATTCTGCTTTAAATACTACTTCTACCAGTTCCCAATTAGTTTTTGATGGTAGTCAAGTTGGAATAGGAACAGACGCTCTAGATGGAAGATTGCATTTGTTTAGTCAATCTGGAGACACAAAATTAATTATTGAAAGTGACAAAACAAATGCGAATGATAATGCAAATCCATTAATAATTTTTAGGCAAGATGGTGGACTTGATTCCGCTTCTATTGGAATGAATTTCGATAAGAGTGGCAATGGGAATGACATGTATATTGCTGCTAGTAGTACTGATGCGGCAATTAGATTTTTTACTGGGACTACAAATGGATATACCAACGCTACAGAAAGATTAAAAATAGGTTCTGATGGAGTCGTTGAGATTCTAGGAACATCAAAGATTAATAAAGTAGATGTACAAACAACAGCAACAAACATTAATATGGTTGCTGGAAGAGTTTATGTATATACTGCGTCTGTAACATTAACTCTCCCAGCATCACCAACAGCAGGAGATACATTAGAGATAATAAATAGAAGTGCTACAAATACAGCAGTAATATCTAGAAATGGAAGTAACATTATGGGACTTGCCGAGAACTTGACAGTTGATAGTTTTGATATTGCATTTAAGTTGATTTATGTAGACGCTTCAAATGGTTGGGTTATAGGTAATTAATATGTCAAATTTTTCAGATTTTAGAGGTAGTGGTGGATCAACAACAAGAACGATAACACGGTTAGTTGCCACCGGTGGACAAACAACTTTTTCTGTTAGTTATACTATAGGATACATTGATGTATATCTTAATGGATCTAAGTTAGATTCGAGTGAATATACAGCAACTAGTGGAACTAATATTATTTTAAATGAATCATGTTCTGCTGGTGATATTGTAGAACTGATTGCTTATAGTGGAATTTCAATTACTGGTGAACTTGATATTCAAGATGAGACTACAAATGCTTCTAGATTTGTAATTTTAAGTGATGTTTCTTCTGGTGGAATTTCTACTGTTAAAGTTTCTTCAACTAAATTAACTTTCAATCCCTCAACAGGAACCTTAGGAACTCCTTCACTAGATCTTACTGGCGGTCCTGTTACAGAAAAGGTTAACGTTGTCGCAGGAACAGCAAACGGAACGGCAAATATTGATGTAAAAACTTCTAATGTTTGGTTATTTACAACTAACTCGACTGCAACCTGGACACACAATATTCGTGGAGATGCATCCACAACTTTAAATTCGGTTATGGGAATTGGAGAATCTCTTGTTTTGACAGTTATTTCAAAACAAAATAATACCACATATTTTACTGACAACATAACTATAGATGGAGTAGCAGTTACAGAATATTGGCAGGGTGGTTCTGCACCAACGGCAGGCATAAGCGCAACTGGATACGACGCCTATGTGTGGACCATTATTAAAACTGCATCAGCAACTTATACAGTTTTAGCGTCTCAAACAGAGTTTACTTGATATGCCTATTTTATCTGCACTGAGTTTTGGTTCAAGAGGTTATGGTTTTATTGGTGCTGTTTTACTACCCCCCACTCCTGGGCAAGAAGCATTTACAACACCAGGAACTCAATCCTGGACTGTTCCAGCGGGTGTAACTCAAATTTCTGCTGTTTGTGTTGGTGGTGGTGGTGGAGCATCTGCTTGTCCTGGAACTAGTAATAACTCCGGTGGAGGTGGCGGCGGTGGTGGATTATCTTATGGAACTTTTGCCGTTACACCAGGAGAAACATTAACAATTATAGTTGGTTCTGGTGGTGGAGGTGGTCCTAGTGGAACGACTTCTGGTGCAAATGGTGATAGTTCAATAATAAGAAGAGGAGGTACTGATCTTTTAATTGGTAATGGTGGTACTGGTGGAACTAATACGGGTCCAGTATCTGATGGTGGATTAAGTGGTGGAACCGAAAGAGATGGTGGTGGATCTGGTGGACAAGGAGGGGGTGCTCAACTCAACAATGGCGGCGGCGGTGGCGGCGGCGCTGGTGGATATAGTGGTGATGGTGGTAATGGTGGAACTGGAAATTTTGGATCTGGTAATGCTGGTACTGGCGGCGGCGGTGGCGGCGGCGGCGGTCAGTCAGCAAGTGGACTTCAAAACAATGGTGGAGGTGGTGTAGGAATACTTGGAGAAGGAACTAGTGGATCAGGAGGTGCAACTGGGCAACCTGGCACTGGTGGATCTGGTGGTTTTACTGGAACCATTGGTGGTAATGCTGGAACTTATGGTGGAGGTGGCGGCGGTAAAGAAGATGACACTGCCGGTTCTGGTGGTACTGGCGCACAAGGTGCTGTAAGAATTATTTGGGGAGAGGGAAGATTTTATCCTTCAACGAATACAGAAGATTTTACTGGATAAATATCTAAAAACCATAGAATATAATGGGAAAGGCTAGACAGACTGGTAATTTAGTATCAGAGAATCTAGTATCTGTCGATACTACAAACGACACCATTCAGATAGGAACTGGTGTAACCATTTATGGTGGATCTGTTGGAAATGCATCAATAATTTCTTTAAGTGTTTCTGGTGTTTCTACAGTAAGTGGTGTAAAAATATCATCAGGAATCATAACATCTTCAAATCCTGGTATTACAACTGTTGTTTATTATGGTGATGGTTCCAATCTAACTGGCGTTGCTGCTGCTGGTTCTGGTGGTGGTGGTGGTGATGGAGGTGATTTTAACGTTGGTATTACAACAACGAAATATGCATCCGCATCAGATGATATTGATGGATTCACTGCGATTGCGGTTACATTCCCATCAACAGTAGGCAAAACATACTTAGTTGAAAGTATTCATGTCACTAACGTTTCGGTGGGTGATCTTTATATTACGAGCAGAATTGATTATGATGGTGGAGAAAACGTACCATTCACAAATAAAGTTCTGATTCCAGAGCAAGGTGCAATTGATATTATTGATGAGACGATTATATGTAATCCATCAGATAACATTAGATTCGCGGCATATAATGGAATTGGAGTAACTGCTGCTGGTATATTGAATGGATTAGATTGTTTCGTAACCTATACTGAAAAAGAAGATACGAATTATATTGGTATTGGATCAACAACAAAATCAACATTTACTGACGAGACTATATTTACGTCAACAGGAAATCCATCAGTCATTAACACAATTACATTGACAAACAATAGTGATGTTGCTGATATTGATGCTTCCGTTTCGGTGTTTAGGGGAGGTACAATTCGACAAGGTTACTTTGTTTATAACCTAACGATTCCTCAAAATAGTTCTGTTCAAATTTTACCGAAAGCAAAACGATTAAATGCAACCGATACAATCGTCGTAAATTCAACAAGCACTTCTCTAGGCATCAATGTTGCGGGTAAATATATAACATGATAGAATAATTATTATTTGTGATTTTTCATGTTTAATATTAAGCAGGGTGATATTTTCCCTACATCATTTTACAGTGTCGATATTTACGATCAGGAAGAGAATCAAAAGTATAAGGACTTCCTGATCAATCTTTCTCAAAAAGATCCTGGAACACACCGAAGCAATCGTGGTGGTTGGCAGAGTGAAACTTTTTTGTGGAAAGAAGAAATTTTCAAACCACTCCTTGAAAAAACGGTACATATTGCTCAGAGTATTGTTAAAGATCTTTCTCCCAATCAACAACCAGAGATGGTGATTAGATCTATGTGGGGTAATGTAAGTCCCAAAGGAGGAATGAATTTCACTCATGTTCATCCGTCAGGGTGGATGAGTGGAGTCTACTATATACAATTACCAGAAGGAACTGATCAAATCACATTTGAAGATCCAAGACCTGCAAGAATGATGGACTTTCAAAGGTCTTGTTTAGTTAGTGATGAATACTTTGCACATAGACCAAAGGTAGGAGAACTTCTCTTATTTCCTTCATGGCTTCCACACTTTGTTCTTCCCAATACATCTAACGAGAACAGAATTTCTATTTCATTTAACATCGAATTGCTGGTATGAGTATTTTAATTGCGCTCCCATGTTATGGGGGAATGGTTAGTGATAAGACTGCGAAAGGATTATTTAATCTTGGAAAGGAATTAAGAACTGCAGGAGTCGATCATGGATTGATTACTCTTGCAAATGAAAGTTTAGTTACAAAGGCAAGGTCTAGAATTGCCAACTTCTTTATGAATAATACTCAGTATGAGTATGTGATGTTTATTGATGCTGATATTGGATTTGAACCAGAGTACGTGATGCGTCTTCTATCACATAAAAAGGATATTGCCTGTGGTGCATATCCTATGAAGAGTATTCCATTGAGATATAACTATAATATCACACAACCACCTGTTGCTTCTGGTGATTTAATACAAATTGATAATGTTGGATTTGGATTTGCACTCATTCACCGTAGAGTCTTTGAGGGTATTCGTAATGAGTATGGAAAAGAACTGAAGTATATACCTGCACTTAATCATTCAACCTATCCAATCACAGAACAAGAATATCATAACTCATATCACTACTTTAATGAACTGAAGAAGGGGGATGCCTTTCTTCCAGAAGATTTTTCATTCTTTGAGAGAGCAAAGAGTGTTGGATTTGTTTCGTGGTTAGATACTCATATCAAATTGTCTCATGTTGGATCACATGTATTCCAGGAAGATAAATAAAAAAATGGTGTCTTAACCGATGGCGGGTATATTTGGTCTTAGGGAAGTTAGAACAGAACAAATAACAAAAATTACTGGCAATCGTAGAGAGTTCGGTTACTTTGCTGGTGGTGTTGCTCCACCTCAGGTCTGTACTATTGACCGTTTAGATTTCTCTAATGAAACAGTAGCAGCACCAGGTAATAATTTAACACAAGCAAGAACTAGTTTAGCAGCAGTCTCTAACTGACACTAAATAATCAAAACTACACTATGATTTATGAAGTCTGGAGCAACTGAGAGTTCTTTTTATTATCTTGCTCAACATTATCAATTCCCAGAAAATGTTGATGTTAAGAGAACGACAAACGAAATTATAACTTCTACTAATCAATACAAAGTCATCTGGGCACATGATAATTGTGACCAAGCAGGGCACCGTGATCTTCCGCAACATGTGGATAAGATTGATGGTATTGTTTGTGTGTCTAACTGGGAACGAGAGCAATATATTAAATTCAAAAGAGCACCAGCAGAAAAACTTTATGTAATTCCAAATGGAATTCATGAGATGTTCAAGTTGTCTGGGAAACCAAAATCAAAAACTTGCATCTTTTTCTCTGCACCACATAAAGGAGTTGCACCATTAGTTCCTATTTGGAAAGAAGTTATCAAGCATCATCCAGATGCAAAACTCAAAGTATTTTCTTCGATGTCTCTCTATGGTGATATTCAACCAGGAGAAGGTGATGATGAAACAATCACAGGACCAAACGGACTAGAACCATCACCATTTGTTCCTGTTTATAAAGAACTTAAACAACTTCCAGGAGTTGAGTATTCACCTTGTATTGACCGCGAGGATCTACTAGAGCACATTCAGGATGCTGCCTTCTACATTCATCCTAATGTGTGGGAAGAGACCTTCTGCGTGTCTCTAGCGGAGGCAATGGCTTGTGGTTGCTTCCCAATTACAACAGATATGGGAGCACTTCCAGAAACATCAAATGGAATGGGTAAGTATATTCCAATATCTGGACAGAATACTTCAAGAGGTTGGATTACTGATGATACTTTTCATAAGAACTTTGCAGAAGAAGTAATCCGTGCTTTACACTTCTTCGATGTTGCAAGAGATGAATACGATCAAGTATCTCAAATGATCTCTAAGTTCTCAACAGAAACTTATAATTGGAAAACAATATCAAAATACTGGGAAAAATATATTGATAATCTTACTGATAATAATAAAGAGACACTTGATGATTACTATTTGAGATTTGCTGACATCTTAATGACTCCGTATGATCATATTGATTACTTATATCAAATGAAATATGAGCAAGATATAAAACCAAAAGTCATTTATGATATTGGATCTAATTGCCTGCACTGGTCGAAGGTTGCTCAAATGGTATGGAAAGATTCAAAAATTTATCATGTTGATGGGTTTGAACCGCTTGAAAATCTTTACATAACAAGGGGTGTTGATTATTCGATAGAAGTGTTGAGTGATAATGATCATAAGGTTGTGACTTATTATGAGAACTTTAAAAATCATGGTGGATGTTCATATTATGAATTAAACTATGATGATTTTCCATATAATGTTTCAGCATTTAAGAATGAAAACTATAGAGAAGTTACTAGAAAAGTAAAAACCTTAGACACCCTTGTAAAGGAAAGGGGATGGGCACAACCAGACCTTATTAAAATGGATGTTCAAGGATGTGAACTTGATATTATTAAAGGTGCTGTGAATACAATACGATATTGTCCCAATATTATTCTCGAACTGCAAAATAAGGAGTATATGAAAGGTGCTCCAATGAGAGATGAAGTGATTGAGTATATGAGGTTTATTGGGTATGAATTAGTCTCACACTTTACTCAAAACTCATCAGATGCTGATGGAGACTATCACTTTAGTAGACATAAATAAAAGAAATTATTTGTTTATTCATGTCTGAAAATTATAAAGAAATTGCACTGGCAAAATCTGATGATGTGCTCGATGATAGTAATGAGTTCATGTTCAAAGTTCTCTCTGAATGTGATAAGTGGAAGCAATCTGAAAGAGAATTAGCACAAGGAAGATCAAACTTTCAGATTGAAAAGTTTATTGTTCATGATAACTTTACCATTCCTTCTGCTTTCAAATCTGCAATCATAAACCGCAAATCTGTAGCAGAAAATCTCTTAAATGGCATTCAAGATGCGAAGAGAATTGTAAGAGAGTTTCATTTTAAATGGGACGGTAAGGATAAGACTCAACCAATCTGGTGGAAAACTAGACAGGGTGGGGAAGAACTTTGTTGGTATGATATTGATGAATTCAATTTTCACAGATTTATTGATGGGTTAAATGCCGGATTCAAGGCACAGGTTGGAGAACTTGAATTCTTTGACAAATTGATTGCACGATTGATCGAACTCAATGGAGGTCACCCACCAACCAAAGAAGAGTTTGATGCTGATCAACCTGTATATTGGGAAAGAAGATTTGCTAACCAGGCACTTGATGAACTTCTTGCTGCTCGCAGTGGTGTCTCTGGTGGTAATATCCGTTCGATGAGAAGAGCAACTGCACCCACTGTTCTTGAAGATGATGTGAATCGTATCAAGGAAGGTTATGCAGATCCTTCGAATCCAATCGCATTCCTTGAGAGTTTGCAAAAGCATGTTTCTTCTGGTATTGAAGAGATTAGTGGTATTACGAGCAAGGTGTTAGAAGGTAATACACAAAATCAAAATCAAAATCAACTTCCTGATGATGTTTCTTTATTTAACGACAAACTTCGTAAGTAAGTAAATGCCTTCAGATATCTTCGGTCTTGGTTTAGTTTATGAGGCACAGGTAGAGAACACTTGGCCAGAACTCTCTGAGTTTGGTTACTTTGGTGGTGGGAATTTTCCTGCAGCTCCAGGTAATGTTTGCACCATTGACCGTTTAGATTTTTCGAATGAAACTACATCAGCACCAGGTAATAATTTAACACAAGCAAGAAGTAGTTTCACAGCACTCTCTAATTCCAATTATGGTTACTTTGCTGGTGGTGTTGCTCCACCTTTTGTTTGCACCATCGACCGTTTAGATTTCTCTAATGAGACTGTATCAGCACCAGGTAATAATTTAACACAAGCAAGATATGGTTTAGCAGCAGTCTCTAATTCTAATTATGGTTACTTTAGTGGCAATTTACCAGCGGCATGTACCATCGACCGTTTAGATTTCTCTAATGAAACCGTAGCAGCACCAGGTACTTATCAATTAACAGAAGCAAGAACTCTTTTAGCAGGAGTCTCTAATTCCAATTATGGTTACTTTGGTGGTGGTAGTTTTTCTCCACCTATACCTCCAACTTATGTTTGCACCATCGACCGTTTAGAGTTCTCTAATGAGACTGTATCAGCACCAGGTAATAATTTAACACAAGCAAGAGCTGCTTTAGCAGCAGTCTCTAATTTCAATTATGGTTACTTTGGTGGTGGTTATGCTCCACCTAGGGTCTGCACCATTGATCGTTTAGATTTCTCTAATGAAACCGTATCAGCACCAGGTACTTATCAATTAACACAAGCAAGAACTGCTTTAGCAGCAGTCTCTAATTCTAATTATGGTTACTTTGGTGGTGGTTTTGCTCCACCTTATGTTTGTACCATTGACCGTTTAGATTTCTCTAATGAGACTGTAGCAGCACCAGGTACTTATCGATTAACACGAGCAAGAACTGCTTTAGCAGCAGTCTCAACGAAACCAACAACCGAAACAGTAAGAAAAGTTCGTAGAGGGGAGTTCGATGCTTTTGGTATTGTGTACTCGAATTATGGTTACTTTGGTGGTGGTTTTTTTAATCCACCATTAACATGGATTTGCACCATTGACCGTTTAGATTTCTCTAGTGAAACCACCAGTAATCCACCCGCAAATTTAACAGACGGAAGAAGAGAATTAGCAGCAGTCTCTAATTCCAATTATGGTTACTTTGGTGGTGGTTTTTCTCCACCTATTGTTTGCACCATTGACCGTTTAGATTTCTCTAATGAGACTGTAGCAGCACCAGGTACTTATCGATTAACACGAGCAAGAAGTAGTTTAGCAGCACTCTCTAATTCCAATTATGGTTACTTTGGTGGTGGTTATGATCCAACTTATAGTTCCACCATTGATCGTTTAGAGTTCTCTAATGAGACTGTATCAGCACCAGGTAATAATCTAACACAAGGAAGACAAAATTTAGCAGCAGTCTCTAATTCCAATTATGGTTACTTTGGTGGTGGTCGAACTGGTACTCTTCCACCTTTTATTTGCACCATCGACCGTTTAGATTTCTCTAATGAAACCGTAGCAGCACCAGGTACTTATCAATTAACACAAGCAAGAACTGATTTAGCAGCAGTCTCTAATTCCAATTATGGTTACTTTGGTGGTGGTCGGAATACACCATCACCATTAGAGCGTCTTTGCACCATTGACCGTTTAGATTTTTCTAATGAAACCGTAACAGCACCAGGTAATAATTTAACACAAGCAAGAGGATATTTAGCAGCAGTCTCTAATTCCAATTATGGTTACTTTGGCGGTGGTGAGGCTCCATCAGCTCCAGGTTATGTTTGCACCATCGACCGTTTAGATTTCTCTAGTGAAACTGTAGCAGCACCAGGTAATAATTTAACACAAGCAAGAGTTCTTTTAGCAGGCACCAACATCCCACTGAACCAAACACGTCATGTAGCACCACAATCCGTAGGAATCTCAACCTTCTCTTACGGTAAACCAGAGAATACAGTGTCTTTTTCTTATGGGTTCGGTTACTTTGCTGGTGGTCTGGGTATATTATCTCCAACACGTACTAACCTCATCGACCGTTTAGATTTCTCTAATGAGACTGTATTAGCACCAGGTAATAATTTAATACAACAAAGACAAGATTCTACAGGAGTTTCTAGTCCCAATTATGGTTACTTTGGTGGTGGTTATGTTGTGGGTCAAGCTTCAGTTTGCGTCATCGACCGTTTAGATTTTTCTAGTGAAACTACTAGTAATTTACCTGCTAATCTAACACAAGGAAGATATGAATCAGCAGGAGTCTCTAGTCCAAGAGGATACGGTTACTTTGCTGGTGGTCTTGGTCCACAAGGTTATTCTTCACGCATCGACCGTTTAGATTTTTTTAGTGAAACTATCCTCAATCCAACTTCTCCAGTAGGTCAATTAACACAAGCAAGAAGATCATTAGCAACAGTCTCCAATTCCAATTATGGTTACTTTGCTGGTGGTTTTGTTCCGCCCATAAGTTGCAGAATCGACCGTTTAGATTTCTCTAATGAGACTACTAGCAATCCACCTGCTAATTTACCAGAAGGAAAACTTTCTTTAGCAGCAGTATCAAATCCTTTTTATGGTTACTTTGGTGGTGGTTATAATCCTGTATCGTTTGTTTGCACCATCGACCGTTTAGATTTCTCTAATGAAACTACTAGCAGATCACCTGCTAATCTAACACAAGCAAGATGGCTTTTTTCAGCAGTCTCTAGTCCTCAGTATGGTTACTTTGGTGGTGGTTTTGCTCCATCAGCTCCAGGTTTTGTTTGTATCATAGACCGTTTAGATTTTTCTAGTGAAACTGTATCAGCACCAGGTGCTTATCAATTAACAGAAGCAAGAGCTAGATCAGGAAGCGCCCAAGTTAATTACTCCTACTACCAGAAACCAGGACGCCCGATCTCCAAGGCTTATGGATACTTTGGCGGTGGTGGTGGTGTACCAGTTCCGGGTCTTGGTGGTGTACCAGTTCCGGGTCTTGTTTGCACCATTGACCGTTTAGATTTTTCTAATGAAACCGTAGCAGCACCAGGTACTTATCAATTAACACAAGCAAGAGAAGAATTAGCAGCAGTTTCTAATTCCAATTATGGTTACTTTGGCGGTGGTGGTGCTCCACCTTCTGTTTGCACCATCGACCGTTTAGATTTCTCTAATGAAACTACTAGCAATCCACCTGCTAATTTAACACAAGCGAGATATAGTTTAGCAGCAGTCTCCAATTCCAATTATGGTTACTTTGGTGGTGGTTTTTCACCTAGGGTCTGCACCATTGACCGTTTAGATTTCTCTAACGAAACCGTAGCAGCACCAGGTACTTATCAATTAACACAAGCAAGATTTGGTTTAGCAGGAGTCTCTAATTCCAATTATGGTTACTTTGCTGGTGGTCAAGCTCCTTCAGGGTATTCATTAAGGATAGATCGTATTGATTACTCTAATGAAACCACCAGCAATCCACCTGCCAATTTAACAAACCCAAGAAGTTCTTCAGCAGCAGTCTTTAATTCTAATTATGGTTACTTTGGTGGTGGTTATACTGCTCCATTATTTCCACCTAATGTTTCCATCATTGACCGTTTAGATTTCTCTAGTGAGACTGTAGCAGCACCAGGTACTTATCAATTAACACAAGCAAGAAGTAGTTTAGCAGCACTCTCTAATTCCAATTATGGTTACTTTGGTGGTGGTGGTTTTGGTCCACCTTTTGTTTGCACCATCGACCGTTTAGATTTCTCAAATGAAACTACATCAGCACCAGGTAATAATTTAACTGAAGCAAGAAATAGTTTAGCAGCAGTCTCTAACTAACACTAAATAATCAAAATACTTTTGTTATGAGAAAGTTTTATTTTATGTCGGGTCTTCCACGATGTGGATCGACTCTACTGACTGCACTACTGAATCAGAATCCAAGTATCCATGCATCGACAAACTCTCCAGTGCTGGATACGATTCATTATAGTGAAGAGTATTTGTTATATAATTCGGAGCAATATAAGGCACATCCAAAACCACAGTCGGCACATAAAGTATTATCATCAATTGCACCCAACTACTATTTTGATATCAAAGAACCTATCATTGTTGATAAGTCAAGAGGTTGGGTAAATCAAATACAACATATCACAGACTACATCACAGACTCTCCAAAGATTATATGTCCTGTGAGAAATATCTATGATATTCTAACATCATTCTTATATCTCATACATAAAAATAGACGTGTTTCTTTTATTGATGAAGGACTGAAAAGAAATAATTTAGAGATTACAAATGATAATCGGTGCGATTACATGATGTCTCCACAAGGAATTGTGGGTATGTCTTATCATGCATTAAGTGAGGCATATCGAAAGGGACATCAGGATAAAATTTTACTTGTGGATTATGATGATCTTGTGAGGTCTCCACAACAACAACTGAATCGAATCTATGATTTCTTAGGAGAAGAAAGATATACACATTCGTTTGAGAACGTGAGTGCAAAGTTTGATGAGAACGATGATGTTTATAAGTTAGATAATATGCACACGGTAAGAGGAAAGGTAGAGAAAATTTATCACGATAGTGAGAAGTACTTGAGTGCTTATATATTGGATAAATATAAAAAAATGGAGTTCTGGAAATCCACAACTCCTAAGTATTCTATCTTTGGTCTCTGATGCCTGCAGGAATATTTGGTCTTAAGAAAATTAGACAGGTTTTGGATGACTGGCCAGAACTCTCTGAGTTTGGTTACTTTGGTGGTGGTTTTGCTCCATCAGTTCCGGGTCGTGTTTGCACTATCGACCGTTTAGATTTCTCTAATGAAACTACTAGCAGATCACCTGCTAATCTAACACAAGCAAGAACTAGTTTAGCAGCAGTCTCTAATTCTAATTATGGTTACTTTGCTGGTGGTTTTGCTCCACCCCTTGTTTGCACCATCGACCGTTTAGATTTCTCTAATGAAACCGTAGCAGCACCAGGTACTTATCAATTAACACAAGCAAAAGAAGGTTTAGCAACAGTCTCTAATTCTAATTATGGTTACTTTGGTGGTGGTTTTAATCCATCATTTGTGCGTCTTTGCACCATCGACCGTTTAGATTTTTCTAGTGAAACCGTAGCAGCACCAGGTACTTATCAATTAACAGAAGCAAGAAATTTTTTAGCAGCAGTCTCTAGTCTTAATTATGGTTACTTTGGTGGTGGTTACGTTGGTCCACCTTTATATTTTTGCACCATTGATCGTTTAGATTTTTCTAATGAGACTGTAGCAGCACCAGGTACTTATCAATTAACACAAGCAAGAAGTAGTTTAGCAGCAGTCTCTAATTCCAATTATGGTTACTTTGGTGGTGGTAGTAATCCACCCACAACTCGGGTTTCCACCATTGACCGTTTAGATTTTTCTAATGAAACCGTAGCAGCACCAGGTACTTATCAATTAACACAAGCAAGATCTGATTTAGCAGCAGTCTCCAATTCCAACTATGGTTACTTTGCTGGTGGTTTTGCTCCATCAGTTCCGGGTAGTGTTTGCACCATCGACCGTTTAGATTTCTCTAGTGAAACTACTAGCAATCCACCTGCTAATTTAACACAAGCAAGAACTGATTTAGCAGCAGTCTCAACGAAACCAACAACCGAAACAGTAAGAAAACTCCGCACAGGAGAATTTGATGTTTCGGGAAATCCAATCTCCAAGGCTTATGGTTACTTTGCTGGTGGTTCTGAACCCAGTAATTCTCCCCTTTTTATTTCCACCATCGACCGTTTAGATTTCTCTAATGAGACTGTAGCAGCACCAGGTACTTATCAATTAACACAAGCAAGAAGTAGTTTAGCAGCAGTCTCTAATTTCAACTATGGTTACTTTGGTGGTGGTTCTGTTCCATCTTTTGTTTGCACCATCGACCGTTTAGATTTCTCTAATGAGACTGTAGCAGCACCAGGTACTTATCAATTAACACAAGCAAGACGTAGTATGGCAGCAGTCTCCAATTCCAACTATGGTTACTTTGCTGGTGGTTTTGCTCCACCCACAAGTTGCAGAATAGACCGTTTAGATTTTTCTAGTGAAACTGTATCAGCACCAGGTAATAATTTAACACAAGCAAGAAATGCTTCAGCAGCAGTCTCTAATAGTAATTATGGTTATTTTGGTGGTAGTCCTTTAACAGTAGATCGTTTAGATTTCTCTAATGAAACTGTAGCAGCACCAGGTACTTATCAATTAACACAAGCAAGAAGTAGTTTAGCAGCAGTCTCTAATTCCAATTATGGTTACTTTGGTGGTGGTTTTTTTAGTCCACCAATTACTGTGGTTTGCACCATTGACCGTTTAGATTTCTCTAATGAAACAGTAACTGGACCACCAATTCACGGAATCAATTTAACACAAGCAAGAGAAAGTTTAGCAGCAGTCTCTAATTCCAATTATGGTTACTTTGGTGGTGGTAAGGTTCCATCTGTTGTTTGCAGCATCGACCGTTTAGATTTCTCTAATGAAACCACCAGTAATCCACCCGCTAATTTAACACAAGCAAGATCTAATTTAGCAGCAGTCTCTAACTAACACTAAATAATCAAAACTACACTATGAGTTATGGATGTATTGCTTGGGAATATATTGATTCAACCAAATGTTATCACGAAAGAAGGTTGTAAATATCTAACCGAATATGTGAAAAATGCTCCTAGAGATAGGATGGGGGTTTATGATGCCGAAAAGGCAAACGAGTCAAGAAAGGACGAACATAAAATTGACAAGAGGGTAAGAGATGTGGAGTGTGCCGACATCACCCCCATTCTTCCTAAAGTTAAAGAACTGTATGATGACATAGTGAATAATGTCATCAATCCTTTTTATGATTTTAAGATTAGGGATAGTGAAGTTCCACAGTTTCTTTACTATACCAAAGGAGGGCACTACCGCCCTCATTATGATGGTGAAGGAATGTGGACAAATCCTGATGGAACGAAACAATGGAAGAAAACAATCGACAGAGATATCTCTACTGTATTATTCCTGAATGATGATTTTGAGGGTGGTGAGTTTGTATTTCCAGCATATAGAATTCGTATTAAACCAGAACCAGGACTGCTAATTGCATTCCCATCAACACATCACTATCTTCATGGTGTTGAACCAGTAACTTCTGGAGAGAGAGTGGTGACTGTTTGTTGGATGAGAGTTCAAGGAGTTCCAACAAAAGAAGAACAAGACAAAGAGATTTCAGAGAAATATGGAATCAAAGCTTATTAAGTAATTCATAACACTTTTGATTACGATCATAAGCATAGTCTGCATAAGGACCATTCTTTCTCACATAATGTAAAAACAATTGCATAAACCGATCATTCTTATGAGTTCTTAAGGGACTTCTCCAGTGAGGTACGATGGTTCCTAAGTATGCAACACCATCACCCATAGGAGTTACGACTTCTCTTCTCTTTCCTGTAAGATCTTTAAGTTTGATAGGCCACTTTGCATCACCTGCAATGTTCATAGTGACTGAGACTTCACATGATGGTCTATCAGTGTGGCAGTTCATCCATCCTTTATTATGATACGTTGTTGTAAACCAATAAGATGGAATTAATTCTTCCCCCAATAATTCTTCAAGAATTGGTTTAACTCTATGAACCACATAGGTTGATGATGGCGGAGCATAACAACTCATTACATTACCTCTTTCAGGATCGTAATGAGTTTTGAGACCTCCAAGATCTTGCACTGCACCCATAAGGTTTTGATATTTAATCTGTATTGCTTCTTCTTTAGTGATAATTTCAGGAAGGTAGTGCCAACCTTTCTTTACGAATGCACTCATAATTATATGTATCTATTATTACTATATATCTTTAATATCTATAGAGCATTCATCAACCCTAACAAAGGTATTCTACTCATGAAATGGTGATTTGTCAAGTTCTATGGTATACTATATAAAGAAAAAAAAAATAGTTATGAATTTTGCCGTATACTCAAAAGACAACTGCCCTTACTGCAAAAAAGTCAAAACCGTATTGGAGTTGACAGGTAGTAACTTTGTGGTCTATAATCTTGGTGAGCATTTTACCAAGGAAGAATTCTATGCCGAGTTTGGGAAAGGTTCTACATTCCCTCAGGTAGTATGTGACGATAAAAAATTGGGAGGTTCTGTTGACACAATCAAATTCCTCAAAGAACAACAAGTCATCAAGTCCTAACATAAATAAAACAGACATCCACAGAAATCGTGGTATTGAGTTTCTACTTAATGGAGGTAAAAGAGAGCAGACTTATCCATTTCATATCATCTTCGAAAAGATGGTTTGCTTTCTGAATAGGGAAGTTA
>Ga0129345_1000357_pt1 | contig 16390 bp, 19 predicted proteins | sample CPBDNA_FD_94425 | JGI IMG/M metagenome (GOLD analysis project Ga0129345, IMG submission 94425) | Freshwater to marine salinity gradient microbial communities from Chesapeake Bay, USA - CPBay_Sum_20_0.8_DNA | ecosystem: Environmental > Aquatic > Marine > Coastal | place: USA: Chesapeake Bay...
TAGAGCTGGAGATGATGTGTTTGGGTGCTGATAATCAGCTAATTGTTCTTTATCGTTAGTTAATGGGATACCATAAAAAGAGGATTCTCTATAAATTTTAACTAAATTATCTTGATCTTTAGACATCGCGTATATAAATATATTTATATGAAAACATTATTTAAATTAGCTTGTATTGCTATTATTGTTGGCAGTGGGGTGTTTCTTACATCGTGCAATGATGGGGTGTTAGATGATTCGCAAAAAGTCAGTCAAATCGCTTCAGTAATTAAATCCGGTACTGCGATTAGTGTTGGTACTTTAACTGCGAGGGATCCAGAAACAGCAAAATATTTTCGATCCGCCGTTGTCGGTCTGCGCGCAGCGACTGGGGGAGATGATCTTACCCCTGATGCTATTGTGCAATCAATCAACGAATATGTCGATATATCTGACAATGCATATGCCGGGGTTATTGAAGGTGGTCTTGGTCTAGCGCTAGCAGCTTATAAAACATTCTATCAATCTAATATTGAGAAAGAAATAGATGGATATCTTATTATACTTCTATCTGCAATTGCAGAAGGAATTGAACAAGGAATTGGCGGGAGTGTTCCAGCCGCGAAGAGCGGTGTAGCAATCGATAACCCGATTCTAACTCTAACAGTTGAAGATCTCACTCTCTAATAGTTTAAACCCTTTACCTCGTAAAAACGTTGTAGCAACTAGTTGCTACAACGTTTTTTTATAGTTTCATGATAATACAACAATATATAAACTGGCAAGAAATTGGATCAAAATGTAAATTTATATCTCTTAAAATTGAGAATAAAAATATACAGATAGATAAAGTCGTTGGTATTGCGCGTGGCGGTATAGTTCCCGGTAGTATAATAGCAAGGAATCTAGACAAGCCATTCGAAACTATATCAGCCAAATCTTATAATGATGAAACAAATGAGCGCGGAGAACTGTCAATTACTGATTATAAAATATCAGGCAATAATATTCTGTTTGTCGACGATATATGTGATTCTGGACATACCCTCAAAGCCATTACAAAACTGTATAAAGATAAAAAAATATATACAGCTACACTATTTAAGAAAAAGAATAAAAATCATACTCCGAATTTTTGCGGTCAATTAATACCAGATGAAGTATGGATTACATTTCCATGGGAAGACTAAATATGTATAATGATCTCGTTTAAAAAATTTTACGAAGAATTTAAATATTTTGATTCTCAAGTATCGCGAAAAGGCACTGGCCCCTCTCTAGGATCTGCAGCTTTAGGAGGAATAATGCAACGACCCAAACCAGCTACTACCGGTATTGTTGGGGATAATACCGGTGCTACAGGAAATAATGTCTATCTTGTTAGAAATGTTAAAACCCCGTTTGACTTTAAAATAAAGTTTCAAGATAATCTATATTGTATATATTTAAAATTAAAACGAGATTCAAAATATATACCTCTAAAGGAAACAAAATTTTCAAAAAAATATAGCTGTGATTATCCTACAAAAGATGAAGCTGTTGAGGCTCTGAGAGATTTAAAATTTAGAATTTCTCAAGTGGATATACATAGCAAATAGTATATTATATCTATATATGCCCAAACTTACTTGCAATATAACAGGTAATCAGTATTATATTACTGATGAAAATTTAGATAAAAGATCTAAAACTAGTAATAAAACTATTAGTGAATTTTTAAAAGTCTATGTATGCAAAAAGGCTGAAATGCTAATTCGTAAAGGGTATAATATCAAAGATATCCGATCAATGTTAGAGTGCTCTGACACTCTACCTGATCTAACTGAGGATGTAGAATCAGAAATTATAAATGAGTATACTCAATCTTCTATAAGAAGGGTCCTCGCTAGCTATGAATCAGTATCTTCTTTAGCTACTAATGAAAGTGATCCTATCGTCAATGACTACATAAATTTTTTAAAAAAATAGAAAAAACTTTTATATATCTATCAATATAACATGTTGATTATCAAGACGTTAATCAACATGTTTTTTTATCCCTATCTATAAATTTACAACACAATACTATAAATAGAAATACTATATGAATAACAATATCAGCATTATAAAAAGAAACGGCACTAGTGCTAAGTTCGATGATCGAAAAATTCGAGACACGGTAAAAAGAGCTTGTAAGGGCTTAAAAAACGTTGACGCAAAACTAGTGATATATAATGCTCAGGTTAAATTGTATGATGGTGTATCGACTAAAGAGATTGATGAGTCTCTCATTAAGTCTGCGCGAGCGTTGGTTGAAGAAGATCCTCAATATAAATTTGTAGCTGCAAGACTTCTTCTTTTTACGATCTACAAATCCTGTTTCGGTACTAGTACAGATGAATCTGTATTTGATATGCAATATAGGTCTTTCTTCAAAACTAATTTAAGTTTGTTAATTAAAGAAGGTATTGTTAACCCTAAATTGAAAGAGTTTGACTTTAAGAAAATAGTCGACGCCATCGACCCGTCTAGAGATTATAACTTCGCATTTGAGGGGTTAGCAGCAGTTACTGAGCGATACTTATTTAAACTAGGTGATAGAGTAGTAGAAACGCCGCAAGCCTGGCTTATGAGAATTGCAATGGGTCTTGCGATTGAAGAGGAAAACAAAGAGGAAAAAGCTATTGAATTCTATGAATTACTCTCATCTTTTTCATATATGTGTTCTACCCCTACCTTATTTTATTCTGGATCTACGCGTAATCAGCTTAGTAGCTGCTTTCTAAATACCTTTGAAGATTCCATTTTTGGTATCTTTGACGGTCTTCATCAAGAAGCTCAGAAGTCTAAATTTGCAGGAGGTCTTGGTATGGATTTAACTCCGTTCAGGGCGGGTAATGCATATATTAACGGTACAAATGGATATACACAAGGAGCTGTATTCTTTTGGAAGTTATTCAATGATATGCTTGTTGCGGTCAATCAGGGAGGAAAGAGACGGGGTGCTGGTTGCGGCTACTTAGAAACATGGCATTATGATATTGAAGATTTTATAGTTCTTAAAAAGAATGTAGGTGATGAGCGAAGAAGAACCCATGACATGAATACAGCTAACTGGATTCCAGATTTATTTATGAAACAAGTTTTCAGCGACGGTCCATGGTATCTTTTCTCGCCGGAAGAGGTTCCAGACCTACACTCCCTATGGGGTAAAGCTTTTGAGGAACGCTACTGGCAATACGTTGAGAAAGGTAAAGCTGGAGATCTTAGATTGTTTAAAGAGGTTAAAGCAAAGGATCTCTGGAAGAAGATGTTAGCAATGCTTTTTGAAACCGGTCATCCATGGATTACATTTAAAGATCCCTGCAACGTAAGATACAGCAATCAGCACGTAGGTACTGTTAATAGCTCTAATCTGTGTACGGAGATTACTTTACACTCCAAGGCTACTAAATATCAGCCTAATAACAATAGATCAATTGAAGAGTACGGTGAGACCGCGGTTTGTAATTTAGGATCGATTAATCTTAAAAATCATCTCAAGCAGTTGAAAGATGGTACATATGAAATTGATTATGATAAACTCGAAAAGACGATTGCCACCGGCATTAGAATGCTAGATAATGTTATTGATATTAATTTTTATCCGACGCAGGAGGCTAAAAAATCTAACACGACTCATAGGCCTATCGGAATGGGCTCTATGGGTTGGCATGACGTGTTTATTGCCCTAGATATAGATTATGATTCAAAGGAAGCTATAGAGTTAAGTGATAAACTTTACGAGTTTATCTCATACCACTCCATTTTAAATAGTAGTAAGCTTGCAAAAGAGCGTGGCAAGTATAGTACATATGAAGGATCTCTGTGGAGTAAGAACGTTTTTCCTATCGATACTTATAGAGAATTAATTGAAGATAGAGAGCTGCCAGAATCAGCTGCTAGTATTTTAAAGAGAGGGGAAAGCTCTGAGCTTGATTGGGAAACGGTAAGAAGTCATGTTAAAGAGCATGGAATGAGAAACTCAAATACTATGGCTATAGCTCCTACCGCTACAATATCTCAAATTGTTGGATGTTCATCTTGTACGGAGCCGTACTTTAATGTATTGTTTGTTCGAAGTGTTTTAGGCGGAGACTTTACAGTAATCAATGATTGGTTTGTTGAAGACATGAAGAAGGAAGGTATTTGGACACACGAAATGGTAGGCAGGATTAAACAATGCGATGGCGATCTTTCCACTATACCTGAAATTCCGGATAGAATTGTAAGTAAGTATCGAGACGCATTTAATGTTGATCAACTACAGCTTCTAATTGCAGCAGCTGCGAGGGGCAAATGGATTGATATGGGAATGTCAGTTAATCTATTTAACAATAAAACTAGTATGAAATATCTTCACGAAATATATTCGAACGCGTGGAATATGGGACTAAAAACCACATATTATCTTAGAAACAAGAGTGCATCTCAAGTAGAGAAGGCCTCCACTTCCCGCGATAATAATCAAGTGAATACAATTGAAAGTATAACTACAGAAGATATGTCAAATAAGGTGTGCAGAATTGATGACCCTACATGCGAATCATGCCAATAAATAGAATAACTAATAGCGAGATGAGCATGCTAAATAATGAACAAATCGCGTTTATAATTTTAGTAATTGAAAAATACACTGGAAAGAGATATTATGATTTGACTCATATTAAAAAGAACGCAATTATTGCTATGCTTAATGATATAGAAAATAAATTAACTGATGACGGAAAAAAAGAAAAGAAAAAAATTTTTAACTTATTAAACTTATGAAAACTGGAAAAATATTCGGAGATGTAAAAGAAGGCGTAAATCAAATACTACCACATGTTAACAAGTGGGCGTGGGATTTATATAAAAAAGGCAAGAATAATCATTGGAATCCAGAGGATATTCCAATGACTAGAGATATTCAAAATTGGTCTAACGGTACTTTAACGGATGATGAAAAACTCGTAGTGCGTAGATGTTTAGGGTTTTTTGCTGGCTCTGAATCGCTTGTTGGTAACAACTTAGTTACTCTATTTGGATATATAACAGATCCGGAATGTCGACAGTATATGTCGAGGCAAATTTGGGAAGAGTGTTTACATAACGATACGATTGTATATATGTGTGACTCAATTCAAGATCTAAAAATTGATGATATTTATGAAGCGTATCAAAATATACCCGCTATTGCAGCGAAGGATAACTTCCTTATGAGTATTACAAAAGGTATTAATAAAACTGATATAGATACCTCAACTACTAAAGGCGTACAAGAAGTATTGAGGGCTGCATTTCTTTATTGGATAGTTTGCGAAGGAACGTTTTTCTTCTCCGGATTCGCAATGCTACTAGCGTTGAAATCAAAATTACCCGGAATTGGGGAACAAATTGAATATACTCTTCGAGATGAATCCTTACATATTCAATTCGGAACCCAATTAATTCGCACTATTATCGAACAATACCCAGAAGCTTGGACTCAAGAGTTTCAGGACGAATTGATTGAGTATGTTCAAAAAGCGGTTGAACTTGAAGTTAATTATGCTACAGATGTATTACCGCGCGGAGTCTTGGGATTGAATTCAGATATGTTTTTGAAATATATGCAATATATCGGAAATCGTCGTTTAGAGGGTGTAGGTTTGGATTATAGATTTGCGAATGATGAAAACCCGTTTGACTTTCTATCAGAAGTTCAAGACCTAATAAAGGCCAAAAACTTTTTTGAGACTCGAGTTATAGATTATCAATCCGCAGGTGCATTAGAGGACGATTTTTAATAGAGTTATTTGCATAAATATACTTATGGAAAATACTCCTTCTAAAAAACTAGTTGTATCTAAATTAATATTATACGTGGCTATAGCGATGCTAACTACGATGATTAACGAATTTAATTCATTAACAGTTGAGGAGATGCATAACCTACACCCAATGCACTGGGTAACTAAATTTACTTCTATAATATTACCAGGACTCGTAGCATGGAGAGCCTTCATAGATCAATCTATAACTAGTCTTAATAATAAGTAAAAATGAGCGAAGAAAAAATTAATAATATTTGCTATAACGATAGTTCAAATAAAAGAAGCAGAACAATTCTCTTTTATGAGGATATTGATGAAGCATCAGCATTGCATGTTAATAAGTTGCTCCTCTCTATAGATGAAGAGTTAACTAAAAAATATTGCAAGACTCTTCTTGAGGAAGGTCCGGATAGTAATATTAAAAAGCCTGTAATTAATCTTCGAATACATTCACCCGGCGGTGATGTATTTTCATCGTTAGCTATAATCGATGTTGTGAATCAACTCAAAAGCAACGTATATACACACGTCGATGGTTGTGCTGCTAGCGGCGCAGCTATGCTTGCTCTTAACGGTAAAAAAAGATTTATTGGTAAAAACGGTTTTATGCTATTACATCAACTATCAGGTTCTCAGTCAGGCAAGTATGAGGATATGCAAGACGAACTAAAGAATTCTAAAAAAATAATGGAGTTAATTAAGAAAATGGTTCGCAATAAGAGTAATATCGAGCCAGAAGAAATTGACGAGATTCTTAAACATGAATGGTGGCTCTCTGCGGAGGAGTGTTTAAATTACGGTCTAGTTGATGAAATAAGTTGATTAATATTTCTATTATTATACAATAATAATATGGCTACATATTACGGGTACGAAAATGTTACCCTTATACCGGATTTGTGTAAACTGGGATCAAGATCTGAAGCTGATACATATCAGTACTTTATAGATAGAGAATTTAAACTTCCTATATATCCCTCTAATATGAAATGCACAATCGATTTTGATTTGTGTAAAACTCTTTCATCTAATGATTATTTTTATACAATGCATCGATTTATTGACGATCAAATTGAATGGATAGAAAGAGCGCAGAATCTTAGCTTTGTTTCTATTTCAGTCGGAGTTAAAGAGGAAGATATAAGACTTATAGAACAGATCAAAGAAAAGGGTTTAAGAGTTCATTATATAACGATCGATATTGCGCATGCTCATCACCCATGGGCATGTCAAATGATTAAAACAATTAATGCTAACCTTAGTAGTCAAGGAACTAAAATTATTGCAGGCAATGTCGCTACCCCAGAGGCTGCCAACTACCTATACGAGTGTGGTGCGCATGCCGTTAAGGTTGGTATAGGTCAAGGGAGAGCATGCACAACAAAAGATAAGACAGGGTTTACTTTGCCTATGTTTACATGCGTCAATAAAATTTTTCGCAAATATCCAGAGATACCCATCGTCGCTGATGGTGGTGTTAGATGTCACGGCGATGTTGCTAAGGCTTTAGTAGCGGGCGCAGATATGGTTATGGCTGGTAATATGTTTGCCCAATTATCTGATAGCCCTGCAATAACTAGATCATATGGTAATGATAAGTACAAGGAATATTATGGTTCAGCATCTGAACATAACAATATAAAGACAAAAAACATAGAAGGTACTTTAGTAAGATTGCCTTATAATGGTAAAACGTATTTGGAATTTATGGATGAGATTCAAGCCGATATACAGAGCTCTATATCGTACTCCGGTAAAACATTCCTAAAGGAAAAAAATTTAACCGATACTAAGTGGGCAGTATTATCCTAAATCCTCTTCTGTACCAGTCCCGGATCCAAAACGACGAGCTGCTTGCTGAGCGTTACTATCAATATCCGAATATCTCTGTTTTATATGATTCATGATTTGATTGTGTGCTTGTGACTCACCATATTCTTTGACTAATATTTTTGCAGGTCTCGATCCTTTAGGTATACCTCTTACATTCGCATATGCCTCAACATCTCTAGCCTCCTTAATAACATCCTCCGGAGTGGCTCTTAAAGATAGAGGTATATTTTTAAATTGGTGAGCATGTATCTCCATCTCATGGGAGGTTATTCTATTAGTACCAATTAACGGAACATCATTATTTCCGGTTGCACCAGGCTTCGGGGCGAGTTCTGAGGATTCATTTCTATTGCTCCCGAACCCTGTATTAGGTTTTTCTACCCACTCGTCTAATTTCTCATCATATTCATATTCAGGGGGTATACCATATCTAACCCCGACATCGTTCCACGCTGGTAGCTGAATATCTGCTTGAGGCTCGGTACGATATACCTCATAATTAGAACTTCCTCCGGGGTGCTGCTTGACAACTCCTCCCCATCTGCAAATTTGATAGCATAAATCTTGTGTTAATTTAACAACTATTCTACCCTCAGGAATTGATGCTACTGGCTCGGTAAATGGATCACTTTCTCTACGACTTCTGCCTCGAAGTTGATAAACTTGATCAGTTGTTTGTATTTCAGCAGGCGCAGTAACATGTTGGAGATATGCCTCTCCATTAATAATAGCGCTACCCCCTACCGTTATATTGTTCTCTACACCAACCGATCCCCCTAGTGATAATTGTTTGTTTTTAGATTGTCTTAACGAAAGTATATCAGCCGATATGGTGAGTGCACTACCCGCTTCTAAAGATAAGTTACCGGCTGTCGTGAGTTGTAGCAAATGCTTTCCAGAAATAATAGTAGACACACCGGCAATCTCTGCAATACCAGAAGTCTTCATAGTAATTCCTCCTGAATTACTGTTTAAGTTAAATTTATTACCGCAATGTATTGTAAAATTGCCGCATGGGAAATTATCACCTATACCTGTACTTTCGACTAAAGGTACCGGTTTGTACATGTTACTCGGGCCAGTATCGCCTTGAGATATTCCCGCCATTACTAGACCCCCTATAGGATCAACTCTTACTGCTGGATATAAATTATTGGTTGCTCCTACGTGTATATCAAAATCTCTAGTAATTTCCTGTCGGAAGTCCCCGCCGGTAGTATCTTGCTTTAATATTTCGTTTAGTTTTTTATTTATATATTTTTCAACCTTCTTTTGATTATCCTTGGTTGTAAATGGAGTTTCTGAATAATTTCCTCCAGCGGTAGATAGACTTTTCTTAGGATCATCTCTAGTGTCCCACTCCCCTAGGGTGGCGTATGTTTTATAACTCTCTAAACTCTTTGTATTTTCCCATGAATCAAAAACTGCTTTAGTGTAAACTTCTCGACCTTCCCGCTTCGCTTCTGATTGACCTATAAATGTACCTCTTGGTTTTTTAAGATTATAGCTAATTAAATTTTGGTATGAAGAACTATGAAAAGCATGTGCTGGGTTAGTATTGCGCCCGATCTCTTTAGGTGTTAATGTTCTGACTGATTTTATTTTATTTATTTTCTTTACTGCATTAGTGCTTGACGAGTATATATTTCTATTGAAAGTTTTATTTCTATCAGAACTTAAAGGTTTATGTTGACCAGTTAATATATCGTACCTTTCATCCTCTAACCCATCTGTTCGTTGTATTTCAAAATTAGCTAATAGAGCAGCTCTCTCTACTAATGCATCTGCAGCCTCCTGGTATAAATCATATTTTCTACTACCGATTTTAATATCATATGATTGATCAATAACTGTATTATAATCTTTTCTAACGCGTAAATTTAGATTACCATCAACAGTCTCGAAGGAATCTCCGGTAATTAAAGTGCTGCTCTTACCTTTTACAAGAGACTGAAATCCATTGTTTTTGTATTCTAAAAAAGATCCATTATAATGAGACAGATTTATTCTTTTAAACTTATCTGTATCGCAAAATGTTAACGCCCCTGCACCGGTAGTTAATATCGTCGAATTGCGATAGAGTTCGTCAATATCTGCATCGTCAAAATTTTCATAGCCGCTAGGGTAATGATACCCCCTTGCACCGGCACGATCGGCCTTAAATATTTTACGAAAAGCAGAATATTCATGCACATAGCCTATAACAATAGGGTGAGCCGTACTTTCATCTGGAAATATTATTCTTACCGTCGAACCTACTGCCGGTACTGAGAACCACCCCTTCGGTCCGTTCGAATATAATTCCGGATAATATTTATCATTATCCGGGTCAGTATTAATACCTCCATTACCAGTACTTTCTAAATCTCTCTTAGTATTGACTGGAGCATGACCTCCCTGCAGCCTGTTTTGAGGTTTTTCGTATCTTGAGCCTGGCATCTCTGCTGTATTAAACCCAGTTGTCATATCCCGGGTTTCAGCATCACTGGTAGTTATTTCTTTTGTTTTCGCATTAAATATAGTAGGAGACCCTGTACTTATTACCGGCATATTAACATAAGCCCATCTACTTTTATTCAAAATAATATCATATTTATCTTTCAAATCATCTCTTTTAGATAAATTGATAAATTTCTTAACAGTACTTTCGTTTTTTCTGATCTCTTCTAAAAAGGGAGTACCGTCTAATGCTGGGATGTATACTAATACTTGACCGGCTCTATCCGGATCCGCATTACCCACTACCATACCTTCATATATACTTGTTCGTATACTATTCATACGCATTAATTTAAATTAATTAGGATAAGACCCAGGAGTTGCCAGTCGATTCAAACGCATCGATTTCTGTCTGTGTTAATGTGCTTCTATCTATTTTTGCACTACTACCATAATTAGCACCTGATAGGTTGTAATATAATGTATTATCTAGACTTTCAAATGAGTTGATAATAGCTATTTGTCTGGATGTATTGTTTGTTAATCCATTCAAAGCTTGTGGCAGCTCAACAAGAGCATCGTCTATAAAATCACTACTGTCTTTCGAAACTTCGAAAGCTTGTTGAGGCGTTAAAGTACTTTTTTTATACTGCAATAAATTAAATAGGGTATTAATTATATCGCCACCAGAATAATTGCAATTTTCCTGTGATAGTAAAAATTCATTCGTATCTGCAGCGTCTTTTCTAATATCATTAATTGCTTGTAAAATCTTGTTACTGTCGGGTTGCAAGTTTAATATATTTTCATCAGCAACCGGCTGGTCAAAAATAAGCTTACGGACAGTTTCAACTGCGCTTATAATATTTTCTTTTATTTCATTAATACTATCAGATATTTTTGAAGGTGTAGAGCCAATCGAAGCCTTTGCTTCTTGGTTATTTTTATAACCATTTAATTTTTCAGGCTGGCAAAGCAAATTAGTTCCCTTCACTAATTCACCAGTTGAGTCTGATTTATTATCCTTATAATTTACCATATATTATATTTATGTTGAAATAATGATAATCCAGTATATACTATATATATGAAAATATTGAAAGCTCATGAAGCTCCACTATCTTTGATGGATTTAGTGCAGCAAAAAACAGATTATGATTATGCTCTGGTACATCATTTCGAAAATTATAAAAAATACTACGATTTTTTTGTAAGGTCTTTGGCTAATAATAGAGAGATTATATTGGATAATAGTATATTCGAACTCAAAACTGCTTTTGATCCTAAGAAATATATAAAATGGATAGATAAGCTAATGCCAACATACTATATAGTTCCAGATGTTCTAGAAGATAGTACTAATACTATTAATAGTTTCATTAATTGGGTCGGAGAATATAGTAATGCACCTGGAATGAGAATAGGTACTGTTCAAGGATTTACGTATCAAGAAATTGTTGATTGTTATAAATTTATGTCCGATTATGCAGATTATATAGCTATATCGTTTGATATGAAATATTTCGAAGTAACGGGCTTAGGAGACTCGGCTGGGGAAAGAAGATCTGAAGGAAGATCAAGATTGGTAGATCAACTCATCAGCGATGGTTATTGGAATTGGAAAAAGCCTCACCATCTTTTAGGGTGTTCCCTAGCTAAAGAATTTAAATATTATAAGAGTAATAACATTTATAATATACGATCGGTTGATACTAGTAACCCAGTTATCGCTGGTATTAAAGAAATGAAATATTATGGAGATAACGGCCTATTAAATGAAGTACATCTTGCCGATAATGAAGATATTATCGATAAAGAAGATTTTACAGAAGATCAAAAAGAGTGCGTTAACTATAATATTGCTGAATTTAACAACATATTGAACGGTCATGAGTAAAAAGTGGGTAGCATTTTTTAGTCAAACAGGTACGGAAGTTTTAGATATATCTCGTAAAATCAATTACTTTCCAGATATATTAGTTACTAATAATAAATTTAAAAATATTAATTCGTCTTTATTTGAGTTCTATAAAGAAAGCGATACAAAAACTCTTATTTCAGTAGATGAAATTGATAGTGAGACATATAAGCATATTCTCAAAACAGCTACAGATAAAAACACACTAATTACTCTCAATGGTTGGTTAAAAATAGTACCCCCCGATATTTGCGATCAATACACTATGTATAATGGCCATCCCGGGCTTATAAGTTTATACAAAGAGCTTAAAGGTAAGGACCCGGTAGAGAGGTTGTGGGAAAATTATGACAATTATGAATATGCGGGATGTGTAATTCACAAAGTTACTTCTAAAGTTGATGATGGCGAGATTATAAGTAAAAAGCAATTCTCTCTCGTAGATGGTTACGGTAAGGAACTATATAGAGACTTTGAAAATTTAAATGCCCAAATGAGAAGAAATTCTCTTAAGTTGTGGGTGGATTTTATTAGGAACAACATTAGTATTTAATTATGATTATATCATTCAGTGGAGCTCAAAGCACTGGAAAAACTACACTTCTCAAGAATTGCAAACGTAATGATCTTTTTCGGAAGTATGAGTTTATACCAGAAGTTACTAGATTAGTTAAGAGAAAATATGGTGTTAGTATTAACGAGGAAGGTAATAATATAACGCAGCTATGCATTATTAACCAGCACTTAGAAAATTATTTAACCTGCAAAGAGGGGCATGTTATAATGGATAGATGTATTCTGGATGGTGTTGTGTATACAGAGTATCTATTTAACAATAAAAAAGTGGATGAGTGGGTGCTAGATTATGCGAGAAAAATGTTCGGAGAATTAATGCCTAAGATCGATACGATCTATTATACATGCCCAGATATACCTCTCGTTGACGATGGTGAGCGTAGTATTAATAAAGAATTTCGAGACGATATTATTAAACTATTTGATAAATATAACCCCTTATGTAAAAATGTTATCGAGCTAAAGGGATCCGTTGAAGAAAGAATGAATATATTAAAAAATAGTAGTGTTTCGTTTAATTAATTCTGGAATAAAAAAAAATATAGATTATAATTGTTAATATATGAGTAAACTCGATAATTCGCGAATCAGTAAACATCTAGGTCAGTCCTCTCAGTACAAGTCTCTGTATGATCCAAGTCTCCTTGTTAGAGAGCCTAGACAATCAAATAGAGAGCATCTAGATTTAGACGATGATAATTTACCTTTCGTAGGTAATGATACATGGAATGCATATGAAGTATCTGCTTTAACAGATAATGGTCTCCCGGTAACGGGTATTGCTAAAATTGTATATCCTTGCAATAGCAAATATATTGTAGAGTCTAAGTCTATTAAGTTATATTTTAATTCGTTTAATATGACTAAGCTCGGAAAAGACCCTATCGAGGTTGTTAATTCGATTGAGTCAAAAGCTAAAAAAGATCTTTCTGAATTACTCGAAGCTGAAGTTAATATTAAAATTGCATTTAACTATGAGGTACTTAAATGTACGTTTCCTGGTATCTATGAGTGGGAGCATGAAATTAATTCTACCTACGAAGAAGTACAGAAACTTTCATACTCGACGTTAGAGGATGACTATAATACATCAGAGATTGAATTTGATGTATATAATGAGACTCCAGATCTACTCGAAGTTATAGATAGCGAAGCTTCAGAGGTTAGATATCATAGCGCCCTGCTTAAATCTAATTGCAGGGTTACCTCTCAGCCAGATTGGGGTGATGTTTATATCTATATGAAACATAATAGCAAGACTATTGATCCAATTAGTATGCTAAAATATATTGTATCATTCCGGGATGAGTGTCATTTTCATGAAGAGATTTGCGAAACAATTTATAAGAGAATTTGGGATGTTCTTGAACCAGAAGAGTTGTGTGTGAGATGTTTATATGCTCGGCGTGGTGGTATCGACATTAACCCGGAAAGAGCATCAGATGTAACGTTGCTTCATCCTACCTTATCGTCTGCAACGGTTCCGCATGCTAAGACCCCGAAACAGTAATTACTAGTCAATAAATGACTCTTTATCGAATGTTCCATTATTCATTTTTTCTTTGTAGATAATAATATCTTCAATCGAAACTGGTTTATAATGGTGTACATCGACGCCGACGTTAATTAGATTTTTTCTTACTTTCCACGCATCATGTACATGACCAGTTAGACAAAATTTACTTTTAGGGCATTTAGAGGGTATATGATTCATATAGATATCTATACCCTCTATTTCCCCTTCCCATTCATCTAAAACTTTACGAAAGAAGAGGTTCAATGTTCGGAGTCTATCCTCATCTTCATCATGATTACCCTTTATAAGAATCATGTTTTTACATTTTATTTTCGAAAGATATCTCCTGGCTTCATCATGATAGTCAGTTAAATAAACATCTCCGAGGTGCCATAATATATCATCTTCACTAACACTAGAATTTATATTATTAACCATAGTAATAAAGCCTTCTTCTGGAGATTGAAAAGGGCGATTATGTCGCTTTAAATCTGTATCTAAAAAATGGGTATCGGATATAAACCAATGCATATTAATATTTATTAATAAAAACAAAAATGAAAGGAATAATTTTAGCGGGAGGTCTTGGTACTCGAATGCAGCCAGCGACTATTAGTACTAATAAACACGTATTACCTGTGTACAGTAAACGCGGAGCTGTTCCAATGATAGATTACCCTATCAATACGCTTTCTGATGCTGGTATAACCGATATTTTAATTATTACATCTCAAGAGCATTGCGGTATTATAGTTGATTACTTAGGAGACGGTTACTCGAGAGGTCTAGATTTTACATACAAAATACAGGAGATGAACGACCCTGAAAGGCCTCCTGGAATCGCTAGCGCTCTTAAACTCTGCGAAGGGTTTACTAATAACGACGATTTTGTTGTAGTGTTGGGAGATAATTATTTTGAACCTGAAATAGAAATCGGAAGACATTTAAATCAATGGTCTAATGACGTTAAAACAGAATGTGGATTATTTTTAAAATATACTGTTGATTGGAAGCGTTTTGGGGTAGCTAAATTAGGTGAGGGAAATAAGATTACCAAAATCGTTGAAAAGCCTAGCGAGTTTGTATCATCATTTGCCGTAACTGGTATGTATTATTATACCCCTGATGTTTATAAAATTGCTGAAACTATAACCCCGTCTAATAGAGGCGAACTGGAAATTACTGATATTAATAATCACTATGCATCGATAGGTAATATTAAACACTTTACTCTCGGCGGGTTTTGGTCAGATATGGGCACTCCTGAGAGTATGAACAATACTATAAATTTTATTAATAAAAAAAATAAAATTGACTAAATATTAACATGAAAGTTCTTAATGAAGATTCTGTTAATATACTAAATTTATTTTATAACGTTATTACTGAGAGTAGGAGAGAGGCTAAACAACTTCTACAGCAAGGAAAGCTAAATAAGCAAGAGTTTGATACAATTGTAGGTATTGATCCAACTGAACAAAAAAAATATACTGGGTGGTTAGCTCGTATATACGTCAAAGGAGAAGAACAAAATATCGATAATCTCCGCAATACAATAGAAGAATTTGACGCTTTTGTTCGCAGAGGGTTGATAAAAGATCAAAAGTCAAATATTCAATCTTACAAAAGTTTTAAGGATCTATATAATGTTGTTAATGAGCTTAATAAAACCGAAACGACTGCGTCAAAAAGCGAATTGTCTGGAGATTTTGACGTTATTGTTGACAATGACGATATACGTATAGTTGTGCCCTATACACATGAAGCTTCTAGAAAGCTAGGTCTTACTCCAATAGAGCAGGGAGGGTTTGCTTTTAGAGAATGCGAAGACGGTGGAAAAGATTCTGCATGGTGTACCACATACAGTACTTCAACACATTGGGATGATTATTACTACAATGAAAATACCGAGTTTTATTATACTTTAATAAAGAGTGATAGTTTAAAAAATCGGCTTAAAAGTAATGGGTTTGATGAGAAGCATTTTGTGGTCGCGCTAACAAAAATTCCGATTGATCCATCTAAAATCTACCAATACGAAAAAGAGTTGTTAACAAAAAAAGACAGTGAAGGTAATTTGTATGGATATGAGGGAAATGATGGCGAAAACCGCGGTCCGATGGATAGTTACATGTTAGATAAGTGGATGAAGATAGTTGGTATTAGTTAATTTAAATAATAAAACGCATGGACCCTATATTCGAAGCATACAAACAAATCCTAAGGGAACAGACTATCGATTTGACTAATCATAAACCAAAATACGCTAAAGAGGATAAGCAAGCTCATTTATCAAAAATATCAAATAAAAAGATA
>Ga0129345_1000358_pt1 | contig 16368 bp, 30 predicted proteins | sample CPBDNA_FD_94425 | JGI IMG/M metagenome (GOLD analysis project Ga0129345, IMG submission 94425) | Freshwater to marine salinity gradient microbial communities from Chesapeake Bay, USA - CPBay_Sum_20_0.8_DNA | ecosystem: Environmental > Aquatic > Marine > Coastal | place: USA: Chesapeake Bay...
CCTGCTTCCCCTGTTGAAGCCTTTGACAACGTACCAGCGTAAACTGTCTGAAAAATAGCTAATAGTGGTGTCTCTTCGGAGGCATCACTTTGCTATTTTTAGTCAACAGTATGCTTAAAAAACCTATTTTTTTAAACTTTATAGTCAACATTAATCTTAAAATACTTACATTATGAAAACTTTTAAATTACCCATAATACTAAATTGGTTAATTTTATTATCCATTCACATTAAATCTACACCTAAAAATATAGGTTTGCATGATAAAGATTTATCTAACACTTTATATAAAAGTAAAAGAAGTCCTAATTTATCCTATATTTATATTTCCAGCTTATTTTCACAAATAGTAAATTCACTTGTTAAATACTATTTATTTATTCAGACTGGATATAAATTTAATGCTGATATTAATAATAAATGTTTACCTATTAATAAATATATAGGCGAATCTGGAATTAAACCTCATAAAGACAGAGATATGATTTCAAATAATGCAATTCAAAAAATTTGCATTATTACTATATATCAAAAAGGTAAATACATATTTAATATCTATCCAAAAGCTACAAGCAGTAATGACGGAAAAATAGTAGATAATTTAAATAATTATGCTTCTATTGAAACTAAAACTCGTCAATGTTTACTTATTGATAATATTGTACACGGATTATCAGGTAATGGTACTCGATACTCTTTAACTTACAGATTAATTTAAACTTTTACTATTTAAAACATAGAAAAAATGCAAAGATTAGAAATGATTAAAGGTGTACAAGTTGCAATACCTACAAAAGAAAAAAGGTACATGGTTGTGTATTGGACTGGGCAAGACTGGTATGCCGGAGGAATACACCATACAACTCCTGAAAGTGCCGTTGCTAATTTCTTAAAGTCAAAATACGAAACAGCACAATATTACACTGTTATTGAAATGGAATTACCAATACCAATAGCTGAAGGTTTTAATGTAGTTTAATTAGTTCAAAACTAAGCTTAAATGAAATCACTTTTTTTATACATTGTAACAATTTCATTGCTATCTTATGTCATAAGAAGAACTTTTGACGTAATTAAACTATGGAACTATATGGAGTTGTGGGTAAAAATTATATTACTCACAGCTCTTGCTATTTTAGGTATATCAGCCGTGCTTTTACTAATACTTTACTAGATAAAAAACTCAATAACTTCTCAAAATATTGAGAACACCAGTTTCTTTGGTATTATACAATCTAATCAAGTTGACTAAATAAAAAAAGAGTCTTAACCATGTAAGGACGATTAAGTAATTAGAGATGCTAAAGTTTTAGGTGTAAAACATATTTTATAATGTAGGATAGAGTAAAACAAACATGTTGGTATTTAGAAATACCTATCAATTCTAAGAAGCAAGGAAGTAATGACTTGTGGAGAACATGCTCTATTGAAATGAGATAACATCAAACAAATTACATTAAACTAATTACATTAAACTAATTTTAAAATACAATGAAACGTCAAATTAAAAACAAAGCTATAGACATTATACAGCAACATTTAAAAAAAAAGAATTATCTTAAAAAATGTTATCAAGCAGAAATATGTCCTACATGTGGTAATCAATTAAAATTACACCATGAAAAAGAACTCATTAGTATTGATTTAGGTAGTATAAATATATTTGGTTATAGATGGCCTAAACCTGAAGTCCATACATATATAAATACTACAGTTATTTGTCCTAAAAATCATCCTTTACCTTCACCTTGGGACTTTAATCGATTAGTACATAATATTGGCTCTATAGCTTGGTTTTATTCTATAGGTACAATAGGACGTGCACATAAAAATATAATTGATTTTGATAAAGAACCTTAAAATACATTCCCAATGAACGCTAAACAAGAATTACTTTCTTTATTAGAGAAAACAGCACCAATTAAATGTGCTCAAATTAAATATTATCCTTTAAATGATGCATATCGTTTAAATGATGATCTTCCTAGTTTTTATAATCTTAAAGTAAATCATACTGAAAAAGAACTAAATAAGTTTTTAGACTCTTTAGATTTCAATTATGATTCAGGTTACGGCTGGCAGCAATTATTTGGAACTATATGGTTCACTGATGGTTCATGGGCTGAACGTGGTGAATATGATGGTAGTGAATGGTGGGAACATCGTAGCTTACCTGATATTCCTCAAAATCTAAGATAAATTTTTAAAACCATCTGATTCATTACAGACATGATAATAAGCTATTTTTAAATTCTCAATTAAACATATTCAGTGCTTAGAGAATGGTGTCGCATATGTTATTAGTAAATTATCAACACCATCCAAGAGGTGTTTAGGTTTGGATGAATGTACCCTAGAAGTCGCAGAAGACTCGCCAAACCCTTCCAAGTAATGTTGCGGGACAAAAAAGCAGGGTATTCCACAATTGGAGTGGACAGATGGTTTTTTAAAATATTGGTTTAGTCACCAAAGGATAACTATATCCATAAATAGTTCGACATACCCTTGGGCGTGAGGCAAGGGCGTTTTTCCATATTCTACGAGTTTTCGACAAAAAACTCAGAATAAGTCTGCTGATATACCAGACGGGTTGACCACCAGTATATCACACAGTCAGGTGGCGAAATTGGAAGCCAAAGTAAGCCGTCTACGAGCTTTTTGTAAAATAGATGAACGCCTAATTTGAAAACTACTTACAGGTTCGAATCCTGTACTGACTACAAATTAAATCTAATTAATATGATTATATACATGGCTACAACATTGCATTTAATGCAACAACAAGCACCAGAAGAAGTGCAAAAAATTTTATCACAAGGTAAAATTAAAGAAATTAATAACTTTCAATACGTTACAATATGAAACAATTATTTATTTTAATTCTATTATTAAATATTGCTTGTAGTAAAGATCCGCAATATGAAGATGCGTATTACGTAGATTGTGATAGGACTGAAACAGTTACTTGTAATGTAATACATTGGACTTATCACATTTCCAAACCAAACGATACCATACACAAGTGGACTACTGATAGAATAACAAACTGTGGTAGCTATGGTTGGGGAGAGTGTCCTCCAGATAAATATGGAATAGTTTACAAATGGGTTTATAATTGTCCAGATTGTAAATGTGACACAACGCATTATTGGAAATTAGTTTATAATTAACACGTTTGGAAGATTCCCTTCTTCCAATTAAATTACATAGTGGGACGGTGTATAGTAAAAAGTTTTAAACTTTTGATGAAAGCCTTTAATGTAAGCGTGCAAGGCTAAACATTGATCCTTTGTGAATAATAAGATGCGTGTACGTTGTATGTTTTCTCATGTCACGGTCTGAAAACATTCTATTCACATAAAGATACTAATCCTGAATTGACAGGAATGATTAATAATAGGAAGGCACCTATTGCTATTAATGTTCATCTATGACACTCTATAAGTAAGACATAGATTAAATAGTTTTTAGTACAAATATCAAAACGATTGGAGTAATCCTAGATGTGTTGTTCCCTTGAGAAAGGAATAGGAAAACATGGATAGTATTTATACTATACTGAGAGATAAGAGAAAGACCTGTCTACAACACAAATGAGTTCTCAGCAAGTAGTTAATAGCATATAGCTTGAAAGAATATTATAACTACGTGACCCTACTCTTATATAGATAGTGAAAGTTAAAATATCATTGGACGTAGACCAATAATAAGAAAGAGGGTGCTAACAAATTAAAAATAATTAAACTAATACAAATCAAATGTTCCCATCAGTTTTTCCAGTCATTGATTATAATTCATTGAGTTTATTCAAAACATCTTATAATTATTGATATTGGTTTTTAGGTGAAGAACATTATTTAAAACATTAACATGGGGCAGTCTCCATTAGTGCCTGATATGCACGCATAAGAGAGTACGCAGATGTACTCTCTTTTAAAACATTAATTTAAAATAAACAATATGTTAACAATCTTTTTAGTTTTATATTTTATAGGAACAATCGTATGTTATAATGTTTTATTAAACATTATTAGATTAAATACTTTTAAAAGGAAGTCTTTAGCTATAGCAGCATCAATTTTTTCATGGTTATTTTTAATAATATTGTATGTAATAAGTAAAATTTACGAGTTTGATAAATAATACAAATATGAAATTTGAATTAATGCAATGGAAATGGTATAGAAAAAGAAAAGGTGGCTCTTATTACCTAATAAAAAATTGGTTACCGATAGCTAATTTTTGGTCTGACGAACTAATTACAAGCTGCGGTGGTAGAACTATAAAAGAAGAACACTACCCTAAGTGAATTTGTTACTAATAAACTAGTATAACACAAGTAAAACCAATAAATATGAAATTTGATTTATTAAATATAGAATACGAACCACGAAGATGGTTTTGGATAACCATAGCGGAAATTTCATATAGTGGCCAAAACAGAAGTTTACTGCATATTGAAAAAAATGAAGGATTGTGGAAGTTTCAACTATTATGGTTAGCTAATAATTGCTGGATAATTGAATTAGTAATGAACTTAAATAGATATAAAATGAACATAATTAAAACACTTAAAAACTCTGCAATTTATACTTTGTTGGCAGTATGTGGTTTTGCGGTTTGGTACTTAGGAACTGCATTTGTATTGCTTGAAATGAATTTCGCAAATTGGGAACAAAGCATAAGACTATTGGTAATGCTTGAAGGTGCGATTACAGCCTTTGGAGCAATATCGATTTATAAAGTTTGTAGGTAGCAAAGTTATGAAAGTGCGATAATGTTTTTGGATGCAAATAGTAATAATTAATTGATAAAGAATATGAAAAATAAAGTTATTGATATTATTCAAGCTGTAATTGAACATGATTGGGCTTACATGCTTAGTATATTTCCCGAAGGTGTTGAACATAGCGGTGTAAACAATACTGTTGAAGATTTTACTGAATGGGATATATACGATGATTTTATAAGGTATGTGTCACCTGCTCGAACAATGTTAATTGATAAATGCTTAAATCATGCATTAGAATGGTTGTCTAATAATGAATTAGATAAACAACATTTAATTAAATGGTTGCATGCAAACAATCATACTAAATTTACTAGTTTAGTAGTACAAAAAGATAACGGTAATCTTGAACCATTAGTACAAATTTTTCAAAATTATTTTAAATCTTTATCAAAATCAGCTAATAATGATGAAGATATTCAAAACAAAGTTACAAGACCATTACAATTAAGTGAATTGTCTTTAATTTTAGAAAGGTTTCAAATAATGCTCGAAACAGAACCTGGTAGATATACTATTGAAGAATTTATACGACAAGAAGATCTTAGAAGAGCATTATTTGTATAATATAAGTTTTTAAACAAAATGACTAAAATATTAATTATATAAAACAAAGTAAAATGAAAAAAGAAAATTTGATTAAAAGATTAATGGCAGCATTATTTTTAGTTGTTGTTATGAGCAGTACTTCTTGTACAGATGCAGAACGCGCAAAGTTAAGTGGGTTTGGCGATGAATTTAAAGTGGAAATGTTGAATTGTGATGGAACGGTTGCAAGGACTTGGATAAGTAGTGGTAAGGTACAGAGCGAGGCAAATAGCGATGGGTACTACTTTAACGACAAAGCTACTGGAAAACTGATTGAGGTTACAGGAAGACTTGTAATTACTAAACAGTAGCTATTTGTGAACAATATAGTTAATTCTGTATTGCCCACATTGAACGTATAAACCATATATTTAAACTTATAACAAGACCTTACAAGGCAATTAACTTTAGCCATTGTTAGGCACTTTTAAAATTATGTATAAAGTAATAACAGGAACTGCAAAAGAGGTAGAAAGCCAACTAAACAAATTAAAAAATGATTGGCTTTTAAACATTGAAGGAATGTCTGCAACAAATGAACAGACCACTGTAATAGTTGAAGTAATAGGAAACAAATAATTTTTATTGTGCCTAACGTAAAAAATAAAACACGTATGAAAAATATACTATTAGACCAAGTACTGAAACAAGTACAAGAAAAAGAGATAAGCATTGAAAAAGCACGAGACTTATTATGTGTTTTATTTAATGTTAGCAATTCGTTTGACGAAGGAATGAAAGTTGAAGATTGCGAATATTATTGCTCTTATGAATGTGATTGTGTTGGTAAATATTGCGGTTACGGCAAATGATTGCCAACGCTGAGTATAACACATCGTTTTAATGTGTGTTATACATTGTTACCAATAGTACGGATTAAATAGTAATAACTTAATAAATAGAATAAAATGGAAACGATATTAAAAATTGAAGAAACAACCTTTGACGGTAAAGATGGATTTGTAATTACAACAAGTGAGCAATCAATAAAATTAGGTATTGATAACGGGCAATGTTGTTGTGAAAATTGGGGTTACTTTATGAGTGAAGATGATACAAGTGATTTTATTGGTGCTAAACTAATAGATGTAAAAATTACAGATACATTGCTTAAACCAAATGACGAATTTGATGTAAATGATATGTATGAAGGTGATGTAATGTTTGTCAATGTAGAAACCGACAAAGGGTTGTTGCAGTTTGTTGCTTACAATGAACATAATGGTTATTACGGACACGAAGCTTGTGTTATAAGCAGGCAACTTAATGAAAGCAAATACCTTTAGTATTATTGGTAACGCGCAAATAAAAATCTAACAAAAAATAAGCAACGTTATTTTATGATTGGAAAAATTGAATTACTGGGATACAAGTACACAGAACCTACAGAGATAAGACTTTCAAATGGCTCGTATATTTGTAGAAAGGGTGCTAAAGTAGTGCTTACAGAAAAGGCTTTTTGTAACGCTGATATACATTATTTTGAAAAGAAACCTAAAAAACCCATACCGAAAGATGCCGTAGTTGAAATAAATTATTGTTGGGCTAATTTTGAAGGTATATTCATTAATGTAAAATATAATGGTAAAAACTACGACATTAGACCTTCGTCTTTGAAGCATGATGTTAATGTTGACTAACGAACAACACGTAACTAAAAATATAACAACATGACAAGGCAACAAACAAAAAACTGGTTACTAAAAAAAATCAACGAAGATTTTATTGATGTTACTGAACAACAGTTGAGTGAAGGCAAGTTTTCTCCAACGCTTGATTACTTATCTTGGCTTTGTGAAGAGTATAAAAAAGCAAATGAAGAGCAGAAAAATGAACAGCATAATGCTATGCCTAATGACTTTGATGAATGGATTGAAAAGGTAGAGAAAGAATGTGTTATAGATATGGATTTGCCAATTATAATTTGGAATGACTTCTTTAAGCCAAGAGGTATATTTCCTAAACACGCAAAGAATAATTAAAAAAGTAAATTATAACCAAAAAATAATATAATGAATAAAAAACATTTAAAATTGAAAACTCAATCTCAAGTTGCTATTGCAGTTAGTGCAATAGATTGCGATGAAAACGGTAATCCTTTATTTATTTAATTTAAATTTTTAAATCATGCAAAAAACATTAGTTAAACACGTATACAACGCTACTAAAGAAATTAAAGTAGTTCCTGGTATGTTAACAATTGACAAAACTGTTTTCAAACAATCAGAACGAAACAAACTAAAGCAATTTAAAAAACATCATAATCAATATGGTGAGAAATTAAATTCACAAGCAGCTAAACATAAATTTATGCAGATGATCACTAGGTTACGCTATGCTAAATTAAATGCACAAATTACAATTGTATAATGCAAGCAAATAGTAATCGTAATTCTAAATTGGCTATACGTGATAAAAAGCGTATAGCCAATAGCTTCAATGAATTGTTTGAATATTTAAGTACTTTGTCTGAAGAAGAATTAAATAATATTCAAGATTCTTTTGAAATGAATGGTAAAACTATTAAATTAAATAGTTTAAGTAGACGTAATGCATTGTATTATGCAAAAACATTAAAATCTCAAAAACATGCAATATAGTTTTGGTAAAAATCGTTTAACACAATTTATTGGATTTTTATTATTTAAAATAAGTTTTTTATTGTATACTACAAGTTTTTTATTAAATTTCTTATATAGAAAAATACGTATAAACAGTAAAAAACTAGGAATATTTAGTAAAAATTTAATTAATAAATCAAAAGGTGTAAAGTTTACTATTCAAAAAGTTGAAATAGTTAAACCACACATTATGCAAATTAAATTTCAAATACAAAATGATCCTAAAACTTATTTTATAGTTGTAACTTCTAACGGTGAATATTTGCCTTTATTAAAAGCAGCTAAAGATAAAACAGTATCTTTAGAACCTACGTTACAACATTGTTTTATAGTAAGACATAAATTTAAAGAAAAAGTGTACCTTGAAACTAACAGATGACCAAAATAAAAGACTTTTAAGTTTAAATTTAATTAATTTAGATGTTCCAAAAAGTATGTGTCCTGTTGTAACAACAACACATAATATTCCTGGAGCAGAACTTATAGTTTATTTATTTAGCGAAGGGTATATACCTTCTCCTAATTTATTTAGTGATTTTGCAAAGTTAACTAGAAGTGAAGAAACAGATATATTAGATTATTATTCTGATTTAATACCTGTTATAGATACTTTTAGCACGTCTAATCAAAAAGGTGTTAAGATTGTAAATGGAAAAATTTTTAACTACACTAATAATACAATAGAAACTTTATACAAAGAAATTAAAAAGTACATTGCTTGTTATTGGTGTGGAAAAGAATGGCCTGTTGAAAATCCTTGGTTAAAAATTAATACAGATGCTTCTAAATTTAAATTTTTAAATACTGCTAATACTAATGATGAAATTTTAAATTATTTATATTATAGTGTTCCTAAATTATCTATGAAAGATAGTGAATTGATAGAAACATTAGTTGTAAATTCAACATCAATTAATGATATATATCCTTATTATGAAGAAAATGATCCTGCAAATAATTTAAAATTTTATTTGATATGTTTAGCAATGTTGAAAAAACAAATTCATGTAGAAGATAGCGATATAGGCTATGAAGATTACATTGAATTTTTAAAAGTAATGTTAAAGCATAAAATTAAACTTAGCCGAACTGCAAGACAATCATTAGCAATGAATGTTTATCATTGTTATCAAGAATTACTTGATGACAAAGAAGGAAGCTTAGAATTTTTAGAAATTCTAACTAAAGTTTATTTTATACATCATTTACAAGATTATTGGCAACATAAATGGGATAATCCTTTTAAATAGTTATGGACACAATAATAATATTAATAATTGTATACAGTATTATTAGTTATTTATTATTTAAAACTCACGAAACGGATATGAGTAAAAAAAGTAAACGTAAATGGTTAAATGATGCGTATGTAATTGGACAAATTAGAAAAAGAGAAGTAAGTTACATAAAGTATAATATTCCATTACACGCTTTATTAAGAGTTGTCAATAATCAAGCTTTAGATTTAAAAACTTTATCAGAAGAAAAAAGATTAGCAATTGTATATATAGTGCTAAATAATGAAACAACTACTTAATAAAATTTTTGAAAACATTATGTTTTGGTTAATTACTAATGTTTTTAAACGAGATTCAAAATTAAAAAATAAAAAAATGGTTCATGAAAAAACAATCATCGAGCAAACAAAAGTAGTTATTACAGGAGATACTTTTGTTTTTAAAATGCCTAAGAAAACACTATTTTTTCGATTAGCATTAACAGATAGAAATCAAGCTTTTTTCCACAAGCTTGGTTCGCTATCAGAAATATATACATTAATTAATAAATTATTAGCTAAATATGGCAAAATTATAATTTCATCTCATCCTTTAGACAAGACTTTGTGGGACGATGAATCTATAAATGATTTAGTATTACCAGTATTTGTTAGAGGGGCAATTAATTTAGATAAATTAGAAGTTGACAATCCAGATCGTGAAGAGTTTATATTATTTCTTAAAGCAATAGATTCCAAGAATTTATTAATTAAAAATTTTAAGTATGATAAATTATATTATTTTGATTTGGAAATCAATGTTCAATATGATTATTCATCAACAACTGATGTAGTTATTAAAACTCCTTTTAATGCTAGTCGATTTAAAAAATTAATTGATTTAGGAATTAATTCAGTTATTTCATTAACTTCTCCATCGTATACAAATCGAAAAGAAGGTGATAAATTGTACATTTCTAAAACAGGTTATTTAGACAGTAATGGAGTACCTGTTTTTACAAAAAAAGAATGTTTTACTTTAGATGAAAACGAATTGTATAACAAGTTTAAAGTAATGAAAATATGAAAGAAATTTCAATAACAATTTTAGCTAAGTTGTTTCTTAAATTTGAAGAATTGTTTAAATTATCAGATAAACATGATAAAAAATCAATTTTTAATCGAGAATATGTAACTCGATATTCTGCATTTAATTACACTTTAAAACTTACTTTAGGTACTTTAATTATTATAAAGAAAAAAACACCTAGTGAAGTTGTGTATACTTTATTTACTAATAATAAAAGTAATGGGTATACTGTTCCAGTCAAACAATTAGAAATTAAATCTTCAGAATTATGAATATATTAGTTTGTAAAAATCCTAAAAATTATAATTTAACTGCTGGTAAAAGTTACACTGTATTAGAACAAATTGATCATATGATTACAATTTTAAATGATACTGGTAAAGCAGCAAATTACAATATAAATTTATTTGAACCGTTAGCTGTTCCGTTTTCAATAAACATTGAAAATAATGTAGTTACTGTAACTAAAAATAATAATACTACAGAAACATTTAGTACATTAGAGTTTGTTAATAAACAAACTTCTTATATAAGTTGTGGAATAAAAGAATTTTCTGGTATTAATGCGTTAACAGATTATATTGATAATATAGATAATGTTAATACTGAACAAAAAATAGAAATATTAACAGCTGTTTTAAATCATTATTTAACTGATGACATTTCAATGTTGTTAATATCTACTAACACGTCTACTGATATAAATGATGAAGCTGTGCAAACACAATTAGTACAAAGATTACATTTAATTCGCTCATCTTTTAATCAGTTGCTTGATGTTGAAATATCAGACATAAATAATTATAATCCTAATTCAGGCAATCAAATTGTATTATGGATATTAAAAGTAATTCATTAATACATTTTATTTCTAATCAGACATCACTTGATCCTCAAATTCAGACAGCTACTTTAGACGAATGTATCAATTATTTAAGTAATTTAAAAGAAATTGCTATAGATACTGAAACAGAAGGTTTATGGAACGCTAAAAATAAAATTCTAATGCTACAAGTGGGAGATAATCAACGTCAATTTGTAATTGATGTACGAAACGTTGATATATCTCCCCTTAAAAGCATTTTAGAAAACCCTGCTATTGTTAAAATTTTATGGAATGCTTCTTTTGATTATAAATTTTTAAGAATGCATGATATAATGCTTAATAATATTTGGGACGGTCAGTTAGTAGAAATGGTATTAACTACTGGTAAAAATGAAAGCGTATCTTTAGAAACAGCTTGTTTAAAGTATTTAAACATACAGTTAGATAAAACTGTACGTAGTTCTTTTAACAGTTTTACAAAAGAATTTACTTATAAACAAATTGTGTATGGTGCTGAAGACATTGCTAATTTAATTCAAATTAAAATTTTACAAGAAAAAGAATTAAAATTACATGACTTAGAACGTACAGCATCATTAGAAAATAAATTTGTTACTGTGTTAGCTGATATGGAATATAATGGCTTTTATTTAGATCGTGACAAATGGTTAAAATTAGATCAATTTAATATTAATCAATTACAAAAATGTCAAGAAGATTTAAATAATTATGTTATTCGACATAATCACAGTCAATTTATTGATTCCCAATTAGATTTTTTTAGTGATGCTAAAAAAGTTCTTATTAATTGGGGTTCGTCAATGCAAGTTATTAAGTATCTCAATTTTTTAGGTATTGATACTACTGTAGTAGATAAAGGTAAAGTAAAACAAAGTGCAGATGCTAAAAATTTATTAAAATTTAAAAAACATGAATTTGTTCAACTTTATCTTAAATACAAAAAGAAAGAAAAAGAAGTATCTACATATGGTACATCTTTTTTACAGTTTGTAAATCCTGTCACTAAAAGAATCCATTCAAGTTACTGGCAAATTGTCGATACAGGTCGTATGTCTAGTAGTAAACCTAATTTACAAAATATTCCTAATACTTCAGAATACAGACATTGTTTTGTAGGACAAAATGATAATGTATTAGTTGTAGCAGATTTTAGTGCTCAAGAACAACGAGTATTAGCAGATAGGTGTAAAGATCCAGCATTATTAGATTTTTATCAAAATGGAGATGGTGATATGCATTGTCTGATAGCAAGAAGAATATATCCAGAACTTAAAGATGTGTCTACTAATGATATTAAAGCGCATCACAATGATAAAAGACAATTCGCTAAAATTATCGGATTTACTTTGAATTATGGCGGCGGAGCATACACAGTTGCTGAAAGATTGCAAATCCCAATTGAAGAAGCAGAAGTACTAGTAAATAATTATTTTAAAGGGTTTCCGAAAATGACTGCTTACTTTAAGTATGTCACAAAAGAAACAATGAAAAATGGTTATATTTTAATTGATAAGATAAGTAAAAGAAAAGTTTATTTATCAAATCATGAGGAATTTAAAGCATTAGATGCTTTAACTAAAGAAGAAGGTTTTTGGGATAGTTACAGAGCTAATAAACAAGCATATAAAACTGAAGTACAACGTTATTTTATTTTAAAAGGAGAAATAGAACGTGCTTCTCAAAATTACCCTATACAAGGAACTTCAGGCTCTATTACAAAACTTGCAGGTATATATTTGAAAGAAGAACTAATAAAACAAAATTTATATGATAAAGTGTTAATTGTAAACATTGTTCATGATGAAATTGTTTGTGAAACTTCTCCAGAATATGCAAATCAAGTTTCTGATATACTGTCTAAAGTTATGGAAAAAGCAGGTTCTATTTTTTGTAAAACAGTTTCAATGCCTGTAACTGCTAAAATTAGTAAACATTGGACACATTAAGATTCTGCATTTAGAGAACAGAAGACACAGTAGTGAAGCTATAATACATTCGGTAAAAGGTAAAGGTTAGCCTCAATTTGTGTATATAATAACCTCGAAAGACCCGAAGCTGTGTCTTTTTAAATATTTAAATTATGACAATACAAGAATTTTTAAATAAATGGGGAACTAAAGATATTCCTGATATGCCTGATAATGTAGCTGACATGTTAATGGATGACCATTTTTACTACATTGATTCACATGCACAAGGATGGTTCATTAAAAAAGAATCTACATTAGATACTTCTGAAGAAGAAACGATTAGAAAAGAGTTATATTATTTAAAAGAATAATTATGGAAGAGCAATTAATTAGTTTTGAAACAGCTAAATTAGCTAAAGAAAAAGGGTTTGATATACCACAATTATATTTTTATATAGATGGTGAAATATCTTGGAAAGTAGATAACACTAGATGTAATAATCGTTTAGAAACAGAATTTTCAGCACCAACTCAATCATTACTTCAAAGATGGTTAAGAGAGAAACATGGTGTAGATGTTATTGTATTACTTGCTAATACCAGTAAGCACTGTTATATTGGGGAAATATGGCAAACAATAAAAAATAAACCTGTACATAGTTTAAATTTATCTGATTCTAACACTTATGAAGAAACACTAGAAAAAGGATTACAAGAAGCATTAAAACTTATAAAATGAAAAAATATAAACTTATTAAAGAATACCCAGGTAGTCCTAAGGTATGTACTATTATACAACCAGATAATTGCAATTCTAATAAATATTATGCTCCTGGACTCAGTGAGTTTGCAATGTTAACTCAAAATACATTAGATAAATTCTCTGAATTTTGGGAAGAAGTGATTGAAAAAGAGTATGAAATTTTAAGTCTTTATGCTAATGACAATATATTCAAATACATAGGAAATAAAAAATGGCAACGAGTTTCAACTGAAAATGAAACTTATTATGATTTGAAAGTCGGAGAAACTTATGCTGCAACACCTTTAGAAATTTATTCAGTAAAAAGATTATCAGATGGGGAAATATTTACTGTTGGTGATAAAGTAGATTCTATAGGAAAAATTAAAAGTTTTCAATTAGAAGATTGTCATGATATTTCAGTACACGGGAAAGATTATTTAGATTCATTAAAATATATTCAACATATTAAAAAACCATTATTTACAACAGAAGATGGTGTTGATATTTATGAAGGTGATGAAATTACTTTTGTTAATAAAAAAGATTTGAGAATAACAGGCACTTGTTTAACTACAAACATAAGGAAAGAACATCAAATTTGGGATGGTTCAGATGGATATTTACAGTTTTCAACAAAAAAAGCTGCTAAAAACTATATTAAACTTCATAAGCCTTGTTTAACTTATCAGGAAGTATTAGAAATTTTTGATAAAACTTGTTCTAATTCTAGCATACGAAATGATTTTAAAACAAAATTAACTAAATTAATAAATACTAAAATATGAAAATACACATTGTAAATGAACATAGCGATTCATATTCTCATTCGTATTTAAAATTGTTTCGCTCGTTTGAACCTAAACTTGAAAAACACTTAACTCAAGCAGATTTAGTTATTTTTACAGGTGGAGAAGATATTACTCCTTCTATGTATCAACAAAAGCAAAATTCACGTTATGTAATTCACACTAATCCTCAACGCGATATTTATGAATTAACTGCTTTTAAAACAGCGGTTAAAAAAGGAATTCCTATTTTTGGTATTTGTAGAGGTGCTCAATTATGTTCAGTAGCTTCAGGAAATAATTTAATTCAACATATTAATAATCACAATGGTAAACATTTTGTTAAATTAAATAGTCCTATTTTAATTGATAATTCTGAAACTGATTTAATTTTACTTCCGGCTTCTCATCATCAATTAATGTTACCAACTAGAAACGATGTTGAAATTATAGGTACTGCTTATAAAGTAGATGATCCGTCTTCAAAAATAGCAACTTTAGCTTGTACAGAATCTGAAGATAATATAATTAATAACCAAGAAATAGCTGAAGTAGAAATAGCTTGGTTTAAAAACACTAACTCTTTAGGTATACAACCTCATCCAGAATGGGAAACTAATGCTAATTATGCTTCTGAAATAGTTAAACAATTAGTACTAAAAACTATTTTAAAATAAATTAGATTTTAATAGTGAGAGAAAAAATACAAGAACAAGCTTTAGCATATATAGAACAACATAATGGACATGGTTTACTTAATTTAGCACCTAGAGTTGGTAAGACTAAAATTGCTATTGATTATTTAAAGAACCACCCTGAATATAAAAAAATTTTATGGGTATCTCCGTCTGTAGAAATGAGAGACACAGACGTGCCTAATGAATTTAATAAATGGAAAGCAAAAACTATTTTTAAAAAAGTTAATGTAATCCATTGGTCATCTTTAAATAAAGAAAATTGCAGTGACTATGATTGTATTATTCTAGATGAATATCATTTAATTACTCCTAATAATAGTATAACTTTATCAGGTAAGATATTAGGGTTAAGTGGTACACATCCTGTTGAAGAAGATAAATTAGAAATACTAAAACAGCTTGGTCTTAAAGTTATTTATAAATTATCTATAGATGAAGCTGTTAAATATGGTATCGTAGCTCCGTATGAAATTAATATTATTGAATATTATTTAGACGATGTTAAAAAAGTAATAGATGCAGGTAATGCTACAAAACAGTTTAAAACAACTGAATACAAGCATTATCAGTATTTATCAAACAAAATAAATCGTATAATGTATTCTGGTAAAAAAGTACCTGCTTTTTTATATATTAATCGACAAAGAGCTTTGCACACTTATCAATCTCGAATGAATGTAGCTCGTGAAATTTTAAAACAAGTATCAGGCAGAACTTTAATTTTTACTTATCAAATTAATCAAGCAGAAGAACTATGTAAACATACTTACCATAGTCAAACTGATGATACACATTATGTTAATTTTCAAAAAGAAAAGTTAGACCGATTGGCTTTAGTTAATATGGCTTCAATTGGTACTACATTTCATAACATGGATAATTGTGTAATTGTAGGTACTAATTCAAAAGCTAAAAATTTTGAGCAAAAGTTCTGTCGAATTCTCATTCCTAGAGATAATTATGTAGCTAAAGTGTATATAATATGTGCTTTAGGTACACAAGATGAAGCTTGGGTTTCAACTGCAGTTGCTAATTTAAATCCAAATAATATTAATTATATTAATTTTAAAAATTTTGTA
>Ga0129345_1000360_pt1 | contig 16294 bp, 30 predicted proteins | sample CPBDNA_FD_94425 | JGI IMG/M metagenome (GOLD analysis project Ga0129345, IMG submission 94425) | Freshwater to marine salinity gradient microbial communities from Chesapeake Bay, USA - CPBay_Sum_20_0.8_DNA | ecosystem: Environmental > Aquatic > Marine > Coastal | place: USA: Chesapeake Bay...
AATCTTTTCCGATAGCTAAAAAAATTCGTCCACATTTTTTAGCTACGTGGTTGGGTCCTATGGTCCTCGACAAGGCGCCGCACAACGTTGAGTATCTCAAGAAACACGAGACAATCGGGTGTCGAGACACAGACACTTACGACAGGGCTACAGCTTTGGGGCTGGACGCATATTTCTGTGGCTGTCCCAGCATTTTGTGTGACCCACACCCATCAGAGGTCGAGGAACCAGGAACAATCACATTCGTGGATGTGAATCCACGGTTGTTCACTCGTAGATGTGGAGACTTCTCTCGAAAAACGCTGGAGGACAAGCTTATCGAACACATGGAAATCGCACCCATAACATGGTACAGCCAAGTGGTGTGTACTGATCTCAGCGAAGAAGAACGCTGGGCTCTGTGTGAATACAGACACAGAATGTTGACTCGTTCAGAGATGATCGTTACGAGCAAGATTCATGTTGCCCTCCCCGCGTTGGGTATGGGTAAGGCCGTAGTGTTTGTTAAAGATGAGATTTCTGTGCCGGGTAGATTGACAGCATTTCCTCCTAGTTTTAAGACTTATGAACCAGAGCAATGCCCGAGGATCGTTCTTCGGCCGGAGGAGCACAGATATGATGTGAGCGCCTATCGTGCTCATGTTGCTGAATGTACGGACCGTGCGGTCCAGAAGATTGTTGGTTGAAGGAAGGCTGGCCAGAGGGGCTGAAGCTGGGTTCGAATCCCCGCGGCCTTCCTTCAGTCAATTTCCACAAGGAAAACGCCCACGTGAGCGGTAATCACGCAACCTACAACCATACACTAGCTAGTATGAGTGAAAAAGAAACCTCGCTGGTAGATCCGGCGACCAAACACACGCTCGACGAACGTCGAGCCATGACCGATGACAGTCTTGAACTGGCATCGCACGGACTCAAGAAAGAGTTCACCCGACGCGTTGAAAACGCGAAGAAGGAAAAGAATGAGCGGTATGAGGCGCTTGGCGACTTCATGTTTGCTTACAACGAAGCCATGAAGGCTGCATGGGAGGATGCACTTCCTGGGTTGCAGGAGGAACTGCAGAAATCCTTCAGTGTGCTCAACAAGTTGGAGAACCGTGATGGTTCTTTCACGGAGTATACTGTCGAGGTGTCTGTGCCCGAGGAGAAGCTTCTCTTCGGCCTCCAAGAATACGAGACGAAGGGCTACTACTACCAGGGGGAGAATCTCCTGAAAGAAGTCCAAAAGCTCGTTGCCGATGAAAACGCTGCCGAGGATCCGGTCATTCCGGTCAACATCACGGTCATGCGCACGGACAAATCCTCCGATTACCCGGAGGCCGAGTACGCGCGTCAGTACACTGTCAACTGTACGAGTGATCTGAACGATGCTCGTTCTCAGCTGGCAGAAGCTTCCAATCCGTACTACGAGGCTGTCGAGGCCTTGAAGCACGCGGAGCAGGAGCTGAAGGAACTTCCCGAACAGCTCGAGGAGATCCGTATGATGGCCATCGCACAGCGTGTGCAGGATGCCGGCGGTGCTGGTCTCATGGACAAGCTGCTCGACGCAGTGGCTGCCGTGCAGAACGGTCAGAAGGTGGAAGCCCTCGCCCTCAAGGCGGCGGTTGACGAAGAATCGGAAGGCTGATGAAGCTTCCTGTAGGTGTCCTCTGTGGGGCATGGCTTACGCTGTGTCCCGCAGGGGATCTTCCTGATACAAAAAGGGAAGACGATCCTGATGGTCATATGGCCGAGCATGCTCTCGAGATGGCTGCAAAGCTGTTTCCCGAAGAGTTGATACTGCGTAATGAGCAGGAATGGATTGCTCTTATGAAACGTGAAGAGTGCGAACGAGCAGAACAAGAAAATGGCAGACAACTACAATCCCGACACACACATTCCTCCAACTCTGACACCGGAAGTATCAAGTTCGAAGGAATCACAGGAATCTACCAAGACGGCAAGTGGTACCCGTACTACGGGCCCGACGGACCCTATACCCTTGCAGGAAGGGATCGAGAATCTGAACAAGCTGGAAGTTACTATGCGCGACCAAGACAATGGCGCCTTAACAGCGGAAAACCAAAAGATTCTCGATGAGATGGAGAAGAACCTGAGAGATGCATGGGCGCCGCTCCCTGAGTCAAACTGGGAGTGGACATATCTCGGTACTTGCGACGTTGATGCCGGCCTGTTGATGATCGGCGATCCCTGTTACTTCATCGGTACTGAGGAGGACAATACCAAGCAGATGGGGTGGGGTGACTGGATCAGTATGATGGAAGATGAAGAAGCTGATTTCCGTACATGGCGTCTCAAGTCACAGATCCCACATGATCTCGGGCATCCAGGCAAGGGTGTCGTCGCTGGCACAGTATATGGTGACGGCTCCTACCCGGTCTACGGGTTGTATGACAAGACTTATGGTCGTGCCAAGGCCATGTTTGTCTTTACGGAACGTCTGACTCCTGCTGAGATCGGTGATCTTGGTGAATTCCTGCGACAACGCATGAAGGATGAGGACGAAACCGCTGACGACTGATCTGCTGAACAATCCAGTGACCCACCTGTTTCGATATGAGGATCACAGGGTGGGAGGAAGAATTCAGCTCGATCTTCTTATCTATCGTGTTGTGCGTGAGACGCCGAAAGGTTATCGCGCACAACGCGTGTCCGCTGTAGGCGCTGCTATTCGCTCAGCACACCAGTATTGGTCTCCTGAGGAGCACTGGGTGTTTGCAACGGCCAAGAAGTGGCGGGCATACCTCACCAAGCTGGAGGCGCTCTACGCGTACTACAGACGCAAAGACAGGCAGGTGGCTATCCTGCAATCGAAGCTGGATCATGCCAAGATGGCAAGATTGGCTAAACCCAAGTGGCCTGTGGCCGACCCCAACTTTGTCGGATACGACTGTTGGTGAAAACAATAATTATCATGTACGAACTCACATTCGATACAAATACGGTCGAGCGGCTTTTAACGCACGCTCGCACATCAAAGGAGCACAAAGCTCTTTACGAGGACGAAACGACCAAGAAACCCGGGCTCTGGCTCGTTGGGGACGATGGGATCTATCTCATGTCCAATGGTCGCCCTGCTTTACCGCGGGATGAAGAAGCAGCACAACGCCAGAAAGACGGCGAAGACTTCTTCAAGAATCTTGTGGCTTATGCAGATCAATGCAATCCCGACAAGACGGAAGATGTCTGGGATGTGAAACGTGAGATTTTCGGAGGAGACGACGGTGTCGAATTCATCGAAGTCCCTGAAACTGCCGTGGATATCGAGAAGATCGAGATTTCCCCACAGTCATTTGTCATTCACTGGCTGCACGAGGAGCCGGCAGCTCTGTCGAAAAATTAGTTTAACGCCATTTGATTCTATGAAATCACAGCAACTTAATATGCCCAAAGAGCTTTTGAAGGCTATCGGGCACAGCACAGGCAATGTCTCTATCGAGTTCATGCTGGTTACTCCTGCGCAAGCGCATACTTGGCTGGAAAAAAATAATAAGAACAATCGTCCAATGTCGGACAAGCAAGTCTCCAAACTCATCGATGAAATGAACAATGGTCGTTGGGTTTTCAACGGAGCGACTGTTGTTTTCGGTAGCGACGGGAATGTACAGAACGGACAGCACCGCTTGAAAGCGATCGTACGGTCTGGTGTGGAGCAAGTGTTGATTGTTGTTCGCGGAATTAAACCATCCGCAGCAGATTCTCACGACTCACTAGGCAAGGCGAGACATGGAGGAGATGTGCTTTCGCGGCACGGAGTCACCTTCTACAACCAAGTCGCTGCTACTTTACGTATGTTGGCGTCTTACGACGAAGGCCGCCCCATGAATGTGCAAGGAATTCCCCGTGGCAATCCGGAGGTTGTATCTTTGTGGAAAAAGTACAGTCCTTACGTGGAAGAATCGGTCGCGTTCACCAAGAACATGCGGCATGTGGCACCATCGGGAGTGGTTGCTACGGCACACTATCTCTTCTCCCGCGTGGATCGGGATTTGGCCAACGAGTTCATGAGGCAGATCGAAACCAACGTAGGATTCACCTCCCCAGAGGATCCCGGTGCAGCTCTGCTTCGCAAATTGGCTTTAGCCAAAAACAAAACGGAGGGTGCTCATGTGAGGAATTATTTTCTCTTGTCACACTTTATCCGTGCGTGGAATGCTTTCATTCAAGCAGAGAGCATTTCTGTTCGAGCCTTTCGGAATCCAACGAGCAACAAGGATTACCCCCGTGTCCTTGATTTTGATGGCCAAGTGGTGTCCACCAATTTGACACCCGAACCTCTCAACGAGGAAAAGCCTTTGGATACGAAAGTTCCTGCTGGAAAATAACAATGTCCTCTTTGCGTGAAGAAACAAAACGACGTCTTCACGCTGCCCGGTCCTCAGTCGCACAATTGCGGCTGGCGGCCGAGGCAGAATCAGAGGAGGACGCTGCCTGTGAAGGTTCATGGGCAGAAATTCTAAAGCTAGAAGAACACAATGTGGATTACTACGAACGCGTGGAAGCTTATCTCGAGTATGTGGATGAGCTGGGCGCTGACGAAGAAACATGAAAACCACTACTCTAGATTTCAATCTGAAGAACTTCCTGAAAGATATCAGGGATATACGCGGGCAGCGCACTGAAGAGTGGGTTTACCACGGAATGGAAGATTGTCTTCTGCAAGAAGGTCATCATGTTCTTAGTTCTCTCGAGCGTCCAGACTGGATGCAGAAGGGTATTCCCAAACAATGCTATGCCAATGCTGCTCGTCTTGTCATGAAGTACCCGAATCTTCGCTACGTGGAGGGTTACGGTGTATGTCATGATGTGCCTATGCTGCATGCGTGGGTGTATGATGTGGTAGAGAATCGGCATTACGATCCCACTTGGGAAGATAGAGGGCTAGAGTATTACGGTACTATTTTCGAGGATGAATTCCTGCTGATGTACATGCACAAGACGGAGCGGTATGGGGTGTGGGGAGGAGAGCACTACAAGATGCTGACGGAATACATGAAAAATGGATTCCCCGCCGGCACATTTCACAAATGAGGATTGTAGCCTTATCCGACACTCACATGCATCATGACTCTGTATTCATACCAGATGGGGATGTCGTTGTGCATTGTGGGGACTTCGGGAGCTTCGGTGATGGGATTGAAGTGGGAGAAGCTCTGCAATGGTTTCGGAGACTCCCCCACGAAAGAAAACTCTGCATACCCGGCAATCATGATCTTGTGGCCGAGGACGATCCTGTATTTATGCAAGACATCTTGGGCCCTGAAGTTGATTACTTGGTGGAGAAAACTGTGGAGATTGACGGATTCAAATTCTGGGGCAGTCCAATACAACCCGAGTTTCGGGATTGGGCTTTCAACAGGTCCAAGAAGTTCAGACTGACCTATTGGGACGAGAATCTTCCCAATGATACCGATATCCTCCTGACGCATTGTCCCCCGAGAAACATCCTCGACGCGAATTGGCGTGGCGAGCATGTGGGAGACAAGCATTTACGCCGAAATGTTTTGGAGAGAGTGAAACCTCTACTTCATGTGTTCGGGCACATACACGAGTCACGTGGTTGTTGTACTGTCCAGCAGGAGGATCCTAGTGATCTTTACAGTGGTGTCAGCTTTATCAACGCGTGTGTCGTGGACCAGAACTTACACCCAGTGCATTCGTGCTGGGTGGTGGACGTCGATAAGAACGGCGTCACGCTTGTCAGTAAATGAGTTATGACACAAGCCAAAGGTACGATAACGATGCATTGTTCGTGGGTAGCGGTTTTACGCTGAACCACACTTTCTATGCTCGTCGTTCAAATGAGCAGACTGGTAAGCAGCGCATGTATGCGTCTGTGGAACAGATGATCAAGGAACATATTTCTCCGGACAGACTGATGAGATTTATGAGTTTGCCGGGAAGGGATTGGAAGTTCGAACACCACATAGGCCAGCAGTTTGCGAACTGGCATCACAAGAAAACTTTTCTCACAGGTTTCGAGGATCACTACGAAGTCATGCTTCAGGGAGCACAGAATGTTCCCAGATCCGACAACTATTGGGAATTGCCTAGTAATCCAAGCTGGCGGAAGATTGAACGCCTAGGCGTGGATTATTTCAAAACGAATCAATCCAGATGGTTGCACTTGGACATTAACCACGCGCTCACGCTTACCCCCGATCACTTCCCCGGCGACACGACCGCGGAAAAAGCGGCAAGTTGGAGATGGTGGATGCAGAAGTTCTGCATGTGGGATGCTGTGTGGTTGGACTACTGCGGCACAGCAACAGACACGATGGCCAAGGCCTTGAACAATCTACACATTCACTGTGCTCCGGATCGAGACGAGATACCTGTGGCCGTGACTTTGTTGAAAGGACGGGAACAATTCCGTTCGCAAAGGACCATGCAGGGTTTCAATGCTTTGCCGGATGGTGATGTGTTGGATAGGCGCAAGTGGCTTGAGTATCATCTGGCCGGCGGGTGTCTGTACCCCAACATTCGATTCAAAACCCTTGAATACTTCGAGTATCGAGATACCAGTCCCATGTGTAACATCTTGGGATTGATTCAGAGATGATCTGTCATGAGTAAAAAAATACTGCTTGGTGGGTTACTGGGTTTTTGCGGTCTGCTCCTTTTGGCTCTTCTGTTTATGTTTGGCCTCGTTGTAGGCCAGAGTAGAACAGATCAGTTCATTGTGGACTGTGCAAATATCTTTGCAGAAGAGAATCGCGAATTGCGGATTCAAAAAGAAGAACTCAAGTTGATCATCAATCACATGCGACAGCATCAAGACGATCAGTAATGAGTGCTATTCTACACATTATTGGCGTGTTTTGCCTGTAATGGGCATCATTATGCCCAACGTGGATCGAACAACAAACAGACACCGAGAAAGGCCATAGTACTCAATAGTGTGCTATACAACATTGAGCACCTACAAACTAGCTCATATACCATGAAAAAAGTAACGCGGTATAACCGTGAAGAACAACTGGCCGTACTAGCTTGCTACTACGGAATCATTCCTCTCGTGATTCGCGAGAGAGGCAAAAGCATGACCAGCTACGTCAAGAAGGCGGTATCGTTCATGTTCAACATCAGCCATGCAACGCTGGACAACTGGATGAAATCGTCTTTCGACGAAAACGCTAGGAGAAAAGCTGAGTATATCCACATCCCCGAGGATGTCCTCAAGGAGTGTTTGCGATGTGTAGATGTTTCAGCGTCCCACAAGACGAAGCTCACCATGGGCAAGGTGAAGAAGTTCAGTCCCAGCTACCTGATTACTCATCAGAAGCTGGAGACCAGCACTTCCTCCGTTCCTTCCCCGGAGCAGATGATCGAACACAATACGCTTACCCAAGCAATGCGTCCTCGTGATATCTTCTCGCAGAAGGAGCTTCTGGACGCAGTCGACCTGCCCTGTGTGTGTCCTCGCTGTGCTCTCCCGCTGGAGAGCGTGTACGAGGCCATGAGCACTCCTACGCAGGAGGAGAATATGATTAGTACTCTCCTCGAGCAGAACGAGAAGCTCCGTGACAAGGTAGCGGCTCTCCAGAAATAGGAGGCAACGATCGAGCTTCTTATACTATGAGCAAAATGCCCACAGTTGCTGAAATGCGTGCGGCTGGCTGCAAGGTCAGTGTGCGCCACCACCGGCGGTATGTCTACGTACCGCCCGAAGACGTTTACCTCATGCGGCATGAGGTGACTCCCGAAAACATGTCTCCCATGCAGGGGTACTGGCGAATCTCCGCCACGGGAGGATTCTGCGATATCAGGATCACGTTCCCCGACAAAGTCTCCGGTGTGCTGGCTGCTCTGCAGCCGGAAGGCACTCAGGTGATGCAGGCCGTGGCAGGTCAGACGTTTTTCGGCCGGTCCGAGTGCAGCGTCAAGGACTGCTACAACAAGCGCCTTGCTCGTGGGATCGCCATTGGTCGTGCTCTCAACGAGGCGTTTGCCGCCATCTGGGGGGAGGAGCAGAAAGGCTCCGACAGCCCTCTCCGCATGCCGGTGTACGCCGATGACCTGTCTTCGAACAGCTAAAAAATTGGACCAGTGGCTCACTCTCATACAGGGAGTGAGCCACTGTGTCTTTTTTTATATTTATTACTACCCTTGAGATTCGGAGTACAGTGATCGATGAGATCGTATCAAGAACTCGAGAATGTCATGTTTGCCGACTGGACTGAAGAAGAGGTCGCCAAGGCATCCATTGAGGGGAAGTACCCCTCGAATCCTGATACCCAGCTGCGCAATCTAAAGATTGTACTCCCTAAGATTGAACGGCGATACACTGAGGAGAAGTATGCCTACGATGAGATGGTAGGTATGAATCCGCACGAACCGTATCTGAAGGAATGGGCTCAGGATCTGAAGACAATGAAGGATTTGATCGACCGCGGTATTGCGCTGGGAGACACAAAAGATTTGTGGCACGCAGCTGATGCCATGTGTCCGAAGTGTGAACAGCCATTGACCGGTACGGAGATCACAATCTGCAGTAAATGTAAGAGACGATGACAAATGAGAAACTCAGAGAAATCTGGAAGCAAACAGAAATACCTGTCCTCTATTGGCGAGGAGGGCCGCATGCCCTAATGGTACGATTACCATATGCAGAGGACAATCGTTCTTGGCTCAGAAAGGATAGTCGGAAGCGGAAGCCTGTATGGGATCCAAAGTTCAAGTGTTGGCGCCTTCCCAAGTCCCGTCTAAATGAACTCGTCAAGGATATCGTTACGAGGTATTCGAGGGTTTACATGATACAGCCCTATCGCGAGCAGGAGAAGTGTGCCCCAGCATGTTGGGATGCGGAAGGGTTTGACTGTGAGTGCTCCTGTATGGGCGCTAACCATGGTAGGGGAAATCCGAATGGGCAATGGTTCGTGATCTCAGAGACTCTGGCAGTCTCTTGGCATGACCGTAAGTATGGTTGCCGGCTAATCGAGCGGACGCCTAGTTCGATGGAATCAGGAATAAACTAAAATGGGTAAGAGAAAGAATCGCAAGAAAGCCATGAAGGCCTTGAAGAAGTCCAAACGGTTGAGTCCAAAGCAGAAGCTCCGCCGAATCAAGGCTCTCGAAGACAAGTGGGCTGGTCAAGACCGCTTGCGTGCCGAGGCCATACAGAGGAAGGAGAACTCATGAATACTGAGATCAATGGAGTGGACATCACAGATACTCAGCCAGACAAGGAAGCTTCTCTCGTCGAGTGGTTCAAATCCATGGGATACCGCCATGAGTGGGACGGCTGGATGGAGAAACAACAGTACTGGCATGAGTTTTTCGACCCCGAGAATGGGCGCCTTGCAATCCAAATAGGATTCGGCGTGACCAAGGAGGAGTTCCTGAAATCTTGGGACGAGGACGAAAACACGCCGGCGCCATTCTTTGTCGGAGGTATGGGCGACTCGGAAGAGTGGGAACACTTGGAAGAAAACATCAAAAAGCACAGAGACAAACAAAGAGAATTGGAAAATGAAACTTGAAGTAAGAAAACCGACACGCAAGAACACCTCACACATCACCGACCCAGAACTCCGGGATATTCTGGTGGATGGTGTCGACGGTAGCAAAGAGAAGCTGGATTACCTTGCTAAGGAAACTCTGGCTGCGGACAAAGCAGATCGTGAATCTGGAATGTATGGACTGCTGCACTACAGCAGCACCATGGCACGAGATGAAGCGGTCAAGACAATCAATGAGAACTGGGGTGATGGAGAAGACGGTGATGCCAAAGTCTTCAAAGCCGCTGTCATGTTCTGGATGTCATGAGCCTAGACGTATATCTCCGGTACCCGGATGCACGGGTACCATACACGAGAGGTAGTGGGATTTACATTCGAGACGGAGGCGAAACCAAAGAGATCTCCGTGGAAGAATGGAATGAACGCAATGCTGATCGTGCTGTCGAGGTTATGCCTTGTGAAAAAGAGGATGAGGAGTTGTTTACGGATGAAGCGTATTCCGCCAACATCACACACAACCTTACCTCCATGGCGGACGCTGCTGGCCTGTACAAGGCTTGCTGGCATCCGTATGACATTGGGATCAAACGTGCAGGCGACCTAGCTCCTGTCCTTCGTGAAGGGCTAGTGAAGCTGCTCAAGGATCCTGCAAAGTACAAGAAGTTCAATCCGGAGAACGGATGGGGCGATTACGAGTTGTTGGTGCGGTTCGTCACGGACTACGCCATAGCCTGTGAAGAACATCCGGATGCCGAGATCAAAATCTGTACCTGACTATGGGAATGTACACAGAGATCTACGTGAATGTGGATCTAAAAAAAGATCTACCTCCAGATGTGTTGGCCATCCTCAAAGCCATGTGTGGTGATGAGGATGTTAATGCGCTGAAGGGCAAACCAAGCAGATGGGGATACATGTTTTATTCTGGCAGCTACTACACGCCTAATGTGTCGTGTCGTGTGTTGGAATATGACGACATCAGCAACCAGTGGTCTTTACTGGGTAAAGGGGACATCAAGAACTACGAACAGGAAATCGAAAAATTCTTCGAGTGGATCGATCCCTACGTGGACGCTGAATCTGGTGAATTCATTGGGTATAAGCGTTACGAAGAAAACTTGAATCCTACACTTATTTGGAAGAAGTGAATTCTTGCTGAATTGCGGTAAGCACAGTAATTTTATGGTGCTATGCTTACTGAAAGTCACGAAAAGGATCTTGCTTGGGCCGAAATTTGGAAACTGAAGGATCGGGACCAGGCAGGTGAGTTCACTTACTACAAAGGGCTGACGCTGGAAGAGCGACAGCACATGGTCGATATACATCGGGAGAATCTCGATTACAATCGAGCCATCAAGATAGCCGAGACTGGTAAGAGTCTTGGGGAAGCCGACGAAACGCCTACCGAGAGGGAGGACGACAACGAGAAACCTGCGCCAGAGCTGGGTACGTTGAAGATCCATGATCCCAAGCATTACAGTTTTGGCGAGAACAAGAAGTGGATTCCATGGGCTAAAAATGCAACTTCCGGCGCCAAGCGCGGAAGTTATGCTAAGGGCTATCCTACAGGGATGGTTTTGCACTGGACCGCTGGACACAGAAATGGTCTGGAGCGAGGCAATGATCTTATGCGCAGTACGGGCATGCTTTATCTCCTCGGAGACAAGGATGGTAACATTGCTCAGTCTGATTCGCTCAAGTATCACGGCTACCATGCCGGCCGCTCGTCACATAAGTATGCCAACGGTTATGTGAGTGATGAGTGGGTAGGTCTTGAATTGCAGGCCGCTGGAGGTCTTACCAAAACCTCTGACGGACAGTATATGCCTTGGTTCAAAAAGCCTGTTCCGGCGGAGGAAGTCGTGTACAGTAAGAGTCGAGAGAACATCGTGGCGGGTTACTACCACATGTATACCGAAGCTCAGATGCTGGCTACCCGGAAGCTTGTGTGCTGGTTGTACTTCAACAACCCAGATGTATTCTCCATTGATCGTGTCTGTGGGCATGATGAAGTATCTCCGGGTCGCAAGTCTGATCCAGGTGCTTCACCTACGGAACAGGGAAAAGTGCTTACCATGTCTGAATTCCGCAATCTTTGCTGGAATGACGTTGATGTAATCACTGAGCTTCGTAAGAAACTGTGAACCTCAAAGAACTTGGACCGTACTTGGCAATGGTCTGCTCTTGAAGAGGAGATCGATTCTCTCGAAAAACAAATGTTGCGTGCGGAGATTGCACGCTTGCAGTCAAAATGAAATTGTCTCTGTGTGTTGTCATCTGTAGTCTGCTGGTAGCAGGCTGTGCTAATCAGATCCAAGCTTGGCGCATCAATCGTGCGATGAGTATGGATATTGATGACTTGACGAGAGCCGCGGAGCGCCAAATAAAGTATGAAAGTAGACATCAAAAAGCTGAGCAAATCCGCTCAAGTCGAAATGCTGCAAAACCTCGAGGATGAGGATCTGCATGGACTGGTCAGGCTTGCAGGCCTGAATCAGCAGAAGAACAAGAAACTCGCTGCAGAGGCTCTTGTCGATTCTGGAAAACTGTCTTACCACATTGACTTTGGGGTAGGATTGAAAGCGAAGGGAGACAGTAAACTGGAAACAGGGTGCAATCCCGACCCAGCGCGATATCGCGAACTGCAAGAGTGGAATGACTCTATCGAGATCGAGGACGAAGCAGCTGAGCAGGTTGCTGCAGTCATTTCGCGCCAAGAAGCAGATGTGCTCGAGGAGGACGCCTTTGCGACCTCCTTACCCATCTCACCAATGATCGAACGTCATGTTCAGCAATCGGTCTCCGGTTAAACACCACCGTGTCACGCCCCAGTCAGATCTACACGAGGGTGACCTCGTGATCTGGCGGGGTAGGTGGCAAGAAACTTGATTTTTAACGTATGAGAACAAAACACCTCATCATAGTCGGGCTCATTGGAATGCTTCTGTGTTCCTGTGTCAGCAATCAACGATTGGCGCTTGTTGCGAAGCAGCAGGTAGGCAGTCATTACAAGAAGGGCCAGTCTGCGCAGTGTGCTGCTTTTGTGGCGCATTGTGTGCATAAAGCCGGCAAAGAGCCGCCTGCTTGGCCCAATAAAGCTAGAAATTGGCTCAAATGGGGTACACCTGTACCTTACTTACTCAAACAACCTGGTGACGTGATCATCACGCACAGGAATGGACGTAACAGCGGTGATGGGCACATCATGATCTACGTAGGGAATGGTAAGGCGGTGCACCGCTCTACGTTGAGTAAGCCTGTCGAGACAATCAACGTCGACCATTACAGGGATCGAGTATTGGGGGTGCGTAGAGGATGAGAGTACGTACTATATCAGGGATCAGGATCGTAGAATCTACGGATCCTAGAGAGGTAGAAGGTACTGTTTTAGCTCTTCTATCTCAAACAAGTAAGCAGCACGGCGAGACGTATGCTTTGCATGGCCCTTTACAGGTTGGTACACGATCTTATTGGGACAGTAGTACGCGTGAAGTTATGCAGGAGCCTATGTATGTTCAGGCACTGCATAGTACACAGTACATCATCGAAGAGTAAAAAATCTTAGGTGCCGGGCTGGGCAACCAAGGCTTGACCCTAACTGCCCCAAGTTCCTTCGTATGCGAAATCAGCGAGGCCTCGGCCTGAAGAAACGTATGCAATGAAGTGCGAATGAAATACCGTCTTTCCCTGCATGAGACGGCTGACTGCAGGGCGGCAACCAGCGCTGTAGTATTTGCAACGGGAGCGAAATGCTGGTACCCGTGACAGCTCGGAGAGACGAGCACAATTTTTTACCTATGAGAACATTGATGCTTATCACAATAACCGTGTGGTTGTATTCCCTCGTTGCTTGCGAGGCATTTACATCTGCACGCAAATTTCCTTTGGAACAGCGAGTCGGCGATGCCGTAAGAGGGGAAGCCTCGTGGTATTCCACACGTACCAACGGAACTACGACTGCTTCCGGCATTCCGCTGAACGACAGTAAACTGACGGCCGCGCACAAGACGTTGCCCTTTGGGACGCGTGTACGGGTCACCAACTTGGACAAGGACACACAGGTCATCGTGAAGATCACAGACCGTGGACCTTTCATTCCCGGACGCATCATTGATGTGTCTCATGCAGCCGCCAAAGAATTGGACATGATCCACAGTGGGGTCTGTCCCTGTCAGATTGAAGTATTGAAATCAGAGTAATGAAGCGGCGATCTTTACTCAAAGGTCTCTTCGGTGTTGCTGTGGCGCCAGTACCTGTGCTGGAAGCAGCTGCAAGACCCAGACGTTACATCAAGCCAAAGCTGCTGATACGGCAAGTGTTTGAACCAAAGACATATCTTCGCGAGATCATCATGTCCAACTCGCTCAAGGACATTCAGCGGGAAGAAGATGAGGGCTTTATTACAACCGTCAATATGACGGCAAAAAGCACTACTGATAATCTGGTTACTACTGCGGAAACACCGCTTACGCAATATACCTACACGTTCAACAAGATCACTACTCCAGCGTTTCGTCGTCAATTTGTACATGAACGAGGAGATCACGGAGTCTTGCGCAGGCATTACTAGCAGGTGTATGCTTGTGTATGCATTCGATCACATACATTTGTGTAATGCTTGCGAGCGCATGCATTCTGACTTCCTGCGCCAATCCCGCCAAGTACAAGGCCATTCCGGACTCGGTCGTATACCGCACTCCTGACTGGCTGGGCGGGTTTGACTACAAGGTAAGATTCGAACCTCGCGAAGAATCGCTTGATCTTGAATCCGCGCCGAAGTAATGTCATCGCGAGCATGTATTCTCTCAAACCACAACAGGAACGTAAGGAGCCCGAGGCTGAACAGCCGCGGGTGTGACCTTCTTTGCCCCTGTGATGTAGTGGTTAACATATCCGGATTCCTTGGGTTCGAATCCCAGCGGGGGTGCCACCCAAAATGAGTGATGACACTTTAATCATTGTTAAGCACACTAGTATACCGGGAGCATTTCATTTTCGAGGCTATCTTTCGGAATCGCATTTCCTGTACTGGTACGAGAATCAGTTGGGAGAACTCGAGATCGAAGTGTTCGACGCCAAGGTTAGATTACCGGTAGAGGAGTGCGTGATAACATTCAAATCAGCTGAATCATGAGCAAACACTGGGTTGACCGTAAGAATGAAGCTTTGAAGAAGAAGCGTGGCATCAATATGAGCTACGAAGATCTTCTGGAGCTGGAATCTATTCTGAAAGAAGCGGACGAAAATGTCCCCTCTATCGGGCTGGGCGCTTACATCAACTCTGTGTCCAAACTTGGGCTAGATGAAGAGGCATAGTGTAATGGTAACACACCTAGTTTTGGTCCAGTCATTCTAGGTTCGAGTCCTAGTGCCTCTGCCATAATGGGAAGTAGCTTAGTCTGGTAAAGCACTCGCTTTGGGAGCGAGGGATCGCAGGTTCGAATCCTGTCTTCCCAACCATGGAGGTCAGTAGCTGGCGAAGACCCGACAGCTAAAAAATAGCGCCAGTAGAAAGATCATTTCCCTTGCCCCGGACGTGAATTTCATTACTCTCTTAGTATGCCACATCGTCCGCTTAGAAAACAGAAAAAGTCTTACCGGAAAGTACCGGGATGCGAAGTAGTAAAAGGTGAAGAAGCTGAGCGCTTTCTCAAGGATCAGCTCTTGTATGAGACTATGATGGCGAAGCGGGATCGGAACTTGGAAGATGCGGATGGAGAAGAAACTGTGATGGTCTCTATCGGTTCGCCGGTAAGATACCGCAAGATCACTTATCTCGCCCACATCTACTGCATCGACAATTTTGAGGACGACGAGAAGAACGGGTGGTTGATCCATCTCTGGCACCCGCGGCTGGTCACGGGCAAGCACAAGGCCTACAGGTCATACATGAATCACATGAGCGGGGATCTTGGAGTCGATCTTTGGAAGACGGGAATATGAATATTAAGAAACACACAACCTACACCTTGGAATTGAATCCAGGTGAACTCGCCGTGATTGGGGCGGGATATCTAAAGACGTATCCCGCTAGTAACATGGCGTGGTTTACGCGTCAGATCGTGGGGCAGCAAATCACTTGTCTAGAGATCATGACATGGCTTGCCGAGGTGGTGCATGCGGATAATTTTCGCCACCCCATGAAGGCTTCAGCCAAAAGTATCGGGCACAAGCTTGTTGCCGATGTTCCTAGCGAAGCGCAGGTACGAATCGAGTGCTGGCCCGAGGACAAGCCCGAGGAGACTCATGTTCCTTCGTTCACAGAGAAGGACAATGTTGGCGATATGGAGGAGGAGTGCGAACGCGTGACCACAGCGGTGGTTGAGTCCAATTTCCCTCGCATACACGAGTACGGTTTGGAGGTGTGGGAGTACAAGGATGGACGAGGGATCCCCTTCGTTCCCCGGAAGCAGCTAAGCGATATGCTCAAGAAACAGGGTTCTGCGTTTAGTGATCGATTCCACAAGTTGTTCGGTGTGCAGACTATGTCTGTTTACGGTCCGTATCCACACGATACGGAGGCCGTACTCGAGCGTATGGTATCCGGTAAGCGTACCGGTACCCAGCTAGTCTGGGATTAGCGCAATACGATCAAGAACGTGTTATACGTTCTTGATGAGTGCACTACTACCTACCAAGAAGAAGTCCGGCCTTTTCAGTCGACGTCCCAAGGCAATCTCTGCTGAGACGTTTGATCTCAGCAAGGTTGTACAAGCTGCAACAATCAAGGCTGCTGTGCATCGTACTCAGTCTGAAGATAGTGATAAAAGTCTGGGACTGTATGATCAGTTTCTGACCAAGAAACACAAGTACGATTCCCACTGCCCGACCAC
>Ga0129345_1000374_pt1 | contig 16084 bp, 22 predicted proteins | sample CPBDNA_FD_94425 | JGI IMG/M metagenome (GOLD analysis project Ga0129345, IMG submission 94425) | Freshwater to marine salinity gradient microbial communities from Chesapeake Bay, USA - CPBay_Sum_20_0.8_DNA | ecosystem: Environmental > Aquatic > Marine > Coastal | place: USA: Chesapeake Bay...
GGTCTGTGTTTCGTTGTAATTACCAGCGTTTGGATTTGTCACAGGCGCTGGCAGACTTTCGTAAAAGCTTGCTGGGATCTCGTTATCGTCGTTAGACGTGTCGTTGGCAGATCCTGAGATCGTCGTGCCAATCGATGTTGTGCCACCAGCCTCAATGCGATCACCTGTGCGATCATCAACCAAGACGCCATTCACATAAGACGCGCCATCGTTTGGCGTAAAGATATTTGCCAGTGTTTCTGTAAAGCTGTTGCCGCCACCGCCGCTATCGTTGTTGTTTCCACCGCTGTTGTTGCTGCTACCGCCGCCGCCACCAAAACACATTACGCCATCCTCGCTTGCTGTTGTGGTTGTTGTTGTGGTTGTTGTGGTTGCGCTGCCACATTCATTTGAGGCTGTGGCATTGCATCCGCAATCGCCGCTAACGCACCAACATCGCCATTGCCCATGCGCTGGCGAATCTCCATAACCTTGTTAAGTAAATATTTGTTCATGTCCATTGGTGGACCACCCTGTGGCCCCCCTGCTGGGGGAGGAGCAGAAGAGGGACCACGCGCTGGACCCTGCGGCAAACCGCCGAAAGCCGCTGGGTTGATAGGGGGAAGTCTATACTGTGGGGGGTACATTATTTTTCATGGCCTCCATCTGTATCTTCGCCGCGTTTTTCTCTCTCTCAAGCTGCAACTCCGCTTCCAACTTGCGGATCTTCGCTTCTAAATCTGCTTGCGCTTTGGCCATTTCGATCTCCATATCCTGACGAGCTTCTGCTTGCTTGATCTGGATTGTCGATTGTGCCTTGGCCTGATCTGCTTCGATCTGTGCCTGTGTACGCGCCTTCAACGCCTCTGTCTCTAGCTGCGCCAATTGCTGTGCGTACTGCAATGGGTTGCCCTGTTGACCGCCCTGACCACCCAAGCCTCTGATCGCTTCGATCTGCTTCATCTGTGGTGAAGCTGCGACAACTTGTGCAGCACGTTGGCTGATCAGGCGATCTTGCTCTGGGTCCACGTCGCGGAACTTGATCTTCATTTCTCTGAAGTCTGGCAGCGGTGGCATCGGGATGGTGATGCTTGCTTCCATGCGTTGGCGATAGAGCAGCGCAATGTGTTCCGCAATGTGCGCAATCAGGATGGGCTGCATCTGTTTGGCGCCGGGGTTGCCAGCAAGCGACGGATCTTGAAGGAACTGCATGTGGACCGCAATGTGTGCGTCATGATCTTGCTCTGGGAACGCGCGGATTGGCTTGCCATACATCACGCTCATGTTCTCGTCGATTGGGTCCATCTGCACAGCCTCTTCAGGCTTCTTCAGAATCTCATCGATATTCGGAATGCGGATGGCCTCGTACATGCGCTTGTATGCTTCGTAAAGATCGTGAAGCTGTGGCGCTGACCGTGCCATCTCCAACACCGCCTGTGCCTGTGCAATGCGCTGGGCTGTCGAGAAGATGTTGGGGTCGCTGACTGGAATCACATCAATGCGCTTATCGAAGTCAGAACGATAGATGATTTCAGACGCGCCAGCGTGTGAGAAGCTGAACTCGTCTGGAAGATTCTCTGCGTTTAGCTCCGCAAGCAGCTTGAACTCTTGGCCTTGCGCATAGTGAAGACGCTTATGGATTGCACTAAACGCCTTAGATCCCTGTTCAATTAGCGCGACAGTAGACCCAACTGGGGCATTTGGGTTTACGTCACCGACGTTCAAGTCAGCGGTACTTGCGAATCGCTGCCCAGCATCCACAATGTACCCAAGCAAACTGAACAGGGAACTGCTTGGTTCTTTAAACGGCAGCGGCATGATTGCCTTGTTCACGTCATCGACTGTGCTGTCGATATCCACGAACTCGCCGGGGTTGATCTGAATGTCACCGCCATTGACGCGACCACGCAGCTTGAATCCACCCTGCATGTTGGCAAATGCGGCACTGTCGAGTAGGGCGCGAAGAGATCCTGTCGCTGCCTTGCCCAGACCACCGATCATGTGGTAGAGGCCAAAGCCATAGAAGCCAAGGCCGGGTAGGAACTTGTAGCTCACAAACCAGTCACGACGCTTTTTGCCCTCATCGTCTTCGTTCCAGTTACGACGGACGCTAACGATCTGCTGGTTGTCATAGTCGATGGTGATGACGTATGGGATTGCGACTGCGTTCTGGTCGTCTTCGTCGTCAACCTGACCGTCGATGCCGTCAAACAATTCATAAACGTGCATCTCAAGCAGCGTCATGACCTTGTCTTGCGCGTCATCCATGTACTCATCGACGCCTTCGATCTCCCCGATCACATCTTGGATTGGATCTGGTGTGTCACCAAAGTAGCCGCTTGGTAGGTAGTAGCCGTTTTTGACGTACTTGTTAAAGTCGTTCTTCGGCATTCGAATGATGTGAGTGTAGCGATTGGACGTGTAAAGATCCTTGCTCTCAGGCGCGACGACAAAGTCTTCTGCCTTGACGAACTGGCTGCACTGGCGATCCATGTTCGCATCCCACCAGACCTTCTTGAACGTGTGGCCGATCAATGGAAGGTGGAACAGCATCTGGTCCAGATCAGGGAAATACTCAGGCATCTCCTGAGTGATCTGGTAGTTCATGAAGTCACGCACACGACGTGCTTGCTCTTCCATCGCTTCGTCTGGCTCACCAACGATGATGGTCTTGACTGGACCGCCTGATGGGTAAAGCTCCGCGATGGCTCTTGCGTTGAACTGGGTCGCTGCCTCTGCGATCATTGGGTGGACGACAACAGACAGACCGCGCGTTGCGCGTTCATCTTCGCCTTCGTCAAGTCCACCGTCTGGGTCGAGAGTCTTCAAGCCTTGCTTATAGCGATCTTCCCACTCTGAACGTGCTTGCCTGTCGTTCTCGAAGTCGGCAATAAGCTCTTGGGCTTTCCGCTTTAGCTCACGCTCATCAATGATTTCAGCGAGGTTCTGATCAAACTCAGCGTCCTCAAGCTCTTCCATCATGTCTAGCTCTGGGTCACCAATAAGAACATCGCCATTGTCAAGCTCTTCAACAATCAGGTCATCAGGTGGAGCGCCTTCGGCAAATGGAATGATGTTTTCTGGTTCAGCCATAGAGCGTCATCCTTTTAGTTTCTACAAATTCATCATCTTCTGGGTCTTCACTATGCCCAATAAACCAGCCTTTGCGTAGCCGTAGCCAAGCCTGAGTGCATGTATCAACGATATCATCATTGGGATGCGCTGGGAAGGCTGCACAAATGTCTATTAAGTCTTTAGCCCATTTTCGGTTGGAAGGGAAGAAAATCCTTCCGTCTTCCAAAAGCGCACTCGACGCATGGGCGCGAGATTCCTTGTCGCGATCTGGGCTGTAAGGGATGACAGGTATGCCAGCCATGCGCAGATCCTGTAGCAGAGATTGGCCTGACGCCTTCTTTTCGATCAGGACCGCGTCTGGTTCCCACTCATCGTATGCCTCTTGCGCCAGCATTCGAAGCTCTGGGTAGCTGACCTTGTCCCACCAAGCCTCTAGCACGATGGCGCAGTCGTATCCCTTATGCTTGAACACACCCCACGTTGTCCGTGCGCTGTAGCTGGAGCTTTCCTTGGACTCGAATGCGGTGTCGTAAGACTGGATGACATAGTCGATCTCTGGCAGATCCTCTTGCTCCCACGGCACCCACCAGCTTGCCTTCAGGATGCCGCCACCCTTCGGGCTTGGCCGCTGCTGTAGCTGACCAGCCGCTGCGTAGCTGCCAAGGCTGCGCTCCAGTGTTCCTAGCGTTTTCTCATCAATCCGCTGTGGCCAGAGCAGTTCGCCTTCGGCTGTGCGTGGATCTGTGAAGCCAAGGCTGGATCTGGTTGGCGTTGGATGTCCAATCTCGTATCGGGCTGGCAGACAGAGGTGGTCCCACTCTTCCCCAAGCTCATTGGCTAGGATGTGGCCAGTCAGATCCTGTTCGTGGACGCGCTGCATGATGATGACGAAGGCACCAGTGCGTGGGTCATTGAGTCGGGTCTGCATGGCCTGATCCCACCACTCTAGGACGCCTTCACGCACCTTGGCGCTGTCGCTGTCCACGACGTTGTGTGGGTCATCGATGCAGATGATGTCACCACCGTCACCAGTCAGAGCGCCCCCAACTGAGGTGGCGATGCGGTAACCAGTCTTATCGTTCTCGAATCTCTGCTTCTGGTTTTGGTCGCCAGTCAGCACGAACTTGTCTGCGAAGTGTCGCTTGTACCACGGACTGTCGATCAGGCGTCGGCACTTGGTGCTGTCCCTGATGGACAGGGACGATGCGTAGGATGCGTAGAGGAACTTCTTGTGTGGTTGTCGCGTCCACGTCCACGCAGGGAGCGCCACAGCCACGCTGATAGACTTCATGTGTCGAGGTGGCACGTTGATGATCAGGCGCTTTATGTCGCCTTCTACAACAGCCTGTAGGTGGTCTGAGATAGCGTCAACGTGCCAGTTGTTCTGGAACTCGACGCCCGGTTCAATCGTCGGCCATGCTGCTTTCGTAAACTCCCTCAATGATCTGCGGTATTTCTCCGCTCGTACTTGATCCAAGGTGAGATTGCTCAAAAGCTCGTTCAATTGCTGCGAGTTCATCTACGCCAATCCTTGTAAGATCCAGTGTTACTCTGTTCTCTGTTTCTACTTTATGCTCTTGCTTATCGACCCAGCCAGCGCGGTTCTTCAGGAAGAAAATGATGGCTGTGTTGTCGCGATCTACGGTGGCATTGTGGAAGAGAGCGTTGGTGACTTCTTCGATGCCAAGGGACTCGCCCCTTTTTATAGATTCCGAAAATTCCGAATTTTCTGCCTGATAAAGTTGGAAGGTGGAAACTGAAATACCCAGCGCTCTTGCGCACTGTTCTTTCGTCAGACCCTGCGCCATGAGCTGTTCTGTGCGTTTTAAAACTTCTTCAGTGATTTCGAACTTTGGCCGACCAACTGGGTTTTTCTTTTTAGTCTTCGACATGTCCGTGCCTTTCATTTTTTGAAAAGATAATTCAATTCTATAAAAAAATAAAGACCCACCGAAGTGGGTCTAGTGATGAGCGTCAGGCTCACAGGCATGATTTCGATTCACATGGTAAAGCTTTTTGCTGTGGCTGTACACATTTTTCTTGGATTTGGTGTGATTCCTACGCGCCCAAGGTCGAGTCGATCAGCGTCCCAGCAGACTTTGACGGTGATGTCGTCGTGATCTGTGTATCCATCTGAGTGGTAAATCATGGCCTCTTTGAGAATGCCCATGTCGCGACTTGAGATGTCGAACAGCTTGCCTCGCAAAGTATCTGCGTGGAAGGCTGCTCGAAGACCGTGATCTTTATCGCGATATTCATGGTTGCGTTCTACGTCGTGAAGTAGTGCGAAGAGCTTGACGATGTTTGGGTTTGCGCCTTCGTGTTCAGCGAGGATAAGCCCAGCGTTGAGGACGCGCATCCAATGGTTCCAACCGTGATCGCCATCGTGATCTAGCTTGAAGTGATTGTAGCAATGTCGTGCGAGTTGCTTTGTTACCATGCAAGCATCACCACAATCAGAGCCAAGACAAAGACGATGAAGGCAGCGCCAGCGACGGTTTCTTTGACGATGCCGTTTGGCTTGTTGTCATGGATGTTGACGTGGCCTTTCAAATCAATTGAGATCCACTGATCTTTGTTTGCTGGCAGTTCAGCTTCTTGTGTGTGGACCCAGATGTATGGAGATCCGCGACGTTTGCTTGTGTTTTTTTGCACCCAGTCTGGCATGTCTGCATCGAAGCCAGTGAACTTCCAAGATTTAACTATCATGATTAATTTCCTTTATGTTTAGTACAGTATTTTTTCTGCCTTGGCAGTAGAGGCTCATTGCATAGTCTACCCATGAACATCCTACCTTCGTGAATTACATATCTCTGACAGGTGTCGTGCTTTTCTTCTGGCCCATTTGGGATACCTGAATCACACCGTTTTTTTTTACTTTTTTAATTTTTACGTTGAGCCACGCGCTTATTTTTTCTTCCGAAACATTTTTATTTCGTAAAGTTTCAACCAATTCTTTGACGCACATTTTGCCAGCATTTGGTGTGTCCATTAGGTTCTGTTGGCTAACATTTTCTAAGAACTCATCAAAGGTCATATCAAGAGCCGACAGGGTGTTTATTGTATTCATTGCTCTTGCTGACATAAACAGATCGCCCATTGTTGTGGCGTTTTTATCCCGCTCATATTTTTCTGCGTGTCTAAAACCCCAAGCAACACGTTGCCTAGCTCTCTCTACTCCAACGCCCATTTCTTCACCTATTTCGCGTAGAAGTTTTCCTGCAATTCTTTGTTCCATTGCATACTTATTTAAATTAATTTTTGTCATCTTTTTTCTGCCTTTCTTCGTTTACCATTTTGACGAGTGCCTTGACTGAGTTGAAGACTTTGTCTTCGTCATCTGTTGGCACGTCGATATACTTGCGCACTTCTGCGAGTACGGCAGCTTTTCTTTCTTCATCCGTCATTCTTTTTTACCTTTCTCATTTTTGAAATGTGGACTGTGAAATGCACGTCATCGATGCGTACATTCCAGATACCCATGTAGTCGGTTTTTTCTACGACCTCTGCGACTTTGCCGAAGTAGAAGTTTTTAGGATCTATGACTTCGACAGTGTCGCCAGACTTAAACTGTTGCCTGTGCATTTTGTCTCCAATCTGCGTAGAGTTTCTTTGCAGCGTCGTGCCAAGATGTTTTTTGGATTGGACTTTCAGCGTGGCGATGATGCCATGTGACTGTGTCGCGAGTTGTTCCACAAGCTGCTGTTGTGGTTTTGTAGATCTTGCCAATGGCGATATATTTCTCTTCGCCATATGGTCTGTATAGGATGTGCGCGTAAGCGTCTTCACCATCTCCGAAGACTTTAGCGATGATGTCGAAACCATTTTTCTGGTGCTTCATGATACGATTGTAAGACATTTGCTTTCTTCCTTTCTTGCTTTCTCTATATCAAAGATAAGAGTTTCTAATCTGGATTCAATACCAAATCAAAACTTTTTTGCATTATTTGCAAATTATTTTTTACCCCAGATTTAGAGTGACTGGCATGTAGAATCCGACTTGGGTATCTGTTGACTTTGCGTTGGCGTTTCTTTCCCAGCGTAGGATGTTTACTTCGTCGGACATTTCGGATGCGATGGTGCAAGCGATCATGACTGCGATGGGGTCACCCCCACCAGCCCATAGGATGTAATCGTTTGGCCCGAAGTCTTGCAGACGTTCTCTGGCTTTCTTGATTGCGAGGTCTGGTTGGAACTGTGGCTTGTCTCCATCTTCGAAGAGGATTTTGATTTTACCGTATCGCCCAGCGTCGGACAGATCTGGAGTCCATCCGAATTTGTTTTCTTTTGGTCGTTGCACGACATAGACTGTATCATCCATTGACATTGCTTTGTTCCTTTTTATCGATTGCGATGCATAAATTATTGAGGCTGTTGGACGTGATGATTGGCTGTCCATCTTTGTGAGCTTTCCAGATGCTTTGATTGTACATCATTCGAGATCCGCTATTGATCAGCCACCCTTGGTATTCCCAAGGATGCTGAAAGTCGCCTTTGCGTCTGGTTTTTTTGAACTGGGGTTTCATGCGACACCCATCAGCTTTTTATAATCGGCCATCGCCTGATTGATGATTGTGTTGTAGGCGGTATCGACTTCAGGCCATTCGCCTTTGAGGTCGAGCTTTATGTATGCAGCTAGGCCATGCATAAGAGGTGAGTTATCTGGGCAAGAGTGATTGAATTTAATCAATGCGTCTTCGAATGATCTGCCTAGATCAGCGATAATTTTATGTGCTTGAGTTAGTTTCATTTGCTTTCTTCCTTTCTTTGATAAATGTCATTTATGTCGTATTAATGGCAGTTTCAAGATCTGCCATAAATAATTCTTACGAAACACCTTATTTATATAGGTATATATATAATTATATTATTATTATTATTATTATTGTCATTACGTCATACCCCCCCTTTACTACCCCCTCTAGGGGATATGGGTGGTGGGGTGTAAAAGTGCTAAATACTATCTGCCAAATTGACATAAATGCCATTAATACTAAGCCGTTGAAAACAGGGCAGAAAACTGCCCTATTTAGGAATGACATAAATACTGCCATTAATGTGTGGGTGGTGCGAAGTAGGCGAAACGAGGCTTTCCACGCTGTCCTACGTTGCTTTGGCGGCATTCAATGCCACGGTCTTCGGTGAGTGCATCCAACACGTCTTTGCGACGTTTAGGTTCGAGGTTGGCGAACTTGGAAACGGAGCGTGAGATGTCACGTTCTGTGATTCCTTCGAGGCCAGCCTTTTCGATCTTGGCAAAGACTTCTTTGCAGCAAGCTTGGAACGGACCTTCGGCCATGTTCATGCGGAACATTTCGATGGTTTGGTTTGCGTAATGATCGACGTATTCGATAGCCCAAGTCATGGCATCTGGCCCGATCTCTTGCTGGTCCATTGACCGTGCGATGATGAGGGATAGGCGCATAGCGATCTCGCGTGATCGATTGTACATGGCTTCCAACCCTGTGCCTGACTCTTTCCTGATGGCATCCACCAGTCGCGCCTCGTAGTCACGCAAGATGGTTTCAGCTTCAGGCGTGAAGGGAACTTCGAGTGGGTTTGGCGGCACGTCGTGGATGTTGCCAGCGTCGAGGGTTCCTTCGTGTGCTGTGGCATGAGCCTTGGCCCACTTTGCCAGACGCTCACTGATGGAAGACTGACGCTTCTTCTGGGACATCTGGACGCCGATCTCTGACTTCACGATGATGAATCGGTTGAGAAGACCAGAGGCCACGTCGCCCCCACCAATAGCCTTGAGGAACTCTGATGGTGTGGACATCCCGACCAGAGTTAGGGACGGACGCTTGATGACCTTCTCTAGCTTCTCTGCTTCGGCTGACTTCATTGTGTTGGTTGCGTATCCCTGTTGACGGAGCGTCCCATCCTGACGGCCAAAGACTTCCATGATGGCGGTGATGCCGTCTGCCTTGTGCTGCATTCCCTTGGCTGCTGCCGCTTGGAGTTGGCGTCCAAGTTCGTCAATCACGGAAACGTGGGTTGGCTTTTTAGTCAGGGTTGATAGAACGCCAGACCCAGAGGTGTACCCTGCTGGTCCGATAAGTTCTTCAAGTCCAGCTTCTTCGAGAAGACTTTCCAAGACTGTCTTGGTGTGTTCCTTGCCAGATCCTGTTTCACCAATGTTGAGGAAGTAAAGACTTGAGAAATTTCTCTGGTCTGTGACCCAGCGGCGACCCATGACGACAGATCCAAATGCGAGTGCCGCTTGGACTGCGAACTGGGGTTTGGGTTTGATGGCTGTGACTGTGTAGTAGTTGACCACGTCTTGAAGGATGCCGGGGACACTGAGCAGACTGTCAGGAACATCATCTAGTGGCCCCTTCTCTTTGACCACTGGCTTAGATAATATTTGCGCGGCCACTTTCGCGCCATGTTCGATGGCCTCGCGATCATATTCGTACTCTTCATCTTGGGTGACGTTTAATAGAGCCGCTGCCTCTTTTACGGCCTTGGTCATATTTCCCTGATGCTCGTACTGCATCCAGAGTTCGAAGGCATCGAAGCTATGGGCGCTGTCGAAGGGATCTGATGCATGGTGGCTGTAGGCGCGACCATCATCGAAGAGTATTACCCCAGCCAGACCAGACGTGCTGTTGGGTGAGAGGTAGCGATTGCGACCTGTGCGCTTGTAGCCGTACTGCTCCAAGAGTGTGTGCATGTCATAGGCTTTATTGAAGGTATCGATCACGGACGTGCCGTCGCTCTTTGGTCTTGGCTTGCTTGGTGGTTGGAACTCAGGCGCTGCCTTCCACGGACACATGTTTTGTAACTGTGGACGGAATCGGTCCCACTCTTTCCAGAGGGTCAGCAACTGATTCGGTAGCTCTGGCAGTCCATCCCAAATTGATTTGCCAACCCACTCATATGGACGGCCAGTGTCTGGGTGGATTGATGGTGGTAGGACATCTTGCACGGCACCAGCACGAAGCTCGAAGACCACTTCGGTCTTGCGCGGATCATCCTTGGTTGGCCACGAAATCTTATGGGTAATAAGATCAGGTGGTGCCTTAAAGAGAAGCTTGCCACGGTTTTCACGTCCCACGATCTGGGGCGCTGAGTTCATAAGCAGACTGAAATCAATGCCTAGCTCATCAAAAATGATCTTGGTGTGTTCGACGTTATCGATGTCGATTGCACATGTGCCTGACGCACCATGAAGTAGCCCGACGTTGTGCGTTGGGTTTTGCTCATAATATTGCTGTGCTGCCTGTGGGTCTGATAGCGCTCGTTCTGGCTGCTGCCATCCGAATCTTGTTGGACCTTTGGACCCTGCTGGTATTGTTACCAGATACCACCCCAGTTTTGAGCAGTAGTCGGAAATGTTCATTTTGATTCCTTTAGATATTCGGACAGTTTTTTCCATGTGTTGAGAGAGATCTGCTGATTGCCATCTGCCACAGCTTTAACGGTGGGATGAGACAAACCAGACTTCTCCGCGACAACTGTCAAACGCCTATCTTGTAGGGCATTTCGAATATCATCAAGGGGTATTAGGTCAGTCATTTTTTTTGCTCCTCACTTACTAAATTTTTATTTTTTACAAATTCTTCTTTACATGCTGAAATAATTTCTGTAAACCGATTTTTGTAGAGAGAGTAAAGAAAGGAAATTGCCATGAGCAATATTGACGGTTTGGCCGCTGAATGGTTGGCTATTAAGGCGCAAGAAAAAGAAATCATCGCGAAGCGCCACGCGATTGAAGAGCAGCTAGTCAAAGCTTTAGAAGCTAAAGATGAAGGCTCAATTTCCCACAAGTTAGATGGCCACAAGGTGACGCTGACACAGCCAGTCACACGCAAGGTTGATCCAATTATGTGGGACAAGGTCAAAGACAAAATCCCAGAGCATATGCATCCAGTAAAGACAACTGTGTCTGCTGATGCAGTGGGCTGTCGTTACTTGGCAGAAAAAGAACCAGCGCTATGGCGTAAAGTCGCCAAGGCGTTTGAAAGCAAACAAGGCAAAATTGGCGTGAAAGTAGAGGTGCTGTAATGGCAATTGATTTAAAGAAACTATCTAAACCAACAGGTCAGCGACCAATCATCGCGACCCTGTTTGGTGAAGGCGGCATGGGCAAGACAACTCTTGCCGCCATGTTCCCAAAGCCAGTCTTCATACGGACTGAGGATGGGACAGCCAGCTTGCAAGGTAACGAAGACGTGAGCTTGTTTGATCTGGCAACCAGCAGTCAGGATGTGCTTGACGCGATTGAGGCATTGGCCACGCAAGAGCATGAGTTCAAGACTGTTGTGATCGACAGCATCACGCAATTGGCTACGATGATCGAAAGTGAGATCGTCGCAGCAGATCCAAAGGCGAAGTCCATCAACCAAGCTGGGGGTGGATATGGTGCTGGGTATGCCACAGCCGCTGAACGCCACCGTCAAGTGCGTGAGTGGGCTGGGTCATTGGCATATGAGACTGGCATGAATGTGGTGTTCATTGGCCATGCAGATACAGAGACAATGGATCTGCCAGACATGGACCCATACGCGCGATACACAGTGCGGATGCACAAGCGTAGCATTCCGCATTACACAGACAATGTGGACTTGGTCGGACTGATCCGACTGAAGACATTTGTAAAGGGAGAGGGTGATAAGAAACGCGCCATCTCGACAGGTGAGCGTGAGATCCTGTGCTTTCCACAGGCATCAAGCGTCACCAAAAATCGTTTCAACATCGACGAGCCGCTGCCCTTCACCTTTGAAGGCGGCAACCCATTCGCAAACTTTGTAGCTAAGTAAAGGAGATTAACATGGACTTGAATGGATTTAACGCACTGGAAGTAGAGCCACAGACATCTTACGAGCCAATCCCTGCTGGGTGGTATAAAGTCGTGATTTCTGAGGCTGTTGAAAAGCCAACACGCGCCAACACTGGTTCCTATCTGCAATTGCAGTTGGACATCATTGAGGGTCAGCATCGGGGTCGTAAGGCGTTTGATCGTCTGAACCTAAACAATCCCAACGCGACTGCCGTTGAGATCGCCCAGCGCACACTATCATCTATCTGCCGCGCAGTTGGTGTCCCAAGCCCGAAGCACAGCCATGAGCTATGCGACAAGCCTATGATGGTGAAGCTGGCTGTACGTCCAGCGGATGGCCAGTACGAGGCGTCTAACGACGTGAAGGGGTATGCTGCCTGTGATGCACAAGTTGCCGCACCAGCAGCCGCTGCCACAGCGTCTGTGAACGGAGCAGCAACGCCACCGTGGAAACGCTGAGTTCTGTTCTTTGATGGGGCGCGTGTCGCCCCATTTTATGAACAGAAGGAGAGTGAAATGACGATACAGAAAATAAGTTTGCGCAGCTACTTCAAATACAAAAAGAAGCCTAGCGACTATGAAAAGCCATCGGAAGAATTGATAGAGATCATCAACAAGATCGCAAAGAAATATGGCTATGAGGATTTGAAGAAAGATGAATCTTGAGCAGTACAGCATCCCGAAAACAATTGAGGCGATCTACCAACATTACAAAGACAAGCGCAAGAATGAGCATCGGCCACACCTTGGTGGATCTCAGATTGGCAACGAGTGTGACCGTGCGCTTTGGTATCAGTTTCGCCACGCATGGACGCCTAACTTCGATGGCCGCTTGCTTCGCCTGTTCGAGACTGGTGACCGCGAGGAAGATCGCATCGTTGCCAACCTACGCGCTGTTGGCGTGACGGTCTGGGAGAAAGACCCAGACACAGGCAAACAGGTTAGGTTCGAGGCTTGTGGTGGTCACTTCGCATTGTCGCTTGATGGGGTGGGTGAGGGTTTCGCTGAGAGCAAGAAGCCGCATACGCTTGAGTTCAAAACCATGAATGACAAAAACTTCAAGGCGCTAAAGAACATGGGGTTGGAGAAGTCCAAGCCGATCTACTGGGCGCAGTGTCAGGTTGGCATGTTGCTGTCTGGCTTGGAGCGCTGCTACTTCTTTGCCGTGAACAAGAACACGGACGACATGTATGGTGAGCGTATAAAGCTCAACAAACAGGAAGCCAAAGGTTTAATTGCAAAGGCAGAGCGGATTGTGTTCGCGCAGCAGCCGCCAAGCAGATTGGCTGAAGACGCCAGCGATTGGCGCTGCAAGTTTTGTCCATATTGGGCTGTGTGCCACGGATGCAAGATCCCAGAGGTGAACTGTCGGACGTGCTGCCATGTGACGCCAGAGCAAGATGGGACATGGAGTTGTGCCAGAGGTAAGACACCAGAGCCATGCGAAGAGCATCTGTATATCCCAATGATGATGCCAAAGAATCTGGAAATGATCGACGCAGCAGATGACTGGGTTGAATATGAAGACTTGGATAGTGGTGAGATTTTCCGCAACAATGGAAACAGCCACGAAATATTTAAGATGAGGATGCAAGATGGGAATGCGTGAAGAGTTGCTTCGAGATGCCTTGGAAGAATTTATCGACAGATTGCCTGATGAAATCAGAAAGGATGAAGCAGCTTGGATCATATTTAACATCGTTGGGTCACGCGATCTACTTGAACAGTGGGGGTCGATCAGTCGGCTAACTACTGCAAACATCGCTGAGTATTTCTTGCATCAGGCATTTGGCCCAGAGGTCGAAGCCGCAAGACAGACCGAAGAATTTTTAGACAGGATAATGAAGGAGCATAAAACAAGATGACCTTCGAACTTAGAGATTACCAGAAAGATGCAATCAATGGATTGTACAGCTACTGGTCAAACAAGATGGGTGAAAACCCACTGATCGTTGCGCCTACTGGGGCTGGCAAGACGGCTATCATTGCGCAGATGGTTAAGGACGCCATGAGCTTTCCCAACACTAGGGTGCTGATCCTGACGCACGTCAGAGAGCTACTGGAGCAAGGCGCTGATGGTTTAAAGAAACTCTACCCAACTGCTGACATTGGCTTCTACAGTGCGTCTTTGAAAAAGAGGGATCTGAGTAAGGACATCACCTTTGGTGGCATCCAGAGTATATACAAACGTGCATACGACATCGTTCCAGCGCCAGACTTGGTGATCATCGACGAGGCGCACATGCTGCCACCCAGCACGACCACACGCTATGGTCGGTTTATCGATGACTTGAAACAGTGCAACCCAGACGTAAAGATTGTTGGCCTGACAGCTACGCCCTATCGACTGGGGTCTGGATATCTGCACAAGGGTAAGGGTGCGATCTTTGATGGAATTGCCTACGACATTCCTGTTACCATGCTGATGGAGCAGGGGTATCTGTCGCCTGTCATCAGTAAGGGTGGCTTGCAGCAGATCGACCTGACCAATGTGAAGAAGCGAGGTGGTGAGTTTGTCGAGAGTGATTTGGCTGTTGCTGCATCTGATCCTGAGTTGGTGCGTAAGACAGTTGCGGAGATTGTTGAGTTTGGAGCCGACCGCAAAAGTTGGTTGATCTTTTCGAGCGGTGTTGGGCACGCGCATATGCTCGAAGATGAGTTCCTAGATCACGGCATTGATGCTGAGATGGTGACGGGTGACACTCCGAAGTTTATCAGAGATGACCGCATTGCCAGATTTAAGTCTGGTGAGTTGCGCTGCCTGATTAACGTGAACGTGCTGACGACAGGGTTCGATGCGCCTAACGTGGATCTGATTGGTCTGGTTCGAGCGACAGCGTCCACTGGCCTCTACGTCCAGATCGTTGGGCGTGGGACACGTCTGTTCGAGGGTAAGGAAAACTGTCTGGTTTTAGACTACGGTCAGAACGTCGAGCGCCACGGATTCATCGATAAGGTCAAGCCAAAGAAGAGCGGTGGGGGTGGCGACGAAGAAGCGCCAGTCAAACAATGCCCAAGCTGCCAGACGTATCTGGCGATTGCTGTAAGCATGTGTCCGTCCTGTGGTCATGAGTTCCCACCACCCACACTGAACCATTCAAGCGTAAGTTATGATGGTGCGATGATCTCGACACAGGCGCAGATGCCAGAGTGGTTTGAGGTCACGGATGTTACCTATCGCCGCTGGCAGAAAGTTGGGAAGCCAGACAGCATCCGCGTGGATTACAGCTATGGCTTTTTCAAGACGGCATCAGAGTGGCTTTGCCCAGAGCATGGTGGGTATGCCACAACGAAGTACATGCAGCGCAAGGTGCAGCTTGGAGCGACAGCCAACACAACAAAAGATGCGATGGAAGAGTGCCGCTATTGGCGTAAACCCACACGCATACAGGTAGTCCCAGATGGGAAGTTCGACAGAATTGTGAGGTACGATTATGAGGAACGTGAGGAAGAGAACAACGTCATCGACATACTTGATTACAAAGACGGAAGTTTCGGAGCATGACGAACAGGTTGGGTTTATCAATTGGTTTCGGGCAAAGTATCCCAAGGTTTTGATCTTTGCCATTCCAAATGGTGGCAAGAGATCCGTGGGGGCTGGTCGCAAACTGAAGGCTGAAGGCGTTGTTGCTGGCATCCCAGATCTGTTTATCCCAGCTTGGGACATCTGGGTTGAGATGAAGCGCAGCAAATCTGGGCGACTTTCCCCCGATCAGAAAAAGATCATCGAATACCTAGAGAGCGAGGGGTACAAAGTTATCGTTGGCAAGGGTGCGACAGATGCGTCACGCCAGATTATGGAGTTGGGTGGCCATTGGAAAACTTCAAAGTAATTAAGATCCAGAAAGAGTTTTGCTTCGACCTGATTGAAAGGTCGCATTACCTGAAGCGACTGCCCAGTATCATGTATGCCTTTGGCCTGTACAATGGGAATGATCTGGTTGGGGTATGCACATTCAGCACACCGCCAAGCCTGAATCTGTGCATTGGTGTCTGTGGTAAAGAGTTCAAGGATGAAGTCTTGGAATTGAACAGGCTGTTTCTGGTTAAGAACGAAAAGAACCTAGCGTCGTTCTTTGTGTCACGCGCACTGAAGATGTTGCCCAAGCCCAGCATCGTTGTGTCCTACGCTGACAAAACCAACGGCCACTGTGGGTACGTTTATCAGGCGACCAACTTCATCTACACTGGCCTATCTGAGAAGCGCACCAACCTGAAGACGGACACTGGCTTGCATAGTCGAAC
>Ga0129345_1000378_pt1 | contig 16050 bp, 13 predicted proteins | sample CPBDNA_FD_94425 | JGI IMG/M metagenome (GOLD analysis project Ga0129345, IMG submission 94425) | Freshwater to marine salinity gradient microbial communities from Chesapeake Bay, USA - CPBay_Sum_20_0.8_DNA | ecosystem: Environmental > Aquatic > Marine > Coastal | place: USA: Chesapeake Bay...
CTCCTGTAATTTATTTCTGAATAAAGAGAATCGCTTGTCCAAAACATCTAGACCTAATTTGGTATCTCCAAAAACACCATCCCCAAAAATCATCTCTTTTCGAAGACCTAACCCTGCAGCGATTCTAGTATTAACTTCTTCCCATTCAGAAGTTAACTGAAGAAGTCTGTTCTCGGCTCCTACTTGATTCCAGTTGACATCAAAAGTAGTTAAAATTACATAATCGGGAGTTTCCATTGAAGCATCAACTTGATCTCTTAAATTATCTAATTGTGCATCATCCAAAGGAGCAGTAGTAGTAATCAAATGTTTAGGTGATAAGTTACGCATAGCTATAGCTACTTGAGCTTGACGTAACCTCTCTCTATACATCAAATCATTTAGACATCTACGAAGAATAGGCTCCCCTAAAATGTCATATTGAGATTTTCTTCTATGGATATGATGAACAAAAGTACCAGCAAAAGGATCTGTATTTAATTCGATCTTTTTATTATCGTAAATAGCCCTTTGAATTTCGTCCGGAATAGAATTAAGAAGTTTACGAATGTCATTATCAATAAAAGAACTCTTAATTAAATGTCGAAGTTGTTCGTCTGGCACTAAGAATATTGAGTTATTACTAGAAAAATAAGACTTCTCTACCTCAACCACGTTAGGATCTAAAATTAAGACCCTCTCTATATCGTCACCTTTGAGATTTTTTTCTACATAAATATAAACATTCCCGTACAACCAATATTCGTGAGCTATATCCATTAAAAGCTCAAACATATTAATCTTATCGCTAAGAACCTTTGTATATCTTAAAACTTCATGAGCTTTTTCAGCGTCTGCTGTTGTAGGTAATGTATGATGAACTCTAGAAATGGGAAGTTCAGTCAATAAATCTATAGCGTGACCTACATAAGGATCTCTTTGATAAAACCAAAGAAATAAATCTCTCTCATCTTTAAGAGTATAAGGCAGAGAATATAAATCTGGGGAATATGTAGGGTGGAAAAAATTATCAAATCTTGAATTGGTGGCATCACCCGCTAAACCTACAGGAGCATCTCCAGCCGTAAAGTCCATGCCAAAGTTTTGCTTACTAAAAGCGTGGTGGTTACCACCTCTAACTTTGTAATCTACTTTACTAGACACTATTTGCTTTCCCGGAGCTTTTTTGATTCCTTGAGCTGAATATGTAAACTTTCTATCTGCCATACTTTATTACCAAATAAAAATTAAAAATTAGCCTAAGAACCCTAATAGAGAAGTTAACTTCTCTAAAATCTTTCTATGATTATCTAAAAAAGATTTCGTAGAGAAATCATTCATATGTTTTTGTTTAGCTAAAACATGGAACTCAGGTAACTCTGCTGAATCTCTCTGAGAAGGGTCAATAGCGGGATCAATGAATTCTTGAGAACTCCAAATATCTTTAGAATCTCTTCTAATACGATACCTAAGACGTTGTAGGTACAGCTCTCTAGCTTTAGATAAAGATTTATAAGCCGAGTTGATATGATTAGCTATCTCAAAATTAATAGCTTGTTCATTTATATTCTTAAACTCTTCAGTAGATCCCTCATCTACACCTTCTAAATCTTCAACTATCTCCTCTACAGGTTGTTCTATCTCAACCACAGACTCTTCTTCAAATCCGGGGAATTCTGCCATTACTTTAACCTTCTATGGTTTATTACAGAATTTCTAACATTATGCTTTCTCATAATATTTTTTATAGCTTTCGAACCTAAGCCTTTGTTGTGTTTAAGATTCATAACTACTTTGAAATTCTTTTGTTGTTCTATTTCTTGAACTTTTTTACCGCAAACATTCTCTCTCAAAAAAGCTTCCTTATAAATTAAGAAGACTAACCGTGCTATTGAGTCAGCAACGTCATCATGATGACCATAAGAAGCTTTCACTTTTAACATTACGTTATCTCCATAACCTTTAGTAGAGACCTCTAAGTTATGAAAGCTATCTAAAAGTTCATAAGTAGCAGGCAACTCTAACCTCTCATCTGTATATAGAGCTCTAAAAACTGTATAAACATCGGAATGAACTCTATCTGTTACGAAGAGTTCAAAAACGTTATGTAAATTGTAGTCTTCTAAAGTCTCTTTATAAGCTAAACCCTGATACTGGTCAAATATACCTTTAACAATATTGAAATTATTAAATATCTTAGCGGTTTCTTGAGCCATCTTTCTATAAGAAAGAACTCCATTGGAATTAGACCATCTATCATCTTTAGGGTCAAAGACAGCCAAGTAATCTACTATAATTTTCCTATCTTCAGCTTCCTCACCTTCTTCAGCGTGACCTACAGAAAAAACCGTGTAGTCATTCTTTAACCCAAGGTCAGCGGAGAAAAAATAATTTATTTTCTTAGATCCTCTAGGATGCATAGTTCTAGGAGACAACGCTCCTGCTCCTGAATTTTCTAACCCTTCCACTGGGTATAAATTACGAGCAAATATATCATAGTCTTCTATATAGTCATGGACAGAAGAAGTAAACTCTGCTCCATACTCTTGACGAAAAGAAGCCTTACTTAATTTATACTTAACTAGAAAGCTATCGTCTGAAACACGACCCGGATTAATTTCCCAAGTAGGTGCTTGAATACAAAGCATCGAAGCTTCTGGACTCTCCATAGCAGCTTGGTATATATCGTAAAAAAATCCAGAAGGTCCGTTAGGTGTTGAAATCATCACCATCTTACCATCTGAGAAGGTAGAAACAGAAGGTTCCAAAGCTTCGAAAACAGCATCTGCAGATGCTTTCTTCGACTTAGCGTCCTTCATGTGGGCAACCTCATCCATGATAGCTTGGATAGTTGCAGGACCTCGTAACCCCGGAGCCGAACATCCTGTAGGCGTAATTACCAATGTGGGTTTAGGATCTCTTCCTGTTCTTTTAGACTTCTCTAAATCTCTAGGTGTGTTGAAAGCTACCTCAGCTCTATTACTACGTCCTAAATACTTATTGAGATAAGGGGATTGTTCTGCGAAGGATTGGATCGAATCGAACAACTCTCCAGACTGAGTTTTATCAGTCCCTACTACAATAATTCTAATCTTAGCATTCTCTCTAATGTTATAATGTTTCTGAGGACAACCTTTTCTTAATAATTTATAAAGCTCATAACAACTGATAATTGTGGAAAGGGTTGATTTACCTGCACGACGACCAATATTAAGAATCAAAGTAGTGTAAGATTTACCCTCTATAGCATTAGTCTTATTAGTCTGAATAAGGTAATCTAAATATTGCTTCTCTGAAAAAGGACCTAACCTCTGCTTAGATACAGGATGTTGGATGATTATTCTTTTAGATTCTAGTAAAGGAGTGTTTTCATCCTCATCAGGAATATCATCCGATAAAGATAAACCATAAAATAACTTTAAGATAACTTTCTGTGCTGGTCTTAGTTGAATATTTAGACCTTTTCTAGACTCCGTAAATTCAATGATATCCAGCTCAGGACCTTGGAGGAGATCACTACTATCGTAATCAATAGAATCTCCATGTTCCTCGAAGTGGTCGAGAATATTTCCAAATATTGAGCTGTCAGACATTACTTCTGATTCCTCTTACGACTGGCTACCTGTGCTATGAACGTGTCGATCTCAGGAGCTTTTTTCCTCAGAACATCAACAAAATAGTTCATTTGTTGTTCTGAAAAATCAAAATGAGACTCTAAAATACCTTTGAATAGATTTAGTAAATAGCTTGATATTTCTTGAAGATCCTCGTACTCAAATTTAACCATGTCTAGATCATTCAAAGACTCATATAAAAATTGTACAGAAGTTAACCAACGTCTTGTTTGTTGGGTTAGATCCACTGTAACCTTCTTACCTCTAGCGTCTTTTCTCTGAGCATCTAAAGCTTTTTTAGTTTCTTTAACCTCGTCAAGAACCATAAGCATAAGACCAACTTTAGCGGTGTCCTTACCCTTACCTTTCTTTTCGATCAACCCTTTGACATCATTGAGGATTTCTGCAGGAGTTTTGCCTTTAAAGACCGCAGCACTAGTTTCCACTGGCTGTTCTATCAGTTTTTTGGTAGAACCTTCCGTAGGTAAATTTTGATCTTCGGACATCTTTGTCCCCTTTCGATTACTCGAAACTTATACCGAAAGTTTTGAAATCATCAAAGGAGATTGGATTCTCGTCCTCTTGAACCTTTAAAGAATCGCCACCTTCGGCACCGTAAAATACGCTATCAAAAAGAGATGGCTGAGATTTCTTACTAGCCGTCTTTTTATGAGATTCAATTTTATTTAGAGTATCTTGATTAAGACCTAAATTATCTAAAAGAGTGTTACACTCTTTATTAAACTTAGATGAATGTTTTTTAACATTAGAAATCAACGACAAAATTATTTTAGGTCTAACATTATTATTTTTTAGAAAAGAGATTACATTATTAGTATTTCGAGTCTTTAACAGCTCAAAAAATCTAGAACTTATTTCTTTAATACTTAAAGTACTCTCTTTAGTCAAATCTTTTAAAAGATCTGATTGATTGGATGCTGTAATGTTGTGATATTCTTTACTAGGTTCTAAGTTAGCTTGCTTCTTTCCGTAAGCGAAAACTTGATCCGGAGATTTTGATTTAAAATAAGAATCATAACCTTCAAAAGAGCTTAACTTTTTAAGAGAGTTTCTAGATATTGTAGAAACAATTTCGTACTTTGAAGAACCTTCAAACATTCTATTCAAGTCAAAATCGTAAGCTTTCACTTTTCTATCAATGAAAACATCTAAAAGCCTAGCTCTATTAACTTCAGGGAAAGCTTTTTTAGCCTGTTCCCAATTCAAGCTTCTAATATCTTCTTCGGTGTTAGCTTGTTTAACAACTTTCGATCTTTGGTTATACCATTGGTATTCATCTTGAGTACTTAAATATAACCTCTTATTTTGATGACGGGGGTCAAAATAGTCCTCTACTTGATCTAAAATAGACTCATCTTGAGAATACTCTGCAGCCACTTTCTTTAAATAAGATTTATACTTATTGATATCTTCAGTATCAGAAGATTCAAACATTCTTTTAAAATCTAAAGTACCTTCTACAATATTCTTTCTAATATAATGCTTCAGAAGTCTTCTCGGAGCTACATTAGGAAAAGCTTGCTTAACATCATCCCAAGACATCTCAGTAACTGATTTGGAAGTTTTCTTGACATTATCTAGAGTGAATTTGGATTGAACTGAAGCATTACCATTCTCCCAAACTGCATGATTAGATTTTTTAACAATAGGAGCTAGGTCTCTAACTTCAGCTCTATTTCTCAAATAATTAGAGATCTCTGCTTTAGTCTCCATACCTTTTAAATTTTTAGATTTAGCGTAATATTTATAATCCACTTGAGAAGGAGAATCTAACAGAGTTTTGTTATAAAAGGTACAACTTGCTTTAATATTGTATGGGCAAGCCTTACATTCTTTACATTTAACAATTTGACTTGCTGCAGATTTTCTTATATATTTCTTCAAAGGAAGACAAGACTCATAAGAGGATAGGTCGGCAAAAACGTTACCTATTAACCACTCATGTTTTAGCAATGAATTAATTAAGTCTTTGTGTGAAGCTAGAACTTTATCATTAAAGTAGTAATTGACTGTCTCTCTTAACTTAGCACCTCTGATATTCTTCTTAATGATCAATTCTGTGATAAATTTCTTGATACTATCTCTCTCTAACTTTTGTGTATCAATCTCAGAATTATCAAAAAGTGAATTAGCTATTCGAGTATTGGTCCTAATAGTATTCAGATTACCTTCCCACATCATGTGGATTTCGTCATCCGTTTTCAAGGAAGGACCATCCTCTAAATTAAACTCACTATTCTTATTTGAAAAGAACGACTCATCTGTGAAAGAATCTCTAAAGTCTGACATTCTAACCTTACCTACTTAATAATAAAACAATGCTATAGCTTTACACTTTATACAATATAAATAGAATATAAATTAAAATGTAGATTAAAACTCGTCCTCACGCTTCTTAAACTTATCTTTCCAACGATCTTGAACATCTAAGGAACGTAAGGCGTTGTAGTTACCTTGTAACTTAGAAAACAGGTCATAGTAGATAATATAAGTAGGCTCTTTATAACATTGTTTTTTAATAATATCTAAAGCTCTGATATACCTATGTCGGACTTTACCTTGAGATAAACCTAACTTCTCACCTACCTTAGATTGAGAAGTACACTCTAATAAAAGAAATAAGATCTCAGTTTTCTCCGGATCTAAAACTTCTAGTAAATGACCTCTCATCCTTTCCATATCAACTTCTGGAAGAGACATCAAAAATCGGACTCTTTGCGCTACTCTACGAATTCTATAAGAAACATCGCCTTGAGAAACATTAAAAATCTTACCTATAGACATCTGATCTTTTTTATCTAAGTAAGACATTTCTAACATATCTACTTCTCTTCTTGGAAGAAGATGACAAATTTCTTGATATTTGTTCCATCTTTCTTCCAAGAGGGATGCAGGAGTCTCGTGTAATTCTAACTCCAAACCGTTCTCAATTTCCTCGCTAACATCATAGAGTGATTTCTCTTCACTCATATTCTCGATAATTTCAGGGGAAAGGGGGACTACGTAATAACTTTTATAAGCCATTTAAACTCCTCAAATCTATAGACCCCACTTAGGTTCTTTATTAAATTACATACTGTCGGTAGAGATTAAATCCTCGTCCCTAATACCAAGTTGATTAGGTCCTAATTTAATTCTCCAATGCTGAGATCTAGAAACAATAATGACTTTATAAAGGTTCTCTTTTGGTATAAATCCGACTACTCTACCCAACATGTTAGCGTAGTCCCCGTCAATCACTTCAACTAATTGACCTACTTTAAACTGGCCTTTAAAAAAGTCCTTCATCTTACGTCTTTCAAATTCGATCGTAGATAAAGGGACCATTTCAAATTCATTATTATCTATATCTTTTAATAAAACATTCACATGAGAGTTACTATCTTCTAAAGCGTTGTAGTTAATTTGGGGCGTAAATTCTATAAATCCGTAACCCGGAATGTAAAATTCTTTCTCTTTCAAGTAAAAACCTCCCTTTTGAAGTTCTCTAAAAGGGAGGAATACATCTAGACTTTCTACAAATAATTGTAAATCTTTGAGTGATTTAAAAGACTTTCCTGTTCCTTTGGTAAGCCTTTTGTTACTGAGCATAAGCGTTCTGCAAATATCTTTTACAATAACACTTTTGTCGTACTTTTTAGAATTATTATTCAATTCGAAAGTTAGGTAGTATTTTTCTTCAGTTTTCACAATAGCTAGAAAGAGAGTTAGATGTTTATACAAATAATATTAAACAAATAAAATTATTTATATAATTTTATAAACTATTTTTAATAAAAAGTCAAGAAAAAATTAAAATTATTAAGATTTTAATTCCCCGCCTATTGCTTTGGCAAATTCTTGTGGAGATAGAATCTTATAAGTCTTCTGCTTTTTATTTTTTCTAGCTAATTGTTTTCGATAAGCTCTATCACGGATAGGGTTTGTATTATCCTCGACCATCTCTTTTGGATCATGTTGGTATTGATCTTTTAAATAAGCATTCAACATAAATATGGATTGCTCTACTGGAGCATAATCATTAATATAAGGCCCTTGTTTTAATAAGAAATCAAAAACAGGAGTGACTTGATCTTTGTAGAGAAGGTCAATATCTCTGTAAATCTCCACTTCTCTAGAAGAAAATGAATCTAATGTTAAATACTTGCTTCGATTTACATTATTCAATACTTGAAGCATATTGCTCCATAGGGAGTGCGGAGACATTTTATTAGATAGATCTCCAAAAGCGAGTAAAGCTTTCTCTAAATCTGAGTATATATCCAAAATCATCTCTGAAACTTGGATGATCAAATTATTGTTAAAGTGAGAATCTACGTAATCCTTTGTTAACTCTCCTGTGGAATAGATCTGTTCCAGAGTTACTATAGAATCTCTAAAATGACCCTTTGCGCTTTTAGCTATTTGCTCTAAGGCGTGATCCTCATAAGAAATGTTTTCTGATTTGCATATCTTTTGAAGGAGATTATATATTTGATCCTGTGTCGAAAAATTAACATCTACTCTATAAAGTCTAGACCTGACTTGTTCTTTGATCTTCTCAGGGTCTGTGGTCAGGAACATCATGATTACATGCTCAAACCCTTCCTCCATAGGTTTAAGAAGTTTAGCTTGAGCTTGTCCTGTAATCATATGACATTCGTCGAGGACTACAATCTTATATTTCTTAGCATTAGAAGGAGGATACTTACACTCCTTTAAAATCTTACCAATAGCCTCAACGCCAGCATTAGAGCCTGCATCCTCTTCAAAATAATTAGGGTTGTATCCCTCATCTAAAGAAGTACAAGATTCACACTCGTTACAAGGATTGCCGTCCTCTAGTCTAGAATCACAAAGAACTGCCTTGCTGTAAAGCCGAGCCATTGTGGTTTTACCTAAACCATGAGGACCGCAGATCAACCATGAACTAGGATGTTTATCCTTAACAACGGCTGACCTAAAAGTCCTTACCAAAAGTTCTTGGGAAGAAATATCCTCAAAAACTTTTGGTCTATATTTTTCTGTGAATGGTAATCTAACTTGCATCTGTATTATTTGAATTTACTGAGAATCCTAATCTTTCTCCAACGAATTTACCTACTTTAAATTCTTTATTGAAATTCCCCAGAGACTCTTCAAGAACAACGGCACAAAGGTCTCCCATACATTCAATGCTATCATCCCCTATGTCATAAGAATCTATTGTCTTCCTAGATTTTCTAACCACAGATTTGGGAATATCTCTTCGAGTTTCCCAATCATCCAAAGTAGAGTAAATCTGGGTATGATCCATATCTTGAACATACTCTCCGTTAACAGCAGGAACGTAATCTTTGAAATACGTATCCGAAATATTCAAACAACTATTAATCAACGGAAGGAGTGTTCCGTTTTGAGGGTTGATATAACTAGCATTTAAAACAGGCTTTCCTTTTATTGTTAAAGGAATGATAGCTGACGATTCTGTATGTACTAAAACAGGAGTAATCATCAACTTACTTCCCTCAAGCTCAGAACATTTAACTAAGTAGCCTTTATTGTACTTAGTGCCCTTCAGTTCATACTCCGTCTTGGTAACTAACTTATATGTGAGAATCTCATCAAATGTCTGACCTCCGTCTTGGAGGAAGACCCCTTTAACATTATTAAAAGTTACATGTTCTTTCAATAAGGAAAAAATTTCTGAATTTGTTAAAGAGAAATACTTAGAGTTCAAAATACCTCTCAAAATCAAAAGTTCTCCTTCTTGAACAAAGTTCAACTGAACATTCCTTTTATTCTCATCTAACATCAAGATATGAGTATTGAAAACATTCTCACAGAGATCTTCTGGACAATTATTATAAAACTTCTCTGACACTCCTATCAATTTACAAAGTTGTTTTATTACCCACTTAGAACTAAGGATATATGTATCCGAACCAATAGTCATTGTAGGGTTGGTTTTATTAACAAACTTAAACCTTGCGTTCTCCAAATTAACAGTAGCTAAACCTATATTCTTAGAATTGGTATTAAGAAAGTTTTCAAAATCATTAACTGATATGATGTCTTGCATCTAAATCTCCTGAAGTGTTGGTATCTTACTATATAAATAGTCCGATATATCCCCAAAGCTCCCTCTGAAAGAGCTAAAATCATTTTGTTTGTTAGGTAATGTTACAATACTATTTCTCAAACCACAACTTTTTAATAATTTCTGAGCCTTGACGGTTGCGTGTTTACCTGCATTAAAATTATCCGAGAAATCATTATTAAATCCTAAATAGACCTTGTTGACGTACCTTTTTAAAAAATGAGCTTGAAGGTCCGTAAGCTTCGACGATAAAACTGCTACAGCAAAAGGAACCCACGGTCTTAAGGCTATAACATCAAAAGGTGACTCTACAATCATCACTTTTTTGTAACTAAGGATTGCTTCGAGATTTTCGTAGAATCCATAAAGATGGTGAAAATTCATATGAGGTTTATATAAAAACTTAAAATAGAATTTGTCTCCAGTAAAACTTCTTAAAGTAAATCCCGAAGTTTCGCCTTTGAAATTTTTAATCGGCATTACTATTTTCTGAGGAAGTCTATTCTTGTATTCAGGAAATTCCATGTTGAATTTCTCATCCTGAATATCCCAATGACAAGGTGAAAATCCGAAATTGAAATCTTTCAAGTCTTGATCTGTAACAAACCTAGACTTAAGATAACCTAAGGGGGCTTCTCTTTTTAATAACTCATTGTGACAAAGAGTTAAATATTGTTCTACTTTTTCTTCTAACACACCTTTATTATAATAAATAAAGGTTAAAAATCAATTACTTTGGTTGTGGTAATCTTTTTTTAACATTTTCAGGAAACTCCAAAAACATCGGATTTACATAAAGATCGCCATTATTTAAAGTCTTGTAGAATAGATCTAAAAAAGTTTTTGGGTCTTGATCAAGACCAGAAACTCTCATCCTCTTCTCTAAGGATTTAAGTAGAGTGTTATATTTATTTTTCAAAGAGATAAAATACCTTCCTTGAAGTAATCTATTTAAAGGTAAACTCTCTGGTCCTTTTAACTCCGGAGCTATGTCACTCACTTTAATAGAAACATCCACATCCTCTAATGAAAAATTTTGAGGAAAAGCTGAACCTTCTTCATCATACCAAACTAAATTTAAGATAACAGAAGCTGCTTTAGGAAAAGGTATAGAATCGCCTATTTTCAATTCATCTAAATCTAAATAATTACCTTTATTAAAGTTCTCTAAAGAACCTTCTAGTAAAACTGACTCTAGGGCAGGGTCGTCCATCGTATTGAAAGAGGCGTAAACTCTGTAGTCCCCTACATAAGGCATGGATATCATAAGACGCAGCTCATCATTATAAAACCCCGATTGAATCACAGATTTACAGTATTCTAAATCGGACTTATCATTATCTTTAAGATAAACATTCGAGTAATCCCAAGGGTAACTTCTACTTTTAAAAGTCAAGAGATTATTTAGCTTAAATTCTCCTAGAATATTTTGAGACTCTTTACAAATAACTTTTAAATAAGGACCATCAATTGACAAGAGTAGAGGGTATTCGACAAAACCTTCATCTAAAGCAAAACTATATGATACTTCTACAAATTTTTTTTCCATAAAAAAACCCCCTAAGAATAGGGGGTATTTAATTAATATTTTTTACTTCAGAAGCTCGTCACAAGCTGCATCAATAGCTTTAACCAATTTTGGATCAATAATTGCGCTACTCATAACTTCCATTTCTTCTGGCCCTTCATCAAGTTCAACCATCTCTTCTTCTGGTTCCTCAACTTCTTCAGAAACTTCAACCTCTTCTGGCTCTTCGTCAAGTTCAACCATCTCTTCTTCTGGTTCCTCAACTTCTTCATCAAGTTCAACCATCTCTTCTTCTGGTTCCTCAACTTCAACTTCTTCAAAAACTTCCATTTCTTCTTCCATAGGCTCGTCTTCTTGGAACTCTTCCTCAGGCTCTTCTAAATTATCAAGAGAATCTAAGTCTACTACCTCTTCTTCAGACCCATCTTCGGAAACTTCCATTTCCTCTTCACGATCAGGGAGCTCTTCCATCTTGTCTAAAAGAGCGTCGATCTCAGACTGGACATCACCCATCTCGCCTTCATTCTCAACCAGTTCAACCTCAGGCTGATCTTCTAGACTTTCTTCTGGAGACTCTTCAGAAACTTCTTCTAAAGCTTCTTGAGGTTCTTCTTCTGGTAATTCTTCTACTTCATCAAAAGACTCTTCTTCATCTTCATTAGCAGTAATAGAGAACTCATTTTCACCAAAAAGTTCATTTTCATCTATACCGAAATCAGCGAGAGTTACAACCTCATCACCTAATTCTTTGTGAAGATCGAATTTGATATCTTCCAAAGAAGAAGCCCAAACCTCTAAATCTTTTTCTTGAGTGATACCCTCAACCTGATCTTCCGAACCAGTCAATTGAATCAAATCTTTCAATAAAGTTAAAGATCCTGCCACGATTTTATCTTGATCTTCTTTAGATTCTGCTGAAGCGTACAATTTAATACCTTCATCAAAAACGCTATCTACCTTCTGTTGAAGGTCTGTAGATACCTTAGACCAATCTAATTTTTGCAATAAGTTGTGTAATTTTTGAAAATCCATGTTTAAAACCTCTCAAAAAAGGAAGAAATTTGTCTAATATATAAGACTTATTAATAAAATATTATACTGAGTAATATACTCCAAGAACTGCGTCTTCAATAAAAATGAAACTTAGGTCTTCTGTAAGATTGTCTGCTGCTGCAGAACCTACGTTTCTAAAGTAAATTCTATAATCAGTACCGCCATCATTATAGAATACAAAATCACCCTGTTCTCCTGCTAAAGAATCTGTCATAGCCTTATTAAATTGAAGACCTGCTCCTCTAATAAAAACTTGAATAGAGTCTATATCAGATGGCAATTGACTTAAAGTTACATAACCGTTTGAAATGTCCCCCGCAGAAAGTTTAAAAGCCTCACTTGTAGTACTAGCTGCTCCAGCTACTAAATTGTCAACATAATCTTTTGTAGTAGCATCTGTTCCATTTACAGGAGTAGGTATGGTAACAGTTCCTGTGAATGTAGGACTAGCTAAAGGAGCTTTAGTATCTTCTAAAACTTTACCTTGGTTAGCAGATAATGGCTCTGTAATAGAAGTGGAAGTTAGATTATCAACAATATCGGCTTCTCTTAATACTGTAGAGTCTACCGATAATACAGTTCCTGAACCACCCGTAAGTCCATCCCCTAAAGCTGAATTTAAAATTTGAAACTCGGAAACAGAATCGTTAGCCAACTTATCTAAAGTTACTGCATCATCTTGAATCTTAACAGTAGTCACAGAATCAGTACCTAAATTGGAAGCAGACATAACACCTGCTCTGATACCAGTATCATCTACTATTAAAGTCCCATCATTTAGTAAATCTATTCCTACAGGAGCTCCTGCACCGCCTTGTAAACCATCTCCTAAAGCAGAAGGGTTAATAGCTCTAGAAGTTACCGCTCCATATTCTAAAGTTAGAGCATTGGAACTGAAAGTAAACTCCGAGGGGTTAACTTGTAAATCTAATTGAGGGCCTGTCTTAAGTAAACCTTGTCCTGCTGTGATTTGCCCCGCAGAAGAAAATAAAGTGAAAATCTGAGGATCAACATCAACATCAGTGACATTAACTACAAGAGTATAACCATTGTCGGAATTAACAGTACCTTGTTCAACAAAAACGTACATTCCCTGATTTACTTCTGTTCCTTGATCTGCGTCAGTCACACGAGTGAGAACCCATTGAGTATCATCTACACCATCTGTAATCTTGGAAATCCCCCCTATAATAAAAGGGTTATTTGAAGCAACATCATTTGCGTCACCATTAAAATTATTTGTTAAAGTAACTGTAGACGGAGCTGTATGATTAACTGTAAGATCTCCAATGGCTGCGATAGCCAAAGCTGCGTCCACTTTAAAAGCTACATCATTAGCTGTATCTTCTGAAAGTATGTTAACTAATATAGGATTCGGGGTAGTTCCCGGATCTCCTACAGCAGAACCATCGACTTCAAAATAGAGGTGATAAGAAGCTTGAGAAGAACCTGCTGTTTCGAAGGAAACAAATTCTCCCGGAGTTATTGAAGAACCTGCTGGAAAAGTTATGTTAGTTTGTTCCGCAGCTCCATCTACAACACCTAAAGTAGTCAACTCATAAATACCATTATCTAATTGAGTAGGTTGATCTTTTAGTAAGACTCTATCATTTAATTGGACCGTATAACTATCAACTGAAAGAGCTGTATAAACAGAACCTGCTCCTGAAACCGTTTTCCCAATACCAGAACCTGCCGTGGTTATATTTAACAATTCAGTAGTGGTTGCTGCCTTTACAGACTCTTTTATCTCTAATCCGGATAGAAGTCCATCAACATAACCCTTACTTACTGCGGTATTTAGATTTAAAGGAGTACTACTGACCAAGAGTTCGATACCATCAGCATCAAAATCTACAGACTCTCCATTTGGAATTGGTTCTAAATTTCCGGAAACTAAAGAATAAATCTTCTTAGCCATTATTCCCTCACTATTATTTTCATAGGTGATCTTTAAAGCACTTTAATAAAAGTGTAAATAAAAAGATAATTAGAGAGAATAATTTAAGTTAGAATATAAGTTGAGAATCTACTAGGATTCATCAAATCAAATCTCTTAACAATATAACAGAATTTATCGTAAGACATTTCGGTATTGAAGTAATCTTCCGAAGGGATCTTATAATTAGATAAATACTCTAAAGTCTTCTCGGAAACTCTAAGCTCTGGGTTAACTAAAGACCATCGGTGAGAATTAATAATCTTATTCTTTGCGAAATTGAAAGTAGCTTCATCATCACAAAAAGTGCTGAGAACGTTATCAATAACTACTCTGGCTGAAGAAATCTTGTCCGGATTTAATTGAGACACAATAGCGAAAATATCTTCTCTAGTACCTAAGTCATACCCTGAAGCAATCGAATAACAAAGACCTCTTTTTTCTCTAACCTCTTTATAAAGAGGGGAGGATAATCCAGAACCTAACATCTCAGAACAAATATTTAAAACTGTACGGACTTCATTTCGTTCTTTATCACTGCTGAATTTATGAAGTGGTATCACATATCCTGATCTAAAATAACATGAACCTAAACCTTCTTGGTCATGTCTAGATTCTGTAGTCTTGGGAGTATTTAAATTATAAATTAAGTTTCTTGGGTATTTTCTAAGTTTAGTCATTTCGGGAAGAAATACTCTATTGTCAACTCTATCTAAAAAATCTCTAGGACCTGATAACATCACCAGTAAATTATGAAGTCCGAAAGTGTTTCTGTATAAATCCCAGACCTTTTCAGAATTAGCAGAAGCTATGTCTTCCTTCAACCCTATAGTTGAACACCAATCATCAGTAAATAGCAGGGACTTAAAGTTAAGAGTAGCTTTTGATAGTGGGTTAGTCTCATAATCTATAGCTTCTCTGAGAACAACTTCTTTTTCAATCGAAATATCTTCATCTAAAAAAGTGGGGTTATATACAATATATTTTAATAATTCTGAAACCGAATCAAAATGGTCTGGTAAAAAAGTAGCATGAAAAGAAACGCACTGGTCAGAAGTATAAGCATTTAAAAGAACTCCTAAACCTTCTAACTTTTCTTTAGCATCTTTTAAATAGTCAGAAGAAGAGTCTCTGAAATGTAAGTGTTCAATTAAATGCATCAAACCTTTATAACCTACAGGCTCAACCTGACTTCCGTTAACAAAACAGAACTCTAAATGACAATGTCCCGAATTAACAGGTAGTTTTATTATTCTCATATTACTTTCTCAATGTGTAAATTCTTTGAATTAAGGACCCTCTCTTATCGAGTATTTCACCATGAGAGTCCATATAACCATCTAAAAATAAGTCTAATTCAAATTTATAAGGTTTCATTAAATCATTTAAATCTTTGCCCTCAGAATACTTAGGGTCAGCCCATACTAGAATAATCCCTGTAGAATAATCCTTACCTTTTAGCTTTTTAATAGACCTAATTAAAAAGCCTAACTTTTCATCGTGAGTGTAAAATAAGCTTTTATCTTTAAGATTCGGTTTTAAGAAACCTTCGTCTACAAAATTAGGAGAAGATTTAGGCTTAACCTTATCTAAATACTTTATGTGCTCATCATACTCAGAAAAGAAATTTAAAAGGTACTCTGCATTAATATCTTTTAAAGATGTATCTAAACCCATCAATTTCTTTAAGAATTTTTTATCCTTAGCTAGCTTTTTAAGAAATTCCCAATTTTCCTTTGTATATTTTTTAACTTTTTTGGTCAAAGGTCTATCGTCAACATCAAAGTAAATGTACGTATTAGGATCTTCACTGTGTTCTTTAGATTTTAAAGGGATTACCTCTAAGTCAAACTGAAGA
>Ga0129345_1000382_pt1 | contig 16011 bp, 30 predicted proteins | sample CPBDNA_FD_94425 | JGI IMG/M metagenome (GOLD analysis project Ga0129345, IMG submission 94425) | Freshwater to marine salinity gradient microbial communities from Chesapeake Bay, USA - CPBay_Sum_20_0.8_DNA | ecosystem: Environmental > Aquatic > Marine > Coastal | place: USA: Chesapeake Bay...
CTCCTTCACCTGACGATCCAATGCATCGAAAGCCTAACATAGATAAAATTCAACATTACTTAGGTTGGACTCCTCAAGTAAAACTAAATCAAGGATTAGACGACACGATAGAATACTTTAAACATGCTCTCGAAAGATAAAACTAAAATAATTTTAGGTCCGCCTGGTACGGGTAAAACCACTACATTATTAAATATTTTAGAAGAAGAAATAGAAAGTGGTATATCACCAGAACGTATTGGCTTCGTGTCATTTACTAGAAGAGCGATTAAAGAAGCGAGAGATAGAACATTAGAAAAGTTTAAAGAGATTGATAAAGATCAATTAGACTATTTTAGAACACTTCATAGCTTATGTTTTAGATCTCTCGGTCTTAATAGTGAAAGAATATTTAAAGGTCTACACGTTATGGAATTTAAAAAGATACTTCGAATCGATATGACAGGCGATGTTGATGAAGAACAAATTGTAAATAACGGAGCAAGTTTAGGAGATCGTATGTTATTTTGCGATCAATTAGCTAGGGCAAAGATGTGCCCTTTAAAAGACACGTGGCAAAATTTAAAATGTAATTATTCGTGGGAAGAACAAAAACTATTTTCCGATACTCTTGTTGATTTTAAAATGAAACGAAATCTTCTTGACTTTACTGACATGCTAAGTTCTTTTCTAGAATCGGAATATAATCCTGATATTGATATTTTATTTGTTGATGAAGCACAGGATTTAACGAAACTACAATGGAAAGTTATTGATAAGCTATCGAGTGTCGTTAAAAAGATTTATATAGCAGGAGATGATGATCAAGCTATTTATAAATGGGCAGGAGCTGACGTAGATACTTTTCTTAATCTTGATGGTGAGATTCGAACACTGCCGTTTAGTTATCGATTAAAGAAACGAGTTTTTGATTTAGCGAATCAAGTTACAAAAAGAATTGTAAATAGATACGATAAAAATTGGTCTAGTTCAGAGGAACAGGGATCAGTAAACTATATTGAATCTTATGAATATGCAAATATGGCAGAAGGAAGTTGGCTTATTTTAGCTAGAAATAATTATCAATTATATCCAATAGAAAAATATTTAAAGCAGAAAGGATATGTATTCGAAAGAAAGTTTGGTGGCTTTAGAGCGAACAAACACGTGATAGCAATTAGAACTTGGTTAGATTTAATTGAAGGAAAAGAAATACCTTACGATTCAATTATGAAGCTTTATAGCTGTATGAGAACAGGAGAAGGAATTACTCGAGGATTTAAAAACGGAAACAGTTTAGATAAAGAGAAAACTTATACATATAAAGAATTAAAAGATAATCACGGACTTATCGCAATGGGTAAATGGGAAGAAGCTTTAACTCTTATTCCTGACGAGGATAAATATTATTATCAAGCTTTAGAAAAGACAGGAGATCTTTTTTATAATGAACCGAGAATACGATTAAGCACTATACATGGAAGTAAAGGTGCGGAAGCTGAGAATGTAATGCTTCTCACTGACGTATCATATGCTACTTGGAAGAACATAAATGATCAATCTGATGATGAACATCGTGTCTTTTATGTAGGAATTACTCGAGCAAAGAATAACTTGTATATAGTAAACCCACAAGGATTATATAGTTACCCGATATGAAAACAAATAAAGAAATTCTAGATTTATTTTTAGAAAGGTGTGATTCAGAAATCTACGAAGAACCCTACTCAAAGATGCATGATAGTGTAATAAAACAACAAGCTGATTTATTTTTAGCTGATTTAAATATTATGAAAGAAGATAAAATCGTTGACGTAGGATGTGGTTTTGGATTATTTCAACAGTATTTACATGAGAAAGGATATTCTAATACACTAGGAATTACAAAAGCTGAAAAAGATATTGATAATTTAATTAAGACAGATACACCTTATCGTACTGCTGATATTACATTTACAGGGTTAGATAGTAATTATACAGATCATATATGGTGTCGTCATTGTATTGAACATAGTCCTTTTCCATATCTAACATTATTAGAATTTAATCGTATTATGAAAATAGGAGGCTTTCTTTATTTAGAAATGCCTGCGCCTGATCAACCGGCGATTCAAGAACATAAAAGGAATCATTATTCTGTTCTTCCAAAAGAAATGTGGGCAAGCTTATTACTTCGTTCCGGTTTTAAAATTTTAAAATTTGGAGGGATAGATATGAAATTAAAACGACCAGATGAAGATGAGTATTCAGAAAAGTGGTACTATTATATATCACAAAAAATTGAAGAAAAATCTTTGTTTTAAATGCGAAATAAGTTATTATTATTCTACTTAGAAAGGAGCACGATTTTATAACATGACTATGAACGCAATCGGAAGCCATATATTTGCTGGTGGATTTACTCTTGGAGTAGAAAAGCACTTCAATGTTTTGGCGCATTTTGAAGGTGATGGTGCTTATGGCGCTGACACGTTTGCTTTAAATAGACCGAATATACCAGTTTTTTCTGGACCTTCTAACTGGCCGGTTAAAGATTTCGAAGGTAAAGTTGATTTCGTTTATGGGAACCCTCCTTGTGCTCCTTGGTCAACACTAGGAACGGGCGGTCGCAAAGATTTAGACTGGCGAGATGATCCTCGCATTGAAGCATGGTCTCATGTTTTTTCTCTTTTACACGATCTACAACCTAAAGCTTTAGCGATTGAGTCCGTTCCGAGAGTATTTGCAAAAACAGGAGGGCGGCCGATGATTGAAAGTTTTACAGAAAAAGCAATAAAAGCTGGATACAAAGTTACTCATTTTTTAGTAGATGGTCAATACACAAATTTAAATCATAGTAGAAGAAGATTCTTTTTCTTAGCACATAAAGGAGGCTTGTCGTTTCCTCGATTGAATTGGAACCCTGCTCCTACGATTGCAGAAGTTTTAGCAGAAGTACCTGATCCTGGACATATGAATAGTTTCACTAAAACAGAAGCTGAATTAGTTTCTCAATGTGGTCAAGGAGAACAGTTAAGAACTGTATGGGAAAAGTTAAATCCACCAGAAACTTGGCAACGATCTGAGAAAGGAAGAAGAGGAGTTAAAGGTAGACCTCAGTTTATGAAATGGAGATTAAGAGATAATAAACCTGCAGGCGTTATTGCAGGAGGGTTTTATATTCACCCTACGGAAGATAGATTATTAGGTCATAAAGAATTGGCTCACTTCTCTGGATATCCTCAAGATTATAAATGGGCCGGTCCTCCGTCTGGTTGGGGATCATTAATCGCACGATCAGTAATGCCACCTGTTGGTGAGTTCGTTGCGAGAGTAGTTAAAAATTCGATTGCTTCAAACGAAGAAGCAAAAGAAGATGTACAGTTAGTGGATTATACAAAGCCACCTGCTATGGAGGATTTATTTGCATGAGTCAGTATAAAGATATTGATGCTTTTCATAAAAAGTTTAAATTTAATCAAGGTAAAGGAATTAAGTCAATGGATTATAATTTCGGTAATTGGCGTGTTGACTTTATCATGGAAGAGATTGCTGAGTTGACTGAAGCTTTAGATAATAAAGATGATGTAGAAATATTAGATGCTTTAGTCGATATCTGCTATGTGGCAATGGGAACAGCGTGGTTGATGGGTTTACCTTTTGAGGAAGCATGGAAAGAAGTACAACGATCTAATATGGAAAAGATTCGACAATCTAGTGATCGATCTGAATTTGATGTGGTAAAACCAGAAGGGTGGAAAGCACCTGATATAAAAGGAATTATTAAGAAATGGCAAAAGTCTTAATTACAGGATTCACTGCTAAAGGAATCGGAAGTGGTGATAATAAATTAAATATCGCAACAAGTGCAAATCTACTTCCGAAAGCATTAAAGCTAGCCGGTCATGAAGTAGTTCAAAAACCAATTGTACCAGGTGACGATGTATCGGAATACGATCACGTTGTGGTGTTTATGTTTCCCCCTAATAGTTTACCAAGTGCTTATACTTACGGTGCGATGTACACTTTAGCTAAAAGACCTGATGCTATTTGTGCTCTTGACGATTGGCAAACGAAAGATGTGCCATCAGGGTTTGCTACATTTGCAAGAGAAGGCCATTGGCGTTTATGGAAAACGCAAACAAAGTCTGGTGCTCCTATGAAGAAACGATACTACGATCAAGCACTTGACTATAAGCAAGAATTAAACGACCTATGCACTACAATGGGATTTGAAGAATGGCCTTATAGATGTCTTGCACCAGTGTATAGAACTGGTAATATTGAAGCATTAGGTATAAAAGCGAAAGAATTAATTGCATGGGATCCGACTCCTATTTGCGATTCCTACATGGAAACGCCTACAGATCTATTTAGTATTGATCAACAGGTAGACATTAAAAATAAAGAGAAAAAATGGGTCTATGCTTCTCTTATACAAAAGCCAGGTTGGTTAGAAAAAACACATGGTGAATGGGAAGTACAAGCTTATGGTAATAAGAACTTAGGTCAAGAAAGAATTAGTGAACATGAACTATATAAAGTGTATCAGAAATCATGGGGAGTATTAGTACCACCTCATTATCATACTTTAAGAAAAAGTGGTTGGTGGCGTGTACGATATGGAATGATTAGAGATGCTCAATGTATTACTGTAGGAGATCCTACGGAGTTATCAATCTTTTTTGAAGATAGGATTAAATCGAGAAAATCAATCGAGTTAATGAGTGATAGTGAATTAAAAGATTATCGAGATAAGCAACTATTAGATTATGAAGATATATTCTGGTCTAAAGAGGAATTAAAAAACTTTATAATAGATTTATTATGAATGGAATATTAATTGTAGAAGGCCCCGATGGTGCTGGTAAGACTACATTAATTAATAAACTTAGAAATCATTGGCTATTTGAAACTCGCTATATGCATCTTCGAGTGCATAAAGAAATGGAAAAGTGGCACTGCGCTACTGCAAGAAGAGCGATAAGACTATCAAAAGATTATCTTGTTATACTAGATCGACATTGGCCGAGTGAGCAAATCTATTCTTATGAACGAGCACCTGGTCCTAGTTATTATCCTGAAACAATATATTATTGGCTTAAAAGCTATAAAGCTTTTTATATATGGGCAGTACCAGAAGATTATGAAAGGTTGATTGAAGAACATAAAACTAGAAGAGAAGAAAGACACGAAGAGTATCACGATATAACGAATGTTGTTAAAAGATATTACGATCATTGGTACGGTACTTATGAAGGGCCAGATAACTATTTAAAGAAGATACAACCATTAAATAAAAGAGATGACTTCATACGATACGATCGGTTTACTGATAAAGATATTTTAGATAGAATAATAGATAAGTTAAGACCATAGAAAGGAAGAAAGCAATGCCTATGAATCATGCTAATGAAGTCTATCGCAATCTACTTGATGAAGTAGAAGATAGAGGATTCGGAGCAGACCCTCGTGGTATGTTTACGAAAGAGATTATCGGACATACGACTAGATGTGATATGAGTTCACCTATCGTTACGATACCAGAAAGAGAACTTGGATATAAGTTCATGTTCGCTGAAGCACACTGGATACTATCAGGTGATAATCGAGTATCGACAATTAAACCTTACTCTAATGTTATTAAAAGATTTAGTGATGACGGAGTATTTTATTTCGGAGCCTACGGCCCTAAAGTCGTAGATCAATTACCTTATATCTGTAAAGCTTTAAATGACGATATAACGACACGTCAAGCTTGTATTAATATATGGAGAGAGAAACCACCCATATCGAAAGACGTGCCTTGCACGTTATCTTTACAGTTCTTAGTTCGAAGAGATACTTTATATGTTATTGCGAATATGAGAAGTAATGACGTATGGCTCGGTTGGCCTTACGATAACTTTAACTTTAGTATGATCGGTTTATCTGTCTGTCTTTTAATGAAAGAAATTCATGGTAAAGATCTTAAATTAGGAATGCTAACGAATAATGCGGGTAGTCGACATCTTTATAAAGAGAACTTTGAAAAGGCTTATAAAGTGATAGATTCTAAAGAAATGGGTAATTCCTATCCAACTTTTAAACCTGAAAACTTTAACAGCTTTGAAGATTTAAAGCAACAATTAAACACGTGGAAAGATAATCCTAGTGAATTTTTTACAACATAGACCTTCGAAAGATGAATACTTCATGGACATGGCACTTCTTGTGTCAGAAAGAAGTACGTGTCTTAGAAGAAAAGTCGGTGCTGTTTTAATTAATAAAAGAAAACATGTTCTTGCAACAGGATATAACGGTGTGGCATCAGGACAACCTCATTGTTTAGATATACCCTGCATTGGTGCTAACTCAGCATCAGGAACTGATTTAGATTTATGTGAAGCTGTTCATGCGGAACAGAACGCACTCCTTCAGTGTAAAAATGTGTTTGAAATCGATACTTGCTACGTTACAGTATCTCCTTGCATGACGTGTACTAAGTTATTATTAAATACGAGTTGTCAAACTATTGTCTTTGAAGAAGATTACGTTGATCAAAAAGCAAGATTATTATGGGAACGACACGATAGAAAGTGGGTAAGGATTGACGGATCTTTTCAAACCCACTAGCAATTGGACACCTCCTACAGTACTTCCTGATCTTTCACCCTCTAAAATAATCGGAGTTGATTTAGAAACATTCGACCCAGGCTTAAAGAAGTATGGACCTGGAAGCATCAGAAAAGATGGTCATGTTGCAGGAATCAGCGTAGCAGGAGATGATGGTAAAGGTTATTATCTTCCTATCGCACATCAAGACGGTGGCAATCTTCCTAAACCTTTAGTTGTAAATTATTTAAAAGAATTACTTGCGACTGATACTCCGAAAGTATTTGCGAATGCCTTATACGATTTAGAATGGCTCCATAACTTAGGAATTAAAGTTAATGGTAAATGTTATGACGTTCAATTACTAGAACATCTTATAGATGAGAATCAGAAAGATTATTCATTACAAGCTTTAGGAAAGAAGTATGTCGGTGATGGTAAAGACGAAACTTTATTAACGGATGCTGTTCGAGCACACTTCGGAAAGAAAGATGTTAAGGGAAATATATGGCGCCTTCATAGTAGTTATGTAGGACCGTATGCGGAACAGGATGCGATACTTCCTGTAAAGATTATTAAGGAACAGTGGAAACAGATAAAGCAACAGGAACTAGAAAAGATTGTAAAATTAGAAACAAACTTAACTCCGATGCTTTTATCTATGAGAGTACAGGGAGTAAATGTAGATTTAGATAACGCAGAGAAAGTATCGAAAAGATTAGAACTACAAGAACATGAAACGCAGGATATTTTAAATAAGAAATCAGGAATAGACTGTAATGTATGGGCGAATGAAAGTTTAGGAAGAGCCTACGATAACTGTAGTATTCCTTACGGTCGTACTCCTACAGGAAAGCCTAGCTTTACTCAAACGTTTCTTGATCAAGCTGAAGATGAATTATCAAACTTAGTCTTAAAAGTCAGGAAACTTAATAAGCTACGCACGACATTTATTCATGGTATGATTTTAGAAAAGCATGTTAATGGAAGAGTTCACTGTCAGTTTAATGCGAGAGGAGCAGTTACAGGAAGATTTAGTTCAAGCAACCCGAATCTTCAGCAGGTACCTGCTCGTGATGAAGAACTATCTAAATTAATACGAGGCCTCTTTTTGCCTGAACAAGATCAGAAATGGTATTGTATTGACTACGCACAGCAGGAGCCGAGATTATTGGTTCACTTTGCATCAAGATTAAAATTACCAGAAAGTATGACGGCGTTATCAGCTTATAAGACTGATGAGAAAACGGACTTTCATACGATGGTCGCATCAATGGCAGGAATAAAAAGAAAGCAAGCGAAAACGATTAATTTAGGATTATTCTACGGTATGGGTAAAAAGAAATTAGCGAGTCAGTTAGGACTTGAATGGAATGAAGCAGAATCTTTATTTAAGAAATATCATACACGTGTTCCTTTCGTGAGAGGTCTATACGATAGAATGTTAAACTATGCGAGTAAGAGTGGTTATATAAAAACTTTACTCGGTCGCAAACGACACTTCGATCTATGGGAAGATGCTACTGACTTCGGAAGCATGGGTCATCCATTAGAACGAGCAAAAGAAATTTATAAAGGAAAACCATTAAGGCGTGCTTATACTCATAAAGCATTAAATTCTTTAATACAAGGAAGTGCGGCTGACGTAACGAAAGCGGCTATGCTTAAAGTCTATGAAGCAGGGCTCTCGACTCCTTTATTAACTGTTCATGATGAACTTGATTTCTCGATACCTCAAGATGATAAGGGATTAGAACAGTTAAAAGAAATTGTCCATGAAATGAAAAACTGTGTTGATCTAGATCTACCTCTTCAGGTTGATGTAGAATCAGGGAAAGATTGGGGTAACATTGAGTGAAGCGAATCTGTGGAATCTTACAAGAAAACATCTTAGTGATTTCTTTTTACAAAGAATAGAAACAGCGATTGAAAGAGGAATCCCTGATCTCTTTTACTGTACACCCGAAGGTATTTGTGGCTGGATTGAAGGAAAGTACGCTGATAAACCCGTTAAAGAAACCTCGAAAGTAAGACTCAAAGTATCAGTAGAACAGATAGCGTGGCATCGTTCCTTTTCTCGATTTAAAGGGCGTGTTTATATCTTAGCTAAAGTTAGTAAGGAAATTTATTTATACCGGCCAGAAATGGCTGAAAAGCTGATTTCTGGCGTAGTTTATACCGATTTAAAGGGTCTATCGATAGCTTCCGATTGGGATTCAATAAAAAAGGCCCTTTCCGAAGAAAAGGCCTTATAGTACGTTTTGTTATAAAGTTTAGGAGGACTTAATGAACAAAATATAATTTTATTGTACTCAAATTATAGATAATTGCGACAAAATTATTTTTTTCGTATATAATAAATTTAAGATAAAGAAAGGAGAATCCAATGGCCGATATTGAAGCTATTAAAAAGAAGATCGCAAAACTACTTGCGATGGCTAACGATTCAGGTGCTTCGGAAGCTGAAGCACAGATGGCTTTTGAAAAAGCACAGGAATATCTTGCGGAATATAATTTAAACGCAGACGATGTTACTAACGATTTAGAACATGAAGATATTACTGATGAAGCTTTTACAGAGCAAGTAAGAGAGACATGGCAGATTACTTTACGAACTGCTACTGCTCGTCTTTACTTTTGTAAATATTATTATAATACAGGAGTGTTAGACGATAACTACAAGAAAGCTACGGAACATAACTACGTAGGAAGGCCGCATAATATAGCGGTCGCAAAGTCGATGGCTTCCTATCTGATTAACACGATTAAAAGATTAGGAGAAGAACACGTCTTACCAATACCAGGTGATAAACGTACTATCAGTGGTATTCGAAGAAACTTCGAATTAGGTTGCGCTTCTAAAGTAACAGCTCGAATTAATCAAAAGTATAGAGAGATAGAGCGACAAGATCCCGGTGATTATCAAATCGAAGGAACGAAGCATAATCTTCCTGCTTTATATAAATCGGAACTAGCTTTATGCCAAGATCACTTAAAGAATCAAGGTATTCATCTTCGATCTACATCAACTAAACGTAATGTTACGAATGGTGAAGCTTATCATCGAGGTCGAGCGGCAGGTGAAAGTGTGTCGTTAAATACACAGTTGAATAAGAGTAGTTCTCGTTATATGTTAGGAAATGGCTAAAATACAAGATTGCGATATCGTTCATGTTACCTGGTGGGATGCGTTTGACGCATTAGGAGCCGGGTGGCATGAATGGGAAGAGATCGACAAAAAAGCAGTTCTCGCTAAATGTACGAGTGTCGGATATTTATATAGAGAAAATGATGATGAAATCGTGTTAGTCGGAGATGAAACCGGTGAGTTCGGTTCAAGAATCACGGTCATCCCGAAAGCATGGACGATTGAAATCAGTACATTAAAAAAGGTAAAGAAATGAAACAGACTTTTCCGTATGTAGTGAAGGTGTATTACGAAGTTGAAGGACAGTTAAAAACTGTTGAATTTCAAGAATATGACGATCTTGAATACAGTAATATCGGTAAGATAGTACAGCGCATGGAAGATAAAATAGGGTACGATAAGATTAAAAACATCTTAGTTCAACCCGATGTCCCTAATCTAACGTCTTTCGGTCGTATGACTCCTTTAACTCTTCATTAACGGTTTAGACTGTTTCATTAAGTAAATATACTTTAGAATTAAGAAAGGAATAACAGAGATGAAAATACGATATGCGCAACGAACTTTATTAGAGTTCATTAACCAGTGGAGTTTACAGCACCACGATCATGGCTACGATCAGTCTTGCTTTGAAGATTTAGAAAAAGACATGAACTTTCCTGTAAAAGAAATACAAGATGTAAAGAATCGAGATGATGTAAAGTTCGTCACCTTTTTATTAGATGACGCCGGAAAACATGCGAATCTTTATATGAGAGATGTTGATCTCAATGCGCTTCCGATCTTTGACACAGGAGATAGCGTCACGCTTCATTGATGAATGAAATGGTTTTTGGTAGGATGGGTTTGTCTAGGTTATGGCGTTGATCAGACTTGTGTCAGAATGGGATCCGAAGTGATACACCCATCATATGACCAATGTAATGAATATTATCAAGCCATAACTCGAGACCTAAAGGACCTTGATACAGTAACATTAAAAAAATTTACTTGTGTTCAAGCGGGACTAATTGAAGATGTACTATAAAGTTCTTCTGATAAAGTTAGGGAATTGACCTTCCTGCTTAAATGTCATATAAGCGGCATACCAATCATTTTTATATTCAGCTTGACAGAAAGTTTTAATTGACTCATCTTTATCTTCTTCTGTTTTAAAGAAGTTGAGAAAGTGATTCATTGATCGTTTGGTTAAATTAAACATTATATTTTCTCCTTTGTGGCACTTTATATTTATGTGAAAACGAAAAGAAAATTGTTTATTTTGCACAGCAGATATACTATTTTTGAGTTGGCGGCATTTAAATTAACAAATAAATCCGTGTATATATAGCAAAAATCGCTAGTCACAGGTGCCCAAGCATCCTTTCAACAGTGATTAGTAACGTGCCGCCACTTAAAGATTCTTGTATCTTATTCTTTAGATAAAATTTATTATAAATAAAAAAGGAGAAAGTATATGACTAAAAAAGCAGTGTACGTTATACAAGCAGACGATCAGGAACTTCCTAAATCGATTGGCGATAAAAAACCCGATCTAAAGGAACTTCAAGCACACGTCGGCGGTTACATTCAAGTACTTCCCGGTCGATTGAACGGTCGCTCTGTTTCATTAGTAATTAATGAAGAGGGTAAACTTTACGGTTTTCCTAAGAATGAACTGGCCACCAAGTTATGGCTAGATTTCTATAAATGGAAACACAATGCGAAAGACGAAGATTTCAACGGGGATTATCTCGCTGGCCCTACAGTCGTCTTAGAAGGGTATCGTTTATGAGTAAGGGCTACGATCAAGCTTTAGGTATGGCGAGAGATTATCTCGCCCATACCATCACTCTCGAAATGATGCACACACCGTTTTATTTTAATGATAAAACTTATATCGGTTATGCGGAAAGCACGGAAAAGTATTTTTTACTTGATGAAGAAGATAACACGACGAAATGGGGCGATGAAAAAGATGTGCGTTTATGGTTAAACGATATACCTGAACCAATGATCATCCATTCTTTTTGTAATCTATTCGCAGATGATCGATTAACTATTTTCGAAATGTTCGAAGAAGTATTAGGAGTACATAATGACTACAAATAGAAAAGACTATATGGTTTCGTATATGCGAGGCTATATGAGAAACAAGAAAGTCTATTACCTCAATGACATCACGGATGCTTGCATGGAAAAGATTCAATACCATTGGCAGCGCCGTGCGGAAAAAGAAGGAATCGTAGGCAAGATTACCAAGAACTTAATCTTAAATCACATTGTGCAAGATTATATGAAGAAATCGGTTCCTAATGGTACGGAATTTCTTTATAATAAATTAAAGGAGAAAGAAGATGCGAAAAGTAGAAATCAAGACAGTTGAATCGATTGATACGAAGTTAATTATCAATCAGCTCGAAGGTATCTTTCGTGCTCATGTGAATATTAGCACGGAAATGAATATGCTTCGAAATTCATTAAACAAGATCATGTCGAATATTTACAAGGAGGTCGAAATTGAGAGTCATCAAGAGAAAGGAGAAAATAACTATGTATAGCTTTAGACATTTAGAAGAATGTCTCATTCGTAAATACGGATGGGATCGAATTCCATGGTTTAGAAGTTGGAGGGAGGCTTATATTGTCAGACGAATATAGCAAATATAAAAACATCGAGCATTGGCTACGATCTACACAGGAAAAGCAGACTATTCGAGAGATCATGAATCATGGTTGTATTACAGGTGTCGTAAGTGAACTGATCTATTACAGTGATACAGTGAAGTTCTACGATGCTTTTGAGGACGAAATATGGAATCGATTAGACGCTGCCGCTACGAATATGGGAAGTAGTGATATTATTTCTTTTATGGGAATATATCTCGATACAAAACATATCGGAAGTTTGACTCAATTCAAGAATGCTTTAGCTTGGTGGGCAGTCGAAGATGCAGCTAATGATATGGAAATAGAGGTGGAAAATGAATGACGTAGGAAGTAAAGGTTGGATTCAAGCTAGATTAGATTTAGCTGATGATTATCTGACCAGTAACGATTGGGAGATAATCTTTAAAGCGGGTGATTTACTCGCCGATCCCGATGGTTTAATGAGAGTAGCATCGAAAAAGCACGACATGTATCAGTATTATGAAGAACTATGCGGTATTTATAAGAAAAAGCAAGCGGATGTCTTTCGAAAAATTCGAGAAAGACGTGCTCTTTTAGATGTTAAACATACGATAAAGGTAATCGTAAAAGGCGGAATGGTCGAAGAGATTAAAAACCTTCCTCATTGGATCGATTACATAGTCGAAGATCACGATATGAAAGGATATAGATAAATGTCAAGTCGTATTATTATTACTGGTTTTGGTAAGAAAAACAAGGAAATCAAGGAAAAAGTACTAAAAGAAGTGGCTAAGAGATTACAGAAAGGGGTAAAAGATGTATATAATAAAGAATCCCGAAGCCGTTAGGGATAAAATAGATGGCATTTTTGATAAACTACAGTTAAAAGATGATTATCGTTTAACTACAGAAGAAGTTTCTTTAATTAAAGAAGCTGCCATGCTTGATTTATTAACAGCTAGTCAATTACGAGGGTTTATAGCAATACTTTGTGATGAGTATATCGTAAGACCCGCATATACTAGTGAATAAAAAAGCAATTTGGATTTTTATAAAAAGTGAAACGCAAAATGGCAATCCCTAATCCCAAGTGGTTACTTTTATTGTATATCAATAGGAATATAGGGATTACTATGAATTTTAGAGGCAATCCAGCTAATCCTACCGGAGGCAGTATTAACCCCTCTGAAGGTTTTTTATATTTATGAATTGGTCTCTATATAGTATAGAAAGGAATTTAAGAAATGCCGGACTGGTTAATATATTTAATATCCGCCATAGCATTAACTATCTTATTTCTGCATTCAAATTAAGAAAGTTGTTTACTAAGGCTGTTTTAAGTTTTATTATAAATAAAAATAGAAAGGAGAAAGCAAATGGCTTTATCAACCGATACCCAAAAGGGTAAATCAAAGACGCCAAAAGCTGTAAAAGCAAAGGGCGCAAAAGAAACTAAGAGTAAGGTAGTACCTACTCCTAGAGAAAAACAAGGCACATATAAGTACGACAGAGATGCTCGTATACAAGTATGTGTAGAGAAGAATCCAAAGAGAGAAGGCTCTAAGGGTTATAAGATGTTTGAGATCTACAAGAATGGAATTACCATTCGTGAGTTTCTCGAAGCAGGTGGTAGAACTATTGATATCGATTGGGATAGAGAGCGTGGTTTTATCGCTACAGAAGATAGAGACAAAGAAGGTATGGGAAGTAAAACCCCTAAAGCGACATTCACTTTATAATCGTTGTATACTTTGTTTTTATTATTCTTAGTATTATTTTATATTCATTTTCTTTTTCTGATAAGGGTCGTATTCCGGCCCTTATCTAACAACTAACCAAAGGAGGCTTATATGGCAAATACAGTAGAAGATATCATTAACGATATAGTATGCGAAAAGGTTGAAGAAGAAATCAACAACGCTGATATTGAAACAATAGTTGAAGATAAGGTTGGCGAATACTTAGACGACAATATTGTTGAATTACTTAAAAACAACTTAGATGACGTAGTTAAACTGCTGAAAGACAAGTTATGAAATTAAATCAGCAAACTACCATTATAGTTTTATTACTGTTATTAGTTTTAAAACAGTACGGTGTCTTATGAATATCTTTGCTCTTTCACGATGTGCTCAAACGTCAGCTGAATGGCTATGCGATAAGCATGTCGTGAAGATGATATTAGAGACAGGCCAGATGTTATCGACAGCTCATCATGTCTTAGAATCTGAACATCTTGGTAAATATAAATATTACGAACCAGCTTATGTAAATCACCCGTGTACAGTATGGGCCAGAACTAGTCATGCTAATTATATGTGGCTTTATGAACACTTCGAAAGACTATGTCAATTGTATGAAGAGATCTATAACAGAACTCATAAGACTTGGGTTAAACTTCATATTGCGTGTCGTATGAGTCCATTCAAATTGACTGGTAAATTTAAAACACCAGATCCAGAGGTTGCTCAACTTACCGAGTTTCCTCAATGTATGCCAGATCAGTACAAAGATACTGACCCTCACGTTGCATATCGAAGATATTACATAGGTGAGAAATTACATTTCGCAGAGTACAAGAGTAGAAAGATTCCTGCGTGGATTGCTTCGAAAGATGTTTATTCTGTTTAATATAAAGATTATTATTAGATATGAGTAAAAAAGAAATGTTAAAAACCAAGCTATTAAAAATGGCTACAAAAGGAATAGGCGACAAAGATATCGAACTGTTCGATTATACACCTCGCATGGAAGATATATACATATGGGGTTTAAAAAACATGCCTGCGAAAGTTATGCAGCAATTTATCAATGAATGGGAAAAGGAGGACGAAATAGATGGCCGATCATTGTAATATATGCGATACTCGTAGACCCGATAACGGTACTAAAGCTATGATGCTAGGAAGTATGTGGGTTGAGTTTTGCGATAATTGTGAAAACACTGAAATGCGTAATGAAGAAACAAAAGAAGTAATTACAGTTAAGGAACTGTACGACAGAATAACTTTAAGGAGGACTGAACATGATACTTAGATGTAGAGCACAAATACCATACGAACCTACTAGTGTGAACGATAAGACTAGGTTTTATAATATATCTGTAGATATACCTTGCAAAGACTTTGAGTCAGGAAAAAGAGAATTCTACAATACATTAGAAACTATTTGTCCAGCACTCGATGGTAGCAGATTATGGAAAGACAGATACTACATGAAAGAATTTAAAGATGTTTCATTAGGTAGTTAAATAATTTATAATAAACAAAAGGAGAAAGTAGAAAATGCGTGACGAATATCAAAACTTAGAAGATCAACTTATCGATACAGTTCGATATTTTAAATCTGATAGTAAGCTACAAGATAGGGCTTTTAAAAACGCCTATACTATTCTGATATATAGACAGATGGATACGATTAATCTTGCTATATCTAGATTACAGAGTTTAGTTAATTCATGGGAACTATGCGATGGTATGGACGATATAAATGAATTACCAGGTTTCTGCGATAACTATCCATTCAAACATTCACTAGATGAAATGGATACTATGTGGGGTGATATGAATGAAGATCAACGTAAAGAATATAATGCTAACAAGTTTATGGAACTCAAACAAAGGCGTAGAGCATTAGGAGATAGAAAATATATACCAGATGATGAGATTGTTGAAGAGCCTGAATCTGAAGATTACAGAAGA
>Ga0129345_1000384_pt1 | contig 15928 bp, 19 predicted proteins | sample CPBDNA_FD_94425 | JGI IMG/M metagenome (GOLD analysis project Ga0129345, IMG submission 94425) | Freshwater to marine salinity gradient microbial communities from Chesapeake Bay, USA - CPBay_Sum_20_0.8_DNA | ecosystem: Environmental > Aquatic > Marine > Coastal | place: USA: Chesapeake Bay...
TAATATGGTTCAACCATTATTAAATAATCTTAAACTCAATCCAGAGAAGAGTTACATATACTGGCCTGATAGGTTAAGTAAGATTGAACAGTTTAGTGATGCACTTGATACAGTATATAAAGGTAGTTGATTTCTATCTTAGAAGTTCATATAATAAATATATTTTGGAGATCCTATGAGTGATTTTTTTAGAAATCTTGTTGAAGATTTGAAAGATGAAGATACAGTTATTGCAGCTGATGGAACCGGTAGTGCTGAATTTACAGGTACTATTGATACCGGTTCATACTTATTAAATGCTGCTCTTTCTGGATCTTTATATGGTGGTGTACCTAATAATAAAGTAACTGCATTTGCTGGTGAATCAGCTACTGGTAAAACGTTCTTTGTGTTAGGTGTTGTTCAACATTTTTTAGCTAACAATCCTGATGCTGGTGTTGTGTATTATGATACTGAAGCTGCTGTAACTAAAGATATGATGGAATCCAGAGGTATCGACACTAAGAGAGTTATCTTAGCTGAACCTGATACTATTCAAAATTTTAGACATCATGCTTTAAAAGTTATTGATAACTATGCGAAGCAGCCAGCTGATAGAAGGCCGCCTATGTTATTTGTTTTAGATTCTCTCGGACTACTTTCTACTACTAAAGAGATGGAAGATTCATCTGAAGGAAAAGAAACTAGAGATATGACTAAAGCTCAGCTTATCAAAGCTACATTTAGAGTGTTAACTCTTAAGCTTGCGAAGGTTAGAATTCCTATGCTAGTTACTAATCATGTTTATGATGTTGTAGGTGGTTATATACCAATGAAAGAAATTGGTGGTGGTTCTGGTTTAAAATATGCAGCTTCTACAATTGTAATGCTTGGTAAAAAGAAAGATAAAGAAGGTACTGAGTTGGTGGGTAATATTATTAAAGCTACTATGCATAAATCTCGCTTAACTAAAGAAGGTAAGCAAGTTGAAGTTAAACTATCTTTTGAGAAAGGGTTAAGCAGATACTGGGGCTTAGTTGATTTAGCTGTTAAGTATGGATTATTTAAGCAAGTATCTACTCGAATAGAATTACCTGATGGTAGTAAGCAATATGCTAAATCTATTTATAGTGAGCCTGAAAAATTCTTTACTAGTGAAATAATGGATCAATTAGAGCTTTTTGCTAAGCAAGAATTTATGTATGGAATGAATGAAGATGAAGGACCTGTTTCCGATACCCTTGTTGATGGAGAAGATCAACAATCTTGATTCTCTAAGAGATCAAATCCTAAACGTAAGAAATGAAAAGCCTAGCAATAGGGAAAATTATACTTCTTTTTATGATGAACATCCCATGGAAGATATTGAATGGGATGAAATACGTGATCAGATCACTAAAGCGGGTCAAGCATATGTTAGACAAGTTTCTAATAATAATGATCCAGTTACCGTACATGCGTGGTGGAATGTTTATAATGAGCACAATCATCATTGTTGGCATTATCATGGTGATGCTAAAGCTTCTGGAACGTTATATGTCTATGCAGATAGTAATAGCGTTCCCATAATGTTTAAATCTCCTATCGAAAATATACTTGAAAATACACGCTTAAAGTTATATAATAGATGGATACAAAATTTTACACATAACCCAGAAACGGGTGATTTATTAATATGGCCATCATGGCTTGAGCATATGGTACCGGAACAAAAAAATATAACTCAAGATTTAAGAGTGAGTTTATCGTTTAATATAATATGATTGAAAGACAAATACTAGGCAGTTTAATTTATGATATTGACTATTGTAAAAAAGCAATAGCTTTTCTAGATGAAAAATACTTTCAAAACTTTGTAGAAAAGAAAATATTTAATTTAATTTATAAGCATTACGATACTTATACCACTCTGCCTACCTCAGATACTTTATTAATTGACTTAGAAGAGTCAGGTGGTCTATCTGAAGATCAATTTACTGAAGCAGAACAAATAATAAAAGAATTAAAAGAGCCTACTGAAGAAGTAAAAGAATGGCTTGTTGATAAAACTGAAAAGTTCTGTCAAGAAAAAGCAGTTTATAATGCTATAATGGATTCTATTCAGATAATGGATGGAAAAACTACGCATGATAAAGGAGCAATACCGCAGCTGTTATCTGATGCGTTAGCTGTATCATTTGATTCACATATCGGTCATGACTTTATAGAAGATAGTGATGATAGATTCGATACGTATAAAATGAAAGAGACTAAAATACCTTTTGATATAGATTATTTAAATAGAGTTACTAAAGGTGGTTTATCTAAAAAGACTCTTAATATAGCATTAGCTGGAACTGGTGTTGGTAAGTCTCTCTTTATGTGTCATTGTGCTTCTGCTAATTTATTACAAGGCTATAACGTATTATATATTACTTTAGAAATGGCTGAAGAGAAGATAGCAGAGAGAATAGATGCTAACTTACTAAATCAAACTTTAGATGAACTAAAGATGTTACCTAAAGAAGCATATCAGAAGAAGATGGATAGAGTTAAAGGTAAAACGACTGGTAAATTAATTATAAAAGAATATCCTACCGCTAGTGCTCATACAGGTCATTTTAGACATCTATTAAATGAACTTAAAATTAAAAAGCAATTTAAGCCTGATATAATTTATATTGACTATTTAAATATTTGTACTAGTCATAGAGTAAAAGGGGCTGCAGCTAATTCTTATACTATTGTAAAGAGTATAGCTGAAGAGTTAAGGGGGTTAGCAGTTGAATTTAATGTACCTATTGTTAGTGCTACGCAGACTACTAGGTCTGGTTATACAAGCAGTGATATTGGTTTGGAAGATACTAGTGAATCTTTTGGGCTTCCTGCTACTGCTGATTTTATGTTTGCTATTATAAGTACTGAAGAATTAGAAGATCTAGCTCAAATATTATTTAAGCAACTTAAAAATAGATATTCAGATCCTAACTATAATAGAAGATTTGTAGTGGGTGTTGATAGAAGTAAAATGAGATTATATGATGTGGAGCAACAAGCTCAAGATGATCTAATAGAAGATACTCCCGTCTTTGATAATACAAAAACAGGAGAAAGGTTAACAAGCAAGTTTAATGAGTTTATCTAGTCGACCTGATTTCATTAGTTTATCTAATTTTTTAAAAAATAATTTCATTGACGCTCCTGTATATAAATAGTATATATAATATATATATAATTGAGGATTTTGAGAATGAGTGATAAAGTTCAAATGTTAGTTAAAGTTCCAGAAGAGCTTAAAAGACTTTTCAAAGAAGCTTGTAAAGCAAATGATACATCTGTTTCTCGTGAAGTGAGACGCTTTATGAAAACGTATGTTGAAATGCAAGAGACTATACCTGAAACTAAATTTGATGCCTGAATATGATTGCATTATTCCCTGGTCAGGTGGGGTTGAATCAACCGCAATAGTTAATTGGGCTCTTAAAAATAAAAAAACACCACTAGTTATTCATAATAAATTGAACGCTGCAGAATGGGAAAGTGTTCAAACCATGTCTAATATATTTAATATAAAAGTTTTTAAAATAGAGGAAACTTTTGATTTAACACCCGACCCTTTAAATAGAGAGTTTTATTCCAAAAAATTTAACTATAATTCTAAATGGAGCCCCGTGATCCATAGATGGGCGTATTGGACTACAATTAGTAATCTTTTATACCCCACAATTAAACATCTATATTATGGGGCTTGTTATGCTGGTGCTGTCAAATATGGTGATGGTTCAGGTGATAAAATGCCTGACATTTCAATATTTCAATCATTTGAAAATTATCTTAATGTTTATGGTGTTGAATCTAAATTTATTGCACCATTAGGTCATATGACTAAAAGAGAACAATGGTTATCATTACCAGAAGAAATAAAATGTGAAATATTTACCTGTCAAAAAGAGCACGCTATTCAACACAAAAAAAATTGTAAAAGCTATGAGTGTAATAAATGTCATGAATTAATGAGAGCAGTACCAAATACTGAATTGCATTTAATAAAATAGTTGAATTAAACATTATGGTATGTTATAATAATATTTTAGGAGGTTATTATGATAACAATGCAAGGTGATATATCTGTTCAAGATATAATTAACGCATATCAACGCTTTGAAGTTGGTGATAAACTTACTGATGAAGCTATCGATAATATTAAAGACTATAAACATTGCTGTACCTTTATGGGGTATTCAGCTGAGCATATTGCTGGATGTTTACACACCTTATCTCAAGTCAACAATTGGAGGATGTTTAAATGAATATATTTGTTTTAGATAGAGATCCATATGTGGCAGCTGAAAATATGTGTGATAAGCATATAGTTAAGATGATTATAGAAACTAATCAAATTTTAAGCTGTGTGATAGATAAATGTGGTAAAGAAGGACGTTCTATTGAATTAGAATTAGCTCAATACCCTAAAGCTCATGCTAAACATCCATGCACATTATGGGCAATGGAAAGCAAATCTAATGCTATATGGTTAGTTAATCATCTTAAGGGTATCGAAAATGAATTTAGAATTAGATATCCTAGAAAAGTACATTCAATGGATGGTAATTATAGAATTTATTCATCTGAAATTCAAAAATGTACATTTAAAAGAATAGGATTAACACCATTTGCTCAAGCAATGCCTGAGCCTTATAAAGCAAATGATCCAGTAACAGCTTATAGAACTTATTACTTAATGGATAAAGGTAACTTTGCTACCTGGAAAAAAGAAACTCCTCGTTGGTATAAATATGGTAGACAATTAATGTTAAATACCATACAAGAGGAGACAAAGGATGCTAAGGCTACTTCCTGCTAAGTTCAATCAGAGCGCTCGTTTCAAACGACCAGTAAATGACCTCCTATATACTGATCAAAGAGCGCTCACCCTATTTGATCAAAACGGTTATGCATTAACCAAATTAGAGAAAGAGCACGCTATATCAAATGGTGTGCAATTAGATGAACATCAACATGAACAATGGTCTATTAGAAAGCCGTGGATGAATGATGGAAATCGAAATTATGGACCCCATTTAAACCACTGCTGTTTATTTGAAAGATGGGGATTCGAAGGTGAAGCATTAGATAAACTAGAAATAAATGCTATAACAAATCCATTATTATTTAAATTAATTAAATTAAAACCAAAATGGGGAATAGATTTTTCTATGGATTATGTTGATCATACTGGTATTGTTTTTGAAATTTATCATATGGAATGGGATTCATTTGTATTAGAAGAAGCTGATGAAATGAGAATTAAAGTTCAACAATTAGTAAAAAATACAGATTGGTCTGAAAAAGCTAAACAAATGTGGCAAATGAGAGCAGAATGGATAGATCTTCCATACGATAAAATGAGTGATTGGAAGTGTGATTTTTTAAATGCTCCTAGAGAAAGATATAAAATGGCAATATGGGATGATTGATCATATAGGTAAATATTTTAATTCACTACCAGATGAATTATGTGATGATATAATCAATAAAATAGAAGAAATGATTGTATCTAAAAAAAATGGAATATATTTTAATAATGATGATAGCAGAAACGATATTAATATCTTTCCTCTACATTATCAGTCTTGTGATAAATTAAATGATGATTTAAAAACACATTTAAAAAAATGTTATAATGAATACTTTAGCAATTTTATGGTTAGTGTTGATTTTGAAGATGCTTTTGATAGTATTAAATGGCAAAAGTCTTCTAAGGGGGGAGGATTTTATACATGGCATTATGAACAAGGTAGAAGTGAGACAACAAGAAACCGTTTTGGTGTTTGGATGATATATTTAAATTCAACTTCAACAGGATACACAGAATTTAAATATCAAGATAGAAGAGTACATCCTATAAAAGGTACAACTCTTATTTGGCCTGCAGGATATACACATCTGCATAGAGCTGCACCTGATCTAGAAGAAGACAAATACATAGCTACAGGATGGTTTTCGTACAACGACTAGTTGATTTATTTTACATCAGTTCATATAATATAACTATGATAAAATTAAATACCTTAGGAGGTAATATATGTCAGTAGACGCACATAAAATTATGGCTGAAAATATAGCCGATGACGTGTTTGATGCTTATAATGAAAGCTCAACAATTACTAAAACCATTGATTGGATGTTTGTTGGTGACGACGGTGAATGTCTTGATGGTGAAGTTCAATACACTGCTAAATTTGTTGGTGGTGGGTATACAGTAGTACCCGATAGTATAGAACCTATCTTTGATGAACATTCTACTGCTAATGGCTTAGCTAAGATCGATTATGATTTTGCTAAAGATCTTTTAGATGATGAAAAGGATGATCTTTTAGAAGAACTTCAAGATGATATTGATAATTATTTAACTAAAGATAAATTTATGTCATTAGTTGCTCAGAAGTTTAAACAAACTAAAGACATTGATAAAGCATTAGAATCCATTATTGAGGATGAATATAACGACTGGTTCGACAGAGCTTCTGGAGTTTAATGCGTTTAGTTGCTAAGACCGTCAATGGGTGGGTTATATTAAAAGATAAGTCACCCGACGGCATTCCTAGGTTTGTTTGTAAAAAAAATGAATCAGTTGTACTCTTTAATAGAGTGTATTATAATTTAGATAAGGTAGAAAAAATATGTCAGCAACGGTAACACATAAAGGGTTTGTCGCTTTTTGCGAATACCTTTTACCTGCTGTTAAAGATGGTAGAATGGGTCGTAAAGAATGGGCTAGAGCTGCTATGTTATCTTTTGGTGATTTACCTTCTATACCTTCTGGTCTTGTTTCTAAAACTCTGCTATGGACTCATGAACCAACTGGTCGTACTTATAGAAAGTCGAGAGTTACTCATGAGCATTTTAAGACTAGAACTAAAACTTGCAGAGAAATAGTCCATTTATATATGGATGATAGACTAACACCCGAGATGTTAGAGATTGTTATTGAAGAAGGCCGACAAGTGCATTTTGTTGATGAGTTAGAAAATATTGCACTTAGACCTTTCCAGCAAGATGAAAGTATCTTGTCTTGGCAAGAAGAATATGAAAAAGCAGGTATTGAATTAGTACCTGATCCTGGTACATTTGGTAATAAGACGTACTATTATAAAATAGATGAGATCTATTATGCAGATGCAAATGAAGCTGCAGATGCAACAGGTGTTCATAGTAAGACGGTTAAAGCTAGATGTAATAATAATAAATGGCCAGATTGGCATGAAATAAAATACGAGTTTACAAATGACTAGAAACGAACATATGGAGCATTTAGAGGACTTAGTTCTCAATCAGGGAGTAGTAGGTGCAAGACATGCTATTAATTTTCTGCAGTCTCTTAGAAACGCTCTAGTCGGAAGAGCAAAAGAAGAAATAAATACTACGGTTAAATGGGATGGCTCTCCAGCTATATTTGTTGGTAAAGATCCTGAAGATGGAAAGTTCTTTGTAGCTAAAAAATCCATTTTTAATAAAGAACCTAAAGTATATAAAAATAATAAAGAGATAGATGCAGACACAGAAGGTGATTTAAATACTAAACTTAAAACTGCATTATATTATCTTAAAGACTTAAATATAGAAGGGGTATTACAAGGTGATTTCTTATTTACAAAAGATGATCTTAAAATTGAAACAATTGATGGGACAAGATATATTACTTTCCATCCTAATACTATTGTTTACGCTGTTCCTTATGATTCTGATTTGGGAGAACAGATCAGAAATTCAGCCATGGGAGTTGTGTGGCATACAAAATACAGCGGAAGTGAGCTATCTTCATTGTCTGCATCCTATCAGGTTAGCGTAAACGATCTTAATCAATTACCAGGTGTATGGCAAGTAGATGCTAATTATAAAGATCTGTCTGGAAGTGCTACTATGACTGAAAAAGAATCGAAAGATGTTTCTTTACATCTATCTCTTGCAGGTGGTGCTTTCAGAAGAATTGATGTTAGATTACTTAATACCATTTCTACTGATAAGAACTTATTAGAGTTTATTAAGATTCATCATAACTTACACATTCGCTCTGGTAGGGAAATTACAAGCCCTATGCTTTATGTTAGAAGTTTATATAAGTTCTTAGAAGATAGAGTTAAAAAAGATATTAATATGCTCAAGACTGAAAGAGGTCAAGAAAATAAACGTAAAGCATATAAAGCAGTGTTTGACTTTCTTAAGACCCCTCAATATAGAGTGGTGCCTATATTTGAATTACAAATGCATTTAGTGCATGCTAAAAAGTTAATTATACAAAAGATGAATAAAGCATCTAAACTTGATACCTTCTTAAAGACTAATAATGGATTTAAGATTACCGGTCATGAAGGTTATGTAGCCGTAGACAATATTAAAGGGGCTGTTAAATTAGTTGATAGATTAGAATTTTCTTATTCTAATTTTAGCCCTGATATTGTTAAAGGTTTTGAAAATGAACGCAGAACTTGATTTCTGTGTAAATAGTTATTATAATAAATATATTATGAGACAGGTAAGGTTATACACAAACCCTGAGGAAAAAAATGAAAGACAACATTAGCAATAGTTCTCAACCCTATACATTGTCTGAAGCAAAGACCGATACAGCTGTGATTACTTTCGGTCGAATGAATCCTCCGACCACAGGGCATTTAGCATTAGTAAATAAAATGCTCGCAGTATCAAGACAAAAAAATGGTACACCTTTAATCTTCCTGTCTCATTCTTATGACGCTAAAAAGAATCCATTATCTTATCCAGAAAAACTAAAACTAGTTAACCAAGCATTTGGTAATATTGCTGTTAAATCTCAGAGTAAAAATATTATTCAAGTATTAAATGAACTAACTGGTAAGTTTAAAAACGTTACTATTGTAGTAGGGCAAGATAGAATTGCTGATATGGAACGTATCACTAAAAATTATAATGGTAAAGATTTTAAATTTGATAAAGCTGAAGTTGTTTCAGCTGGTATGAGAGATCCAGATGCAGATGGTATACAAGGTGCTTCTGCTTCTAAGTTACGCGATGCGGTGACTAAAGGAGACTTCAATTCATTCAAGGCCGGATTACCGAGTAAGCTAAATAATAATGCTAAAAAAATATATCAATTAGTGAGACAAGGTATGAAGTTAAAAGAAGATCTAGATACAATTTTTGAAGAACACCTAGACGAAGCAGGTGTTTTAACTATTGCAGGTCGAAGAAAAAAGGCAATAGCAGCTAGAAAATACAAGGCAAGACTGAAAGTTGCACGTAAAAGGGTAGCAAGAAGATTAGCTCAGACTGGAAGAATTAAAAAAAGAACAGGAAGAGCAGCTATCAGATTAATGAGATCTAGACTAGCTGGTCAAAGAGGTAAAAAATATTCATCTTTATCAGCAGCTGAAAAATCATCTATTGATAGAAGAGTTCGTCAAAGAGGGGCTATTATTAAAAAGCTAGCTACAAGAATTATGCCTCAAGTCAGAAAGAAAGAGTTTAAAAGATTTCAATCATTTAAAACCAGTTCAGAGTCTATTAATAATAACTTCGAGACTTTAATTCAAGAAAATTTAACTCAAAAATTTAAAGATAAAGTAGAAAAAATTAAAGCATCAATTGATAGATTCAGAAATTCAGATGTTGCAGCTCAAATTAGAGATAAAAAATCTCTTATGGGTGTAAACATCGATTCAAAAAAAAAATCTAAAATAGGAGAGGCCCTAGTAAAAAAGTCTGAAAACAGCGGTGTTAGTTTAGCACAGCTTGAACAGCTTTATGTTGAAAATTATCAACAGGGTGATAATGTAGCGTTTGATCGTATAAACGAATACATTTCAAAACATAAATTAGAAATAAAAGAAAATATTGATAATTTATTTGAAGTAAAATTTCCTAAAGACTACAATCCACCAAAAGAATGGAATAAGCCACCATCAGATAAAGAAATAAATGATATGGCTAAGCATTACGAAAAAGAAGCTAATAAGAAAAAGCAACAACAGGTTAAAGAAAGAAAACTAACTCCAGGTGAATTAGAAGATAGAGAATCATTAGTAACCAAACTCAAAAAAGCAAAAACAAAATTCCAAAAACGTTATGGTAGAGATCACGAAAATGTGATGTATGCTATAGCAACTAAACAAGCTAAAAAGAAACTTTCATCTAAGAAAGGACATAAAGCTAAGTTATCAGAAGTAAGTACAGACACTTTAGTTAACTATGCTCAAGCAGCTAAACTGTCACTTAAAAAAGACTCTTCTAAAGAAAATGTTAAAAAAAGAACTAAAGGTTTAGCTAATGTTGGTAAAAAATTATCTGATAGATTATTTAATGAAGCTGTTTATGATGCTGATAACCCTAAAAAAGGTATTCAAAGAACTAGACACAACTTAAGCTTTAGCAAAAAGAAAAGAGATAATCCTCCTATTTACAGACAAAGACAAAAACAAGACGCTTATAAAAAAGACGATCCTATTGAAAAGAAAATAGAAGTTTCAGCTAAACTTAGAAGAACACCAAGTGATTATAACAGAGATATTGGTAATAGAAAGAATAAAGAGTTTATTAGAGGTGGTAAGCATGTTAAAGATTATGGTGGTGCTTCACATTCAGTTACTAGATATGAAGCAGCTGTATCTCTTGCTAATTATATTACAGGAAACATTCCTAAGCCAACAGAAAGATTAAAGGCAGGAATTAAAGTAAATAGGAAAAAGTTTTCATCAATAAAAAACTACAAGCCAGAATTTAATAAAAAAGTAGACTATGACGCTTTAAGAGTTCAAAGAGAACAAGAAGAGATAATACATGAAATAAGCACTGATACAAAAAAAAGCTATGTTCAAAAAGCAGAATTAGCATCAGCAATTATGAAAGCTAATGCTAGAACATATGATAAGATGTCTAAAGGTGCAGCTAAAAGCAAAGAAGATCATGGTAAAATTCAAGGCTATTTGGCTAAAGCTAAAAAATTAAGAACAATTGCAGGTAAAAGAGACGCAGGTGTAGAAAAAGCTAAAGCATCCATGGAAGAAGAAAATGGTGCAGGATTTATGGGTACACCTCAATTAACTGCAAAATATATCAAAGACACACCAGGACAATCTGCAGGATTTGATCTTGCTATAGATGGTGTTCCAGGAGCAGGTGGTGTTATTCCTAAACAACAACCTTTAAAAGGTTTAGGTCAATCTGGTAAATTTCATTTAATGAATTTTAAGGATTTTAAAAATGATAAATGAAGGTACCCCTGAGCAGGATAAAGATCATCCAATAGGTAAAAAGCATCATAAAAAGAAAGATTGGAAAACATTGCATAAAATGGATAATAAAATGATTAAAGATTATATTGCACATCTAGATGAGGCATCAGGCTTATCAACTAATACTCTTAAATCATATGAAGATAAAGCTGCAGCAGATGCTAAGAAAAAAAGAGAAGCAGGAGATTATTCAGGTCATAGTAAAAGATATAGAGGTATTTTTAAATCACAAATGACTAGAATGGATCGTTCTACTCAAGATCTTAAAAAATCAGCTGATGCATTACATCAAGCAACCAAAGATTGGAAAAATAAAAAAGGGTTAGATGAATGGACTTATAGCCCAGACGCAAAACATCCTGATCATGCTTATAGTGGTGCTTTAACTGGCAATAAAATGAAAGCAGCCCATACAGTTCAAACACATGTACAAAAACATTATGCATCAGGTAATCCAGTTATTAAGAAAAAAGATCATAGTAAATTTCATTTAATACATACAGTTGGAGCTCATCACGAATTACCTACTAAAGATGAATGGCATAGAACACATGGTAAAATTTTAGATAATCCTCATCATTCATTTTATAAAAAGAACCCTGATCATCCTACAACACATTTAAGAAATCATTTAGTAAAAAATGATCCACATTATAAAAAAGTTTTTCAACAAATAGGTCAACATAGACTTAAAAAAGCTATTGAAAAAGCTTCTTCTCATAGTGCAGAAACAAAAAAAGCAGTTAATGAAAATTTTATGGATGGAAGAAATCCACAAGATAAAGGTGATTCTAAACGTCATGGATTATCAGGTAAAATGTCAGTAAAGTCACTTAAAAAGGCTAGATCTTCTGATAACTCAAGTCCACGTAAAAAGCAATTAGCACATTGGCTACTTAATATGAGAAAGGGTAGAGAAAAAAGCTAAATAATAATGTGAAGTATTATATTGATGGATGCAGTTTTGCCTGTGATTGGACCCGAGAAATAAATAGTAGTCTTAATCCAATAAGTGGTCATCTCACTCGATTTAGTGGTCTTTTAAGCCCTAATAAATATAATCATATTAGTTGGTCTCATTATTTTGAAAATAAAATAAATCAAGCCTCTCCTGGTAAATCAAACATTTCAATTTTTCACGACACATTTCAGGCTATGGAAAAGAAAGTAGCTGATAGATATTTAGTTATGTTTACGTACAGTGAAAGACAAGAAATAATTAACAATGATGGTGGAAGAAACACTGCTTATGGTATTGGTGTATATAAAAAGGATTTAACCCCTAATGAACCTTTTTTAAGTGAATCAAGAAAATATACAGAAAATTATATAAAAACACTTATAGCATATAGTAAATTAAACGATATTGATTTTAAATTTATAACTGTTGAGCCTTCTTATTGTTTTGAAGGGTTAGATAAATCAGCCTGGTTTAATAGTGAGCTTGAATTAGAAAGAGAAGAACATGATTGGTTTTTTCATAATTTAATTACAATATATGGTTGTAATAATTATGATTTAATAAGAGATTTTTGTCATCTAGGTGTAGAAGCAAATAAAATATTATATAAAGATATCAAATTTTGGTTAGATACTGGTAGAAAACCACCTATAAATTATTCTAGACAAAACACTCTTTTTTATTTAAAAGATCAAATAGATGGGTATTATCGTCACCATCAATCATATGATTTTTTAAAACATGTAATTGATGATATATTAAAAAAAGGATTTATATATGAGCGTTAATTTTTATTTTGATGGGTGTTCTTATGTTGATGGATATGATGCGGAATCGTTTGCATTTAATTGGACACATTATATTAATCCTATAGGAAAAGACCCTTGGTTATTTAAAAATAGCTCATTAGTTAAAGGGGAAAGAGGAAATGGTAGACGTAATAGATATATTGATGAATCAACAACAGCTAAATCAAATGATGCTATTTTTTATGGCTTTTTAACTAACTTAGAATGGATTAAAAAATACAAACCAGTAATTTTTATACAATTTTCTCATAGTGAAAGATTTATGCATATGCAATTTACTGATGAACAGGGTGAATGGTCTATGTCAGAAGAAAAAAATTGGTTTAGTGGTTATTGTAAAAATTTATTTGATATTACTAATATTGATCTATCAGGAAGACAATTAAAAGGTGCAATAGAAGGAGCTAATAACACATTTATGGGGTATTGGCTTATTAATGTTAATAAAACTTTATCTTATATAAAAGCTATTCAACAAATATGTAAAGATAATGATTTAGATTTAAATCTTATTACCACAGAAAATTATAATATATTTAAAAAAGCAGCTAGTTATAGTGAATATACTAAACAATTATTTGATTCAATAGATCATACTATTATTTTTAATTGGCCTACACCAGATTTTATTAATTACGATTTTAATAATGTAAATACATGGTTTCATTTTTTATCTATTTGGGGCACAGTAGGATTTGCAGTGCAATGGTCTAAAACATTTGGTAAACCATTAGCATATGATAATAAACATTTAAGCCAAGAAGGGTTTAAATTGTTTGCTAAACAAATAAAAGAGTGGTATCATGATAGATCAAAAGATTTATCATACCAATTAGATACTTTACCTTTAGAACAAAAACAGTATATGTACGATTATGCACACTGGGCTAGAAATTATGATTTTGGTGATACTTCGCACTGGGTAGAGAAAGATATACATAAATACTTTAACACAAAGCTAAAATTCATAATCGATAATGCAGATTATGTGTATGAAAGCTAAAAAAGGAGACTTTATGGATATGTTAAATATCGTAAAAAGCTGGGTCCTCGCTAGATGGGCTGAGCGTACTTCATGGGACGGTGGTGTTATAATTGGACTATCATTATGTTGGATATTATTAGGCGACTTAATTGATTGGGTAGCATGGTTAGCCTTGCTATATGGAATTTTTACCTTTGTTAAGTCAGAAGGACTTGACGTTTGGAAAAAATAAGGAAGTTATAATGCTAAGTTATCGTCAGTGGTTATTCGAAGCAACTTATAAAGGCAAAAAAGTACCTTTAGGTAAACCTATGAAAGGGGATGTTAAAAAGTCAAAAGTCTTCGTAGACCCTGACGGTGACGGTAAAGCCCAAAAAGTTAATTTTGGTGATAAAAACATGTCAATAAAAAAACACATACCAGCTCGTAGAAAATCATTTAGAGCTAGGCATAATTGTGATAATCCAGGACCAAAAACTAAAGCTAGATATTGGTCATGTAAAGCGTGGTAATTAGATAAATAAATATACATATTTAAAGGGGTTAGTATGAAATTTTCAGACAGTTTATTAAATGCAGCTAAAGGCATTTTAGAAGCAAAACCAAGAGTCTCTTTTGATGGAGACAAAGCTACCGTTCATGATAAAACCGGTAAAGAAATCAAATCATTCAACAGAAAAGATTTAGGTGGTAATTTTAGAAAAGAAGCCGATAGTTATATGGCTAAAAATTACCGAGCTTTAAACCAAGCTTATGAGCCAAAAGGCGAATCTATCGAAGAAGCAAAACAGTTAGAACTACCTGGAATGGGTGGAGATAAACAACCAGAATTAAATCTTAAAAAGAAAGACGAATCACCGATTAAAAAAGTAAAAGAAGATGCTGAACTTATCGATGAAAAGAAAAAACTAGACCCCGTAGGCAAAGAAGATGGTGATATCGATAATGATGGTGACATGGATAAATCTGATGACTATCTCCACAACAGAAGAAAAGCTATCAAACATGCAATGAAAAAAGAAGAAGTTGAAATAGAAGAAGAATTTATAAGTGAAGATGCTTATGAAATAGCTGATCTTATACTTGAATATTTTCCAAAAGAAAAAATAGGTCAAACAAAAAACTATCATGTTACTTCTATTGATCCAGAATCAGGAGCTTATAAATTAAAGCATAAAACAACTGGAAAGAAAACAACAATTACTGTTTCAGACAATAACCCCTTTAGTAGAACAAGACATGTTAACCGTGAACTGCAAAACAAATATGGTAAAAAAATAGGTGGTGCTGATCGTCATGCTATTGCAAGACATATTAATAAGCATATTCAACATACAGGTATGGAAGGTTCAGATCCTAAAAAAGATAAAGCTGGAACAGGCGATGTAAGAAGAATGTTAAGAAAAGATGGTGAATCTCGACAATCTATGAAAGAAGCTCCTACATACGTACCTGGTTTTATAGGAGCTGACGGAAAAGCAACTTCTAAGCCAACAGAAAAAGATTACGCTGCTAACAAAGAATATCAAGCAATGAAAAAGAAACTAGGAGATAGAATTCCTGGTCCTAAACCTACCAAAGAAGAAAACGAGCCATCTAAAGCAAATGGTGGTATAGCTCATAATTGTGCAACACATGTAAGTCATGAAGAGTTTGGTTTAGGTCAATGCATTTCTGGTATGCATACAATAGAAGAAAATGAAGATGGTACAGGATACGTTACACATTATGATGTAATGTTTAAATCAGAAGAAGGACCATTTATAAAAGAATCAGTTCCAGTTGAAGAATTAGAAATTCTTATTTCCGAAAAACATATGCACGGAAAAAAAAAGACTGTAGAAAGTAACGAGTATACAGATCAACTAGCTGATAAAATTAGAGACGTTGAAAATAAAAATAAACGTAAAAAAGCAGAAAAAGCATATAATTCTGGAGACTATGA
>Ga0129345_1000386_pt1 | contig 15912 bp, 16 predicted proteins | sample CPBDNA_FD_94425 | JGI IMG/M metagenome (GOLD analysis project Ga0129345, IMG submission 94425) | Freshwater to marine salinity gradient microbial communities from Chesapeake Bay, USA - CPBay_Sum_20_0.8_DNA | ecosystem: Environmental > Aquatic > Marine > Coastal | place: USA: Chesapeake Bay...
ATTTAAATCTTTAAAAACTGCGTAAATATCATTACGCCAATCCTTGGCAATTTCTGTCATAACTTTATCCATTTATTTATAATGATTTACATGTTAAATAGTAATAAAAATAATTCAAGTTTATAGATTCAATAAATTTTATATTTATTTAATATAATACTAAAATCTAATCGCTAAAACTAAATAAGGATTTCATCAAATGAACAATAACAAAGATAAAGTAGCAATTGTAACTGGGGCAGCCAAAAACATAGGAAGAGCAACCTGCGAGGGGCTAGCAAAACTAGGTTACAATGTTTTAGTTCATGCAAATTCAGACCAAGATGGCGCAGATGAAACAATTAAAATCATTAAACAAACAGGCATACTTACAAATAGAGTAATTGGTGACTTAACCAACCCCGAAACATCTAACGAACTTGTTTTTGAAGCCTCTAAATTAGGAAAATTATCTGTTCTAGTTAACAATGCATCACAAAGAGAGTGTAATAAATTTGAAGATATGACTTTTGATGATTGGAGATTTGTAATGTCTATAAATCTTGATTCATTATTCCATACTTGCAAGGCTGCTCTACCTGAAATGAAAAAGAATAGTTGGGGAAGAATTGTGAACCTAGGTGGACTGTCTGGTCATATCAGTGCAATTGGCAGAGCCCATGTAATAACATCTAAGTTAGCTGTTGTTGGTTTTACTAGAGCTTTAGCAATGGAGTATGCTGAAACAGGCATTACAATAAATACTGTCGTTCCCGGGCTAATTGACACTGTAAGAGGTGCCTCTGCAGGGAGCAGCTTGGTTCATCCATCTCACTCAAACCCTCCGGTAGGTAGAAAAGGATATCCAGAGGAAGTTGCCACAATGATCTCTAACTTATGTGGACCAAACTCAGATTTCATTACAGGACAAACAATACATGTTAATGGTGGGAGTTATTTTTCCTAACTTTGCAACTAAATGACTAATAAATCCATTGATGGAATTGCAGCCCTTTTTCTTATCATTTTTTCAGTATTACTAGGACTTAATCAAGTTTTAGTGAAATTAGTAAATGAGGGTATGCACCCCATCTTTCAAGTAGCTCTAAGATCCACATTAGCTATTTTTCCAATATTGATATATTGTTACATAAGAAAGAAAAAAATTGATTTTTTTGATGGCAGTTTTTTGCCAGGGTTAATAGCTGGCGTTTTATTTGCAATCGAATTTATCTTACTATTTACTGCCCTTGATTATTCAACCGTTACTAGAGTTTCATTAATATTCTATACGATGCCAGTATGGCTTACAGTTGCAGCTCATTTTTTAATTAAAAATGACACTCTCACACTTAATAAGTTTATTGGACTAATAATAGCTTTAATAGGATTAATCTTCGCTATTTATCAACCCGTAACAAATTATAATATACAACAGTTTTATGGTGATTTGTTTTCTTTACTTGCTAGTTTTTGTTGGGCAATAATAGCCATAATGCTAAAAACAACTCGTTTAACAAGGTCTTCACCCGAAACTCAGCTTCTATATCAACTAATTGTTTCTGGAATTATTTTACTACCTATTTCATTGATGTTAGAGGATTTTATAAGAGATATTAATAATCAAATAATTCTAATTTTTTCTTTTCAGGTTATTGTAATAATGTGCTTGGGTTTTATCGGTTGGTTATGGATAATGTCAAAATATTCGGCCAGCAGTACAAGTTCTTTTGCATTTTTAACCCCAATCTCTGGTGTTTTGTTTGGATGGTTAATGATGGACGATGTTATTAATGAACAAATCTTTATTTCGTTATTTCTAACATGTTTGGGCATATACATAATTAATAAAAAAAGTGGCTAATTTTTCTTTAATTTGTTTATGATTTTTTTTCTTTTGAAAACAATTTATTTGAATTCTTTTTAGTATTAGACTTATTTTTTTGAGAACCTTTAAAAGAATTTTCAACGCCAAGTTTTTGTTTTTTTCTTCTACTTAGTGTTTTTGGTGCTTTATTATTATTTTCTTCAAATTTATCCTGATTATTATCTATATTATTTGCAAAAGACGATTGCTTAACTTTACGTTTTTCTGAATTTCTCCACCTATCTGATTTACGTTTCCCTTTAAAATCTCTTGAATTTTCTTCTCTTTCAGGTTTAAAACCAGAGTTTTTCTGTCCTTTTTTAAATCTATTTTGATTTTCATTGCTAGAAGTAAAAAACTCTGGTGGTTTTGTAAGAACCCTAACCATAATATGTCGTTCTATAGGTTTTTTCTCGTTTGCCAGAGCTTTTAAAGTAGTTGATTTTTCTTCCGAAATTTCAATAAGAGTTACTTTAGGCTGGATTTTAATGGAACCAATATCTCTTTTAGATAAATTACCTGCTTTACATAACATAGCTACTAGCCATCTTGGTTCTGCTGTATCTTCTTTGCCAACAGAAAGTTCAAACCAAATGCTATCATTAAAGCCATTTTTTGATGATGCAGTATTATCTTTATCTGAGGGATTTCGTAAGTCCTCTGGCGCAGATAAATTCTTACCTATCAACCTATAATAAGCAACCGCTAGTTGTTCTATATTATTTTTTTTTGTTAATTCATTAACAAAAACTCTTTCATCATCAGTAATAGGGTCCTCTAAAATTTTATTTTCAACAATTCTTTTTCTATCTTCCTTAAGTATCTCATCTCTTGAAGGAGGCAAAGCCCAAGTTGGTTTGATATTAGCTTGTGCAAAAAGTCTTTCAGCAATTCTTGATCGATTTTGTGGCACTAATACAGCACAAACACCCTTTCGACCAGCTCTTCCAGTACGCCCACTTCGATGTAATAATGTGTCTGAAGTTCTTGGTATATCGGCATGGATGACTAGATCAAGATTAGGTAGATCTAAACCTCTTGCAGCGACGTCAGTAGCAACACAAACCCTTGCCTTAGAAGTTCTCATAGCCTGTAGAGCCATATTTCTTTCATTTTGACTTAATTCACCTGACAAAGCAACGGCAGAAATTCCTCTGTTTGTTAATCTGCTAGTCATATGGTTTACAGCAATTCTTGTAGCACAAAATATAATTGCATTCGTTGCTTCATAATATCTAAGTGTATTAATGATAGCATTTTCTTGATCACTCATAATGATTTTATAAGCCCTGTAATCAATGTCTACGTGTTGTGAATTAGATTTACCAACCGAAATTCTAACAGCTTCTTTTTGATAACGCTTTGCTAAGTTAGCTATGCCCTTAGAAACTGTTGCAGAGAACATTAAGGTTTGTCTTTCCTTAGGAGTTGTATCAAGAATTGCTTCTAGATCTTCCCTAAAGCCCATATCCAACATTTCATCTGCCTCATCTAGTACAACAGTTTTGATATTTGATACGTTAAAATAATCTCTCTCAATATGATCTCTTAATCTTCCAGGGGTCCCAACCACTATATTAGGTTTTGTTTCTAAATTTCTCCTTTCAGTTCGTATGTCCATCCCACCAACACATGAAACAATTTTTGCTTCCGATGAAGCTAAAAGCCAACTCAATTCATTTTTAACTTGAAGAGCCAATTCCCTAGTAGGAACAATTATTAATGCTTCAGGAGATTTTGGTATTTTAAATGATTTACTATTTTCCAAAAGATTATCTACAATCACAAAACCAAAAGCTATGGTTTTACCTGAACCTGTCTGAGCAGATACCAGCAAATCTAGCCCTGAGTAACTCTCTTTACTTACTTCTTCTTGAACAGGGGTTAATTTTTCATATCCCCTATCTTTCATTGCTTTTACAATGGGTGCCGGAATTCTAGATGCTTCTAACATTATTATCTTTCAGGGTTTAAAGAGTTTGTTTATTGAAAAATTTAAATATTTTTTCAATTTTTTGTAAAAAATATTACTAGACTGATCTTTTAGTCTTCAATATCAATAAAGTAAAGCATTTGAATTATAAAACCCAAAAATAAACATTAATTTCAAGTTGAAATAGAGTAAAAAAACATGCTTGTTGAATATGATGTAATAGTAATTGGAGCAGGTGCTGCTGGTTTGATGTGTAGTATCGAAGCAGGTAAAAGAGGTAAAAATGTACTCTTAATAGAGCACACTTCAAAAATAGCTGAAAAAATCAGAATTTCTGGAGGAGGCAGATGTAATTTTACTAACTTATATAGTGATAACAACAATTTCATCTCAACAAACAGACATTTCTTCAAATCTGCATTAGTAAAGTATAATCAAAATGATTTTATAAATTTGGTTAAAAAATATGATATTGAATTTTATGAAAAAAAATTAGGACAATTGTTTTGCAAAAATTCAGCAAAAGATATCATTGATATGTTAATTTCTGAGTGTAATAAACAACAGGTTACAATCCAACTAGACACATCTATAAAAAAAATTACTAAAAATGATGAAGGGTATTTTATTAAAACAAATATTGGTGATTTCGTATCAAAATCTGTAGTTATTGCTTCGGGTGGATTATCTATTCCTAAAATAGGCGCCACTGATTTTGGTTATAATATTGCAAAACAATTTAATTTAAATGTAACAAATTTATCTCCTGCGCTTGTACCACTTACTTTTAAGGATGATATATTAGAATTTTGTAAATCTCTTGCAGGTGTATCTATTAATGCATCAGTAAGTATTAATAAAACAAAATTTGAAGAAGGTTTGGTTTTTACTCATAGAGGTATAAGCGGACCATCAATATTACAAATTTCTTCATACTGGAAAGAAGGAAAATCAATCAGCATAAACCTATTACCAGAGCATCATATTGATATTATTTTAAGAGATAGAAGGAATAAATCGCCCAAAAAAAATATTAATAATATTTTATCAGATTTTCTTCCAAGTAGATTAGCGTTGGCTATTTGTAACAAACTACAAATAAATAAAAAAATTGGAGAAATATCTAATGATGCCCTATTTCAAATATCTGATTTCATTCATAATTGGACTATAATACCTAACGGAACAGAAGGTTATAAGACTGCAGAAGTTACATTAGGTGGAATTGATACTGATGAAATATCATCTTCTACCATGGAGTGCAAAAAACATCCTGGATTATATTTTATTGGAGAAGTGCTAGACGTTACTGGACATTTAGGTGGGCATAATTTCCAATGGGCCTGGTCAAGTGGTTTTGTTGCAGGTCAAAACGTTTAACTAAATGACTGTTCTTTTAGCAGCCTCTGAATTATGATCTCCTTTTTCGTCCCAATAAGGAACAGGCCCATAAATTTCGATCAAAAAATCTAAAAAAGCTCTTACCTTCGGTGAGAGGTGTTTGCCACTTGGATAAACAGCATAAATAGGCACATCCTCTTGCACATATTCATCAAGAATAGAAACCAAACTCCCAGAAATCAAATGTCTGCCAACAACAAATCTAGATAACATTGCCAAACCACCACCATTTATTGCTGATCTCAGAATTGCATCACCATGATTTAATTGCAATTTGCCCTTCGCATGAATTAACTTCATTTTCCCATCAACCATAAAATGCCAGTCATTGTATGGGCTTCCTTGTCTAAATGTAATTAGATTATGCTTTAATATTTCGTCTGGATGTTTGGGTTTACCATGTTTTTCGATATATGATGGAGATGCAAACAAAGTTCTTGGATTTTGGGCAAGTTTTCTAGCAATCAGCGAAGAATCTTTCATTACAGCAATTCTGATGGCTAAATCGATATTATTTTCTATTAAATCTACATATTCATCAGAAATAATCATATCTATTTCTATGTCTGGGTAACGTTCAGAAAATAGAGGAAGATGTGGTGCGACATGTCTATATGAGAATGTTGCAGGAGCTGTTATCCTAAGATGTCCACGAGGAGCATTTGTAGCACTAGAGACCGCAGCCTCCGCTTCATCAACATCTCCAACAATTCGTCTTGCTCTATCAAGATAGGCAAAACCAACTTCAGTAAGTGAAACTGACCTTGTAGTCCTGTTTAGTAATCTTGCTCCCAATCTATCTTCTAAGGCTGATATGTTTTTAGATACTACTGAAGGTGATAAATCTAATTCTCTTCCAGCTTTTGCAAGAGAACCATTATCAGCTATAGAAATAAAAACTCTCATTCCTGTTATTAAATCCATTAGTCATCCTTTGGGTAAAAATAATACATAACATAATCGTTTTTATTTTTGTACATTGCATTAAAAAAACTTGAAATTAGAGGTATATTTGCGTATTACGAACGTGCATACGGCGTGAAGTAGGACATCCAAGACATTAAACGAGTCTGCGGAGGGATGGCTGAGTGGCTGAAGGCGCCGGTTTGCTAAATCGTTAAAGGGAGCAATCCCTTTCGGGGGTTCGAATCCCCCTCCCTCCGCCATAATATATTGCTAAAGCATTGATTTTAATGAGATATTATTTTAAACGCTTTTCTTCCCAACATTACTGCCAATAACAAAAATAAATTACAGCAATATAGTATTTATTTTTAAACAACATATATATCCAGTTATGAAAAATGACATTGAAATTCGTTTGGCTAATCTTAATGACCTTGACTGTCTCTGGACTCTTGAGAAAGACACGTTTGATCCTTTTAAATACCATATACTATCACGTCGGCAATTCCGTTATCTTCTTACTAAGGGTAATGCGGATATTTTAGTTGCTTCTCATGATAGAACAATTTTAGGAGCAGCCATTCTTTTTTACCGCAAAACATCTTCTTTGGGTCGCCTGTATTCTATAGCCGTTCATCCTAACTCGCAAAAGCAATCAATTGGTCATTTACTTTTTTATAATTTAGAAAAAACAATGAAGAAAAAAGATTTAAAAGGCTTTTTGTGTGAATTCAGACAAGATCAAAACTGGTTGTCAAACTTCTATACAAAACTTGGGTGCAAAATGATCGCAATATTACCGAATTACTACCCCGATGGTATGAGTGGAGTTAAAATGCAAAAATTATTTGAGAAAGAGTAAGTCAGATCATGACAAAATACATTATTGTAACTGATAAACCTGAAAGTATTAAACCTCAGGCGAATTCTGAAGTTTTAACACCAGCAGATTTTATTAGCAATCGCTTCAAGAAGAATCATGGATCTAAAAAATACCAATCAAAAGTTATAAATTTATGTAACAATTTTGATTACTTATGTAAGGGATACTATGTTTCTTTGCTGGCTGAAGCACGGGGGTTATCTTGTGTGCCTCATATATCGAACATAGTTACGCTCAACTGGAAACGTAACTATGAGTTTGCCCTTCCAGAACTAAACACCCTACTAAAAAAATATTTTTTATCACCTGGTGAAGAACCTTTAGCACGCACTTATACAACATTTTTTGGTCGCCATGAAGACGAAAAACTTGAACCAATTACTCGGCACTTATTCGATCTCTTCCGTTTTCCTGTTCTTACCTTCTCAATCAAATATACAGAAAAAGGCTGGACGATAGAAAGGGTTGATTCCGGGGCAATAAATAACATGAGCTCTCAGCGCCTTGAAATTTTTCATAATGCTCTGGCAAAGTTTACTGGCTCAGCCTGGCGTCTGTCTAGTAAAAATAAAAAGGTTGAACGCTATTGGATCGCAATCTTACACGATCCTGAGGAAGCTATGCCGCCATCAGATAAAGGAGCACTTAATAAATTTATCAGAATAGGTAAACAAATGGGCTTATGGATAGATATTATAACGAAACAAGATTTTTCAACACTTTTGGAATATGACGCGCTTTTTATTCGCGAAACGACTGCAATTAATAACCATACTTACCGCTTCGCTGCCAAAGCTGAGCACGAAGATATTCCCTGTATTGACGATACGCAATCTATTATTAGATGCTGTAACAAAGTTTTTCTGCATGAACTTTTGCATTCTCATGCTGTTCCTGTTCCTAAAACCTATGTCATAGATCGACATTCAAAAAAGACGTTCTTTGATACCATTTCTTTTCCAGTTGTTATTAAAATTCCTGATGGATCCTTCTCTCGCGGCATCCACAAAGCAGAAAATTTTAAACAATTAGAGGAGTATTCAACTGAGATGCTAAAAAAATCAGAAATTGTTTTGTGTCAAGAATTTATTGAATCCGAATTTGACTGGCGTATTGGTATTCTAGACAAGCAACCACTATTTGCTTTGCAATATTTCATGGCCAAAGGACACTGGCAAATCTATAACCATCAGGCACGCTCCAAAGCCCAGAAAATAGGAAATCATCAAACGGTTCCTCTTAATAAAGTTCCATCAGAAGTTATGGAAGCAGCAATAAAAGCAGCTGGACTTATTGGGAAAGGTTTATACGGAGTTGATCTAAAGCAAACTAGGAACGGTGAAGTTTTTGTGATTGAAGTTAACGACAATCCTAATATTGACAGCGGAATTGAAGACGCTCTAGTGGGGGATTCTCTTTACCAAAAAATTCTAGAGCATATGGTTAAAATGATTGAATCTTAAGAATGGGTGGGTTTAAATGGTTAATTCACGGATATGAATTATGGTAAGAAGGCAATACAACTTGAAATTGTTAGAATTCTTTATTTATTTAAAATAAAAAATTAAATTTTGAAAACTAAATTATCATAAATTGTTAAAAACAAAGTCTAGTTTTTAATTTTTTACCCTATTTATGATTACTGTCCATTATTTTTAGCAATTTTAATTCTTTACCTACTATCTCTCTTAATTTAAGACTCTGACCATATGGATCCATATTTTCATATTTTGTAAGACACTCACGAGCTGTAATATTTTTCCATATTTCCTTTTTGCCATTTGGATGTGATATTTCATAAACACGTTTACTTTTATCCCATGTAATAGGCCGGCTTTCCTTCATTTCATGTTCCATTTTCAACCTCATATATCATAAATCTTAATTGTTAATTAGTCAGCGATTTTGATATTACTAGATGATTTATGATAAAATCTTTTTTAAAGTATATTTAATCAAATTTCTGGAAGTAATTTAAATTTCTAAAAATAATTACTCTAACATAGTCTTTTAATTAATCTTGCGTGAACAAAGATTATACAAGAAACGATATTAATCATATCTTAAAACTAAAAAAGGACAATCTTGTTAGATACAAAGCAAACTGTTAAAATTGCTTTACTACTTTAAAAGAAAGGCTCCCTAATGTCTACTATATCCCCTCCACACAATCCTGAATCTAACCCACGCATCAAAAAAATTTTTGATGACATCCGTAATACGCGAGGAAGTGATTTTATAAATAATTTATGGTACTATCTTGCCTTCGATGTAGACTTGCTTGAAAATACTTGGCGTGATGTAAAATCAGTGATGGCAAAACCAAGTCATCTTGATCCTATGACAAAAGAACTTATTTATGCTGCTGTATCTATAGCTAACAGTTGCGAGTACTGTATACACTCTCATACAGCCGCAGCAAGAGCAAAAGGCATGAATGACAAACAATATGCTGAGTTCTTATCGATCGTATCGCTTGCTGGAAGAACCAATCACCTTCTTAATAGTATAAAAGTACCAGTAGATCCTGAGTTTAATTTTGAGAATAAAGACAATTAAAATTTAGCTTTAATTAACCTATATTTTTTTTCTCTATAAAGGACATACAGACCTGCTGAAACTATAATACCTGCTCCAATCCACATTTCCAGACTTGGTATATCGTCAAAAACCAAATAACCTAAAATGGCTACCCATAATAACTTAGTATAATTAAAAGGAGCTAAAAGTGAGGCTTCTGCAAAATTAAAAGCATTTATCATACACAAATGGGCAAGTGCACCTAAGAATCCTGTGGCTAAAAATATTAAAAAATCGATTTGAGATGGAGCAACCCAAACGAATGGAACAATTATGCTAGACCATACAAGCCCTCCAAGGCCTGTGTAAAATAGAGTTGTGTGGGTCTTTTCCGTTACAGAGAGTAATCTGGTTAAAATTTGAAATAGTGCAAAAAAAAGTGCTCCTAATAAAGGCATAATTGATACAAGTTGCCAGAAATCACCCCCAGGTCTAATAATTATTAAAACCCCTACTAATCCTATTACAACAGCACACCAACGATGAATACCTACCTTTTCTTTTAGAATTGGGACTGAAAGAACTGTAATAAATAAAGGAGCAGCAAATCCTATAGCTGTAGCTTCCGCTAATGGTAAATATTTTAAACCAAAAAAAAGGCTGGAAATTGAACAAACTAAAAAAGCAGGACGAAGGAGTTGAAGGATCATTCTATCAGTATTCTTTAATTCTGAAAGTTTTTTACCCTTAATCAAAAAGAAAACACATAATGTTATGTTAATACCTAGAAAGTACCCCCAAACAATTTGAATTGCATGAAACTCTTTTGTGTATAACTTACATATCGTATCAACAACAGAAATAAAAAATATTGCAATCATGAAAAACAAAACACCCTTCAAAAAATAATGAGTTTTGTTTAAAGATGCCATTAGTTTAAAACCTTATTTAAGTAAATTTTTAAAAAAATTATAAAGAGATATAGCTATTAACTTGATTTTAAAAATCAAAAAATTAGAGCATTAGTTAAGTTAATAACTAATGCCCTTAGGAGGTTTATAAATGAAAAACTTTACTTCTTCATTTTCAATTTATAACTATAAAGTAGACTTAAGTTTGTAATAAATAAGGTTTATTCATGGCAGTACAATATTTATTATATGGTAAAAAATTATTAGTAACCATTACATAGTTTTATTAACAAAACTTAAGAATGCTTCCCAAGATTTTTCGTCGGCCTCTTTTCTATATCTTTGGGAGTTAAAAACTGTAAAAGCATGTGGTGCTCCAGAATATATATTTACTTCATAAAATATTTTATTTTTTTCTAACTCATTAGTAACTTCAAAAACATCTTCTAATTTTACGGCCTTATCTGCTCCCCCATGAGCTATAAATATAGGAGGAGTATTTGAAGTATATTCTTGTCCTTCAGGAGTTTTAACCCCTCCATGGAAAGATGCATACCCCACAATATTATTTCCATTACCTGATCGAGCTAATTCAAGTGCAGCAGATCCTCCAAAGCAATAACCCATAATAAACGTTTTGTGATTGTCTTTATTAGCTTCATTAAGACCAGCTAAAATTAATTCTCTCATCCTTTCACGATTCTCATAAAGTTTTTTTGTCTCTGCTTTCCTAAGATTTATTTCTTTTGGACGATTACCCTTTCCATAAAGATCGATCGCAAAGGCCGTATAACCCAAAGAAGATAACATATCAGCTCTTGTTTCTTCGTATTCTGTTAAACCATCCCAATCATGAATAACTATAATCAAACCTTTTGATTTGGATTCCGGCTTACTTAAATAGCCCTCAAATATTTCATTATTATAGGAATAAGTTAGTTTTTGGCCAGCATTGGCATTTATAGATATAAAGATAGAAAACAGAAAAATTATTAGTTTCATGGTATTGTTCCTGTAATGAAAAGATTATTAATTAAAATGATATATGTTACATTCTTAATTAATAATCAATTAATTTTGTTCTGATTATTGATTCAAAAAAAGTTCAATAAATTTACTTCATTTATTATTTTATTAATACTTTATTTATGTGTAATTGGCATAATATTATTTCATAAAAATCATTAATTTTTGAAAAGTTTATTAAGAGATTGATTGATTTTTAATTTTTTTAAAACATCATTTAAATTATCTATAGATTCTTCATTTAATGGAATTCCAAATTTAATATTTTGTAAATTTAATTCATTTTCAATCTGACCAGGAAGATAAATTTTTTTATTTTTAATGGGCCGTGAATTCTTGAATTCTTTAACTATTCTTTTCATTTTTTCTTGATAGCTTTTTAAATCGATCAATTCTTGAATATTTATAACGATAAAAAATTGACCATCAACACCAGATATAGCTCCATCAATCATATTTCCTGAATTACTTCCATATTCAGCACTTGAAAGCATAGTTGATAACATACCCACCATCATAGCTAAACCTATGCCTTTGAAGCCACCTATTGGTTGAATTAGACCTTCAATTGCTTTTTCCGGGTCAATTGTGGGCACACCATTCTTATCAAAAGCCCAGCCTTCAGGTATTTTTTCTTTTTTTTGCGCATAAATTCTAATTTTGCCATGAGATGTTTGACCAAGAGAAGCATCAATTACTAAATCGTCACCATTTATTACAGGAAAAGAAATAGATATAGGATTTATTCCTACAATTTTATCCATTCCACCCCATGGAGCCATTGTTGGTAATGCGTTAGTACCAACAATACCAACACAATTTTCTTTTGAGGCCATTAAACTATACCAATCTAGTGCTCCACAGTGATTACTACCTTCTAGAGAAACATAAGAAATACCAAATTGTTTGGCTTTATATATTGCATGGAGCATTGAAAATTTTGATCCAACCTGTCCCATTGAATTATGACCATTAACTGTAGATAATCCTCCAAATTGTTTTATAATCGTTGGATTACCAGTGGGATCAACTCCATCTATAGTTAATTTTTTTACATAATCAGGCACTCTAATCACACCATGGGAATGTATCCCCCTCAAGTCAGCATGAATTAGTGAATCAGTTACCGTTGAAGCATCATTATTGCTCATTCCACACTTCAAAAAAATTGACTTAACTAATTTATTTAAATCTGCATGATCAATTCTTAATTCTTTTTCTATGTTAGGATAATAAACCATTTATCAAAATCGCCCTTAGATCAATAATGGAATAAATATATATTAAAACATAGGAAAATTAAGCAATTGTTTGAAATCTTGAAAAAAAAGTGTAGGATTATGCTATGTGTATTGGATCTTCATCAAACTTTTTGTTAATGTTTTTAAGCGCTTTAGTTTCTTTTATATTGGTATGGAATTTTTCAAAAATTAAAAGATTTTTGAATAAAAAGCTAAATTACTTTTCAAAAAAAACATCAAATATTTTATAATCTATTCAACCTCAATGTAACCGACCATTCCTGACACTGCATGTTCAAGCATATGACAATGGAATAACCATTTACCAGGATTATCCGCCAAAACAATAAACTTTGATTTTTCACCAGGTTGCATTAGGTATGTGTCTCTTAAAAGATAATCGTTTATATTTTCAAACTCATTAGACCTTACATAAAAATGATACCCATGAAGATGCATACTATGAGGCCACCTACTATCATTCCATACATCAAAAACTATAACCTCGTTTCTTTTAACTTTAACAAGTAAGTTTTCATAGCTTCCAATTTCTTGATTAAAGGCCCAAAGTTTTTTATCTTCTGTTGCAAGAGAACGAAAGTCTTTTTCAATACCATCAATTTTAGCTTTAGTAAGATTTCCCATAGCACCACCCTGCATATGAATATAAATTACCTTTGCATTATCGGTATTAGGTAGAATATTCTGCGGAGTAAAATCATAAATTTTTTTGTTAGAAATTTGATTTGTCTTTAATATTTCAAGTTTAAAAGCTTTGAGCGGTTGCTTTTGACTGATCTCAAAAAAATTAACCTCAGAATCATTGTTTGTTACAATAGATATGTCAATTCTCTGACCAGGGGCTATGGTAAAATTTTCCTGAAAAAAAGGTTTAACTAACATTCCATCAACGCCAATTATTTGGAGTTTTTTTAAGCTTGAACCAAATTTAAGAACCCTTGCATTTGAAGCATTAATAAATCTTAATCTTGTTAAAGCATTATTTTTTATTATGTATTTAGGGGATTTTTTACCATTTATTGTTAACCAATTTCCAATTCTTCCAGCATGTGACCAATCCATTAATGAACCAAAAGATTTTTCATCAATTTCGTAATTATTGTTTAAGCGCCAGTCATCTGCTAAAATTACTATTTCATTTTCAAATATGCTCTCTTTTGGGTTTGATATAACCAAGGGACCATATAGACCCTTCGCAACTTGCTTCCAAGATTCAAAGTGTGCATGATACCAATATGTACCAGAATGATTAAATGGGAATTCATATACAAAAGTTTCACCTGGTTGCACAGGATCTTGGGTTAAATATGGAACACCATCCATTGCATTAATATTTTTAATCCCATGCCAATGTATACTTGTAGGTTCATCAAGTTGGTTTTTAAAATTAACCCTTAAAATATCACCAACATTACCCTTTATTGTTGGACCAGGGTTAAGGTCATTATAAAGGAAAACATTAGAAGTGAAATTTTCCTTAAAACTAAATTTAGATTTTTTAGCAGTAAGGTTATAAGTAACTATTTTATGATTTTCAGCAAAAACAGGTTTTAATCTGGTAACTACAAATCCATAAGTTAAAGTTTTTAAAAATTGTCTTCTTGATGTCATTTTAATCTCTAATAATTAGAATTATAAATTTTATCTATTACTAATAAACTTTTTTAACGGAAAACTTATTTGTTAGATCTCGAGTTAATTTGATCATGAATTTTTTTTATTTTAGGCGGCCAAGTACTTTTTATATAAGATAGTACCGCGATAATTTCTTTATCACTTAAAATCTCTTCATAAGCAGGCATATTATTAAGATATTTTTCACCAATAATTTTTTCAATTCCATACTTTGTTATCATAAAGAGATATTTATCAGAGTGATGCCACGTGTGCCCTGTTTTGTCATGAGGAGGAGCAGGCATCATACCGTTAGGCAACCGAGACATCCAATCTTTTTGGCCTTCTAATTTTATACCATGACATGAAGCACAATTGACAGCATATACCTTACTGCCAACATTAATTACTGATTTATCTTCAGGCATTAAAGCAATTGAGGCCTGAGCAAAATTATTATCTTTAAATAAAATGAATAAAATTAAAATTATGGTAAAAATTGATAAAGATACTGACAAAAAAAAACTCTTTTTTTTAGGAAATGTTATCACTTTTAATGACACCCCTTTCCTAAAGCTTTAAGTCGCCAGTAATTATAAGGTAAAGGAGTGATAAACCCTGCCAAAAGCATAAAAGGAATTACCCACCAGGTTAGAATAGCTCCACCTGTTAATATATAGTCGGTAAAGTTCATAGCTGCTTCCATTGATATCATTGAAACTAATGACATTCCTACTGCTGTTTTAAAAGCTAATTTTAAGATCATCTGTTTAGATAAAATAATAGTTTCAAGGATTATTGATGTTATTATTCCATTGATCATTGCCAGAGACATAATTAGATAAACTGGCCAATTAATTTCCATGAATTGGAAGAACGCTATTGTTCCAAAATCTCCTATACAACAACCTAACAAACACCAAGAAGTATTTTTTGATGCCTGCAACCATGTATGTCTACAGAACCAGTTTATTGAAAATGTATTTTCTAAAATCATATTAACCTCTTCCATATACATAACATTTACCCTTAGGGGAAGGTAAAGGGTAAGTGTTAAAAATTGAGGATAATATTATAACATTATAGTTATTTTTATTTTACAAATCTTAGGACTTGTTTATGAACTTGCTGTTTTCCATGGACCAAAATCTTTTCCTGCCCCTACAATTTCATATGCTATAACAGTTTCATCACCTTCTACCCATCCATCATGTCCTGGTGCAAAGTAATACGCGTCGCCAGCTTCTGCAAGCACCCTAGTACCATCATTGTGTTCACACATTAACTTTCCTTGAATAATAACTCCAACATGACCAGCCTGACAACTATCACCACCTACCGTTGGTTTGATACATTCAGACCATTTCCAGCCAGGTTCTAAAACAAGTTTTGAAGCGTTCATATCACCTAATTTTACTACAGATACATGTGCTTTGGGTGGGGTTTTAACTTCATCAGCATTATCAAAAGACTTTTTGTACAATGTATTCATAACAACTCCATTTAAAAAAAAATTGAATCTAACCTATTCTTAAATGATTTATATTACAAACATATAAAGGTAGAATACTGATTTATGATTAAAAATTAGCCTTAAATTAAATTTATAG
>Ga0129345_1000389_pt1 | contig 15845 bp, 11 predicted proteins | sample CPBDNA_FD_94425 | JGI IMG/M metagenome (GOLD analysis project Ga0129345, IMG submission 94425) | Freshwater to marine salinity gradient microbial communities from Chesapeake Bay, USA - CPBay_Sum_20_0.8_DNA | ecosystem: Environmental > Aquatic > Marine > Coastal | place: USA: Chesapeake Bay...
GCCAGGTTGTGCCCGACTGGTCGAACAAAAAATTCCCGAAGCAAACAGGATCCGCCTCCGTTATATCCTTTCCGACAAAAGTGCGATGATCATCCGATCCGAATTGTGGGATCAATAGTTACCGAATTGCCAGCCAAAACCCTATGCATTCCTCCTCCGAAATAACCGATCAAATTCTCGAAGCACTCGAAGCGCTCGACCATGAGATTCAGACGGTATTGGAGCGACCCTCGCAAGACCGGCTTTTCCAGGGGAAACGTCAAAAAAAGACCACATCCGACAAAGCAACGGATTACCTGTTCGAAACCAAAAATATGTCGATAAGGCATGCAGAAGAGATCAAAGCAACGGTTGAGAACAAGGTCTACACCGCGCAACCTGTATCGTACGAGAAACAGCAGCTCGTTCTGCGGTTTCCGGAAAATTTAGGAGCGGAGATTGGTGAAGTGGATCTCGAGTGGGAGAATGATTTTGTTCTACGCAGGAATCGGGAGCGGTTGGAGCAAATTTTGGAAACGCCAGGCCTTCATTCCCGCCTGGAAATGTTGTTTGATGCGGATGCAAAGCGGACCCCATCAACCCGTGACATAAAAAAAAACCAGCAAAACCGGGACTCCGCAGTCGAAGAAACAGTGAGAGATGCACAAGGCCGGCGGATTTACCACGACGGACGACGGAATCCGGCACAACGGGAAGCGATCCGAAAGGCCATGGATACGTCCGCACTCTTTATTTGGGGCCCACCCGGGACGGGAAAAACGGCTACGCTGGGATACATTATTGCGAATTACCTGCTGCGCGGGAAGAAAGTGTTGTTTGCATCCAATACGAATCGGGCGGTGGATGTCGGGCTTTTGAGTGTTCGGGATGCACTTTTTGCGCTAAGTGCGATGATGGAGGAGGAGCGGATTTGTAGGTTTGGGGACGCGGCTCTGGACGATCCCGGATTGGTTCCCTTCCTGTTTGACCGGCAAATGGAGAAGGTTGCAGAACAGAAACGGGCCCGGGCAGGGGAGGGTGTTGATCTGCTGGAGAGGCGAAACCAGTTAATGAAAAAGGTGGAGGAGCTACTTCTTGGCGGAAAGAAGATTCCGGGGAAGTTGGAGGCGGAACTGACGCTGGTTGATCAGCGGATTCGGGATCTGGGCGGTCAGGATGTGCTTAGGGAGCGGCTCGAACAGGCGGGGCGTGTGAATGAACGGTCGCAGCTTAAAAAAAGGATGCTTGTAGCAACGACACTGGCAAAGGTCTGTACATCGGATCTTTTTCAGGATCTTTCGTTTGATGCGGTGGTAGTGGATGAAGGTTCCATGGCAAATCTTCCCTATTTGATGGTTTTAGCTTCCCATGCAGAGCATCATATGGTTGTGGTGGGTGACCCTATGCAGTTACCGCCGATTGCAGTTACAGACCATGAAGACTCCCGGGATTTTCTTGAGCGGGAGATTTTTACCCACGTGTCCGGGGCATCAAACACCTCGGAACTGTTCGCATGGCACGATCGCAACCCGGAGTTTACGTCGTTTTTCGATACGCAGTATCGTCTCGATGGGTCGTTGGCGGATGTGATTAGCACGGTTTTTTATGAGGGACGGCTGAAAACTGCTTCGATACGGCAGCCTGGTGCTGAGCAGATTGCGGCCGGGGAACATCATTCAAAAAACCTCGACCTGGCTTACCACCTGGTAGACACATCCCGTTATCAACCCATGCTCACCAAGCGCACCGACTATAAAGGATTTCTGCCCGTCAACGAAACTCATCAAACCATCCTCATTAAACTGATCGAAAAACTGCTCGCCAGGGGAGTGCATGCTTCACAGATCGGCATCATTGTGCCATTTCGGGGTGTAGTGTACGATCTGCGGGACCGGTTGTGGAAAGAGGGGATGCGATCGGTTGAAGTGGGAACGATTCACACATTCCAGGGGCGAGAGAAAGATTATATTTTGTTCGACACAGTGATGACCGGGGAGCAAACATCCTCCGGACAAAAACGACACTATTCCGTACGGCCGCTTGACGAGCAAAAGAATGGTATGAGTGTGCCTCGCCTGCTAAATGTGGCGTTTTCCCGAAGCAAAAAAGAGCTGGTGGTACTTGCAGACATGGATCACATCCAGCGTGTGTATGGCAACAAATTTCTGGGGCGGTTGCTGGAGCGTATCCGCTAACCTGACCTGATCCAGCCTAACCTAGGCAGCACCCCCGGCAACCGGCGCCAACCCCTCTCAAATCTGCGAGGCAATCAGCAATTCCACATCCCGGTAACTCATCCCAAAATGCTCTGCCAGTGTCTTCTTGGTCAGGTGCTTGTGATACACATACGTCCCCCTGCGCAGCGCCTCATGCGTCCATAGACAATCACGCACCGATCCGGAATCCCCCAGTTTTAGCACATAGGGAATCAGCACATTGCTCAGCGCAATCGTAGCCGTCTGTGCCACCTTCGACGGAATATTCGGTACACAATAGTGAATCACATCATGCACCCGATACACCGGATCCGAATGCGTCGTAGGTCGGCTCGTTTCCACACATCCGCCCTGATCAATCACCGTATCCACAATCACCCCACCAGGCCGCATCATCTCTACCATCTCCTCCGTCATCCATACGGACGCACGCTCCCCCTCCACCATCGCCGAGCCAATCACAACATCCGCCCGTTGCACCGCCCTTACCAGGTAGTGCGCATTCGCTGTCGCCGTAATGATCTGCCGCCCCAAAGCATTCTCAATCCTCCGCAACGCTGCAAGGTCATTGTCGATCACCGTCACCCGAGCACCATGTGCCATCGCCGCCCGGGCCGCAAACTCACCAGTCACTCCGGCGCCCAAAATAACAACCGACGCACCCGGCACACCCGCGACACCCCCCAGCATCAGTCCCTGCCCATCCCGGTCCGTCTCCAGATAGTGACTCGCAATCTGCACTGCCACAGAACCGGTAATCTCATGCATCATCCGAACAATCGGAAACTCCCCATCCGCCCCACGAATAAACTCAAACCCAATTGCAGCCACCCCTTTCTCCATCAGCGCGACAATCAAATCCCGCTCTGCATTTCCCAGATGAAGCGCCGATAAAAGCGTCTGATCCCGTGCCATCCACTCCCACTCCTGCCGTGCCGGAGGACCTACCTTCACAATCACATCATGATCCCGAAAAACCTCCTCCGGCGAGTCCGCAATGGACGCTCCCGCCTCCAGATAGAGGTCATCCGAAAACTGTGCACGCACCCCTGCGTCCCGTTCCACCGTCACAGTATGGCCATTGGCCGTCAGCGAAGCCACTCCCGAAGGTGTCAGCGCGATCCGGTGCTCATCGGCCGCCGTTTCTTTTGGCACCCCAATCTGCAACTGCCGCTTCGACTTTGTGCGAATCAGGCTCTTCTCCAGCGCCTGTATACCAATCTGCTCTGTACCAAAAGGATTCTGTTGCATAGTACCCTCGGATTCGGATTCCTTTGTTTTCTTTTTCGGGTTGATGCGGATGCACATTCGCCCTTTTCGGAATAGACAGGCGATTCGCATCTCGTTGAATTTATGTATTTTCCACCTCTATGCGAAGCATGAGTTTGTACTTGGAACACTACTTGCGCCCGCTTGAACCCAAATCTCAGTTGAACCCACATCTTCATTGAACTCACACCTCAGTTGAGACCCCATTTCAGTTGAACCCAAATCTCATTTGAGCCCGAATATGGCCCCATCACCCCGAAAAAAACGAAGCCTCGGGCAACACTTTTTGCGAGACGCGAACATGATCCGGAAAATTGTGGATGCAGTTCCTGCCAAACCGGAAGACAAGGTGGTCGAAATTGGTCCGGGAGATGGAGCACTGACAAAATTACTGATTGGACGCTACCCAAATCTTACGGTGATTGAGATCGATTCGGTGATGGTGAACCATCTACGCGAGGAGTATCCGGGACTTGAGATACTCCATAGTGATTTTTTGAAGCTTCCGCTGGAGCAACTCGAAGCGAAAGCACCGGTTCACATCATTGGGAACTTGCCCTATTATGTCACTAGTCAGATTTTGTTCAGGGTTTTAGAGTACCGCCATCTGTTCGAGACGGCCACGGTTATGATGCAGAAAGAGGTTGCCAGACGAATCGTTTCGGAACCTGGTACAAAAGAGTATGGGATTTTGAGTGTTCAGCTGCAACTCATGGCATCGGTTTCGTATCTGTTTGATGTTCCGCCTGGTGTGTTCAGCCCGCCGCCAAAGGTGGACAGCGCAGTGATTCAGCTTCGGTTTGATCGACCGGCTTTGCAGTGTCGGGATGAGAGCTTGAAGGCCGTTGTGCGAACGGTATTTAATAAGCGCCGTAAAAAAATCAGTAATGCGCTGAAGGACCTGCCGCCCGTCACTCATCTGGGTTCTTCTACACCCCCTGATGGGTCCAGTCACCCCGGTCTATCCAATCAACCAGGGCCTTCCACTCATCCTGATCTTTCCAATCAACCCGATTTTTTCGCGCTCCTCGAAGCCCGTGGATTTGACCTTTCCAAGCGGGCCGGGGACTGGACTCCTGCCATGTATGAAAAGTTGGCAGGTACTCTTGAACAACTTGGCATACTTTAATGTAGCAGGTTGATGAAAATGTGTGGAATTAAAAAAATCGAGAGACAAAAGAGGGCAAATTGAGAGCAAAAATGGGGAGGTTGGGGATACAGATAAAATTGGTACGGTAGTTGCACATTGGGCTTGCGGAAACGCCGGACAGACTCCGGCAAACACTTTTCAAAACCATAACTACAAACAAAACTACAAACGCAAACCAAGGAGTTGAATCTATGGCAAATATCAAACCTTTGAGTGACCGCGTTCTGGTGAAGCCGGTGGAAGCCGAAGAGACAACCAGTTCCGGAATCATCATTCCTGATACTGCAAAAGAGAAACCACAGAGAGGGACCGTTGTTGCTGCAGGCCCGGGTAAAGTGGAGAATGGCAACAAAATCGAGATGTCTGTGAAAGAGGGAGACGTGATTCTCTACGGAAAATATTCCGGAACAGATGTTTCACTGGACGGAGAGGACTTCCTCATCATGAGAGAATCCGACATTCTGGGAGTGATCTCCTAATCCGCATATCAACGTTGAATCCTACAGTTGAATCCTAAAACTTAAATCTTCGATATTATGTCAAAATTAGTTCATTATGATGCAGAAGCAAGAGATGCCCTGAAACGAGGTGTGGATAAGCTTGCTGATGCAGTTAAAGTTACACTTGGGCCACGTGGCCGAAATGTGGTGATTGAAAAATCATTTGGATCTCCAACGGTTACCAAAGATGGTGTTACGGTTGCCAAAGAGATTGAGCTTTCCGACAAAGTGGAAAACATGGGCGCACAGATGGTGCGTGAAGTGGCATCCAAAACCAGCGACAATGCTGGTGACGGAACAACCACTGCTACAGTGCTTGCACAGTCTATCATTCGAACCGGGATGAAAAATGTGACCGCCGGCGCGAACCCGATGGAGCTCAAAAGAGGAATTGACAAGGCCGTGGAAGCGGTTGTGGCCGAGCTGAAAAACCAGAGCAAGCCGGTAGGTGATAGTCTGGACAGCATCCGTCAGGTTGGAACCATCTCTGCCAATGGGGATGATGAGATCGGCGGACGCATCGCAGAAGCCATGGAAAAAGTTGGGAAAGACGGAGTTATTACCGTTGAGGAAGCCAAAGGAACTGAGACCTACCTCGAAACGGTAGAGGGGATGCAGTTCGACCGCGGATACCTTTCTCCATACTTTGTGACTAACAGCGACAGCATGACCACCGAGATGGAAGATCCATTCATCCTGATTTTCGACAAGAAGATCTCTGCGATGAAAGACCTGCTTCCGGTATTGGAGAAAGTTATTCAGACGAGCAAGCCGCTTCTGATCATCGCTGAAGATGTAGAAGGTGAAGCGCTGGCAACGTTGGTAGTGAACAAGCTCCGTGGCTCGCTCAAAATTGCAGCAGTGAAAGCTCCTGGATTTGGCGATCGTCGTAAAGCGATGCTCGAAGATATCGCGATCCTTACCGGTGGTACGGTGATCAGCGAAGAGCGTGGCTACAAACTGGAAAATGCGACGCTGGATTTCCTGGGAACTGCAGACCGGGTAAACATCGACAAAGACAACACGACGATCGTGGGCGGCAAGGGCAAAAATGATGATATCAAAGCCCGAATCAATCAGATCAAAACGCAGATCGAGACGACGACCTCCGACTACGATCGTGAAAAACTGCAGGAGCGGCTTGCGAAGCTGTCCGGCGGTGTAGCCGTATTGTACATCGGTGCTGCCTCAGAAGTCGAAATGAAAGAGAAGAAAGCTCGTGTGGAAGATGCGCTTCATGCAACCCGCGCTGCTGTTGAGGAAGGAATTGTTCCCGGTGGTGGTGTGGCTCTTCTCCGAACTGTGAAAGTGTTCGACGGTCTGAAAGCTGACAATCAGGATCAGGAAGTTGGATTCAACATTGTTCGCAGAGCTCTGGAAGCACCGCTTCGTGCGATCTCGAACAATGCCGGTGTGGAAGGATCGATCGTGGTTCAAAAAGTACTCGAAGGCGAAGGCGCTTTCGGATACAATGCTCGAACCGAAGTATACGAGGACCTGATCAAAGCTGGAGTGATCGACCCAACCAAAGTAACCCGAACCGCACTCGAAAACGCGGCCTCGGTTGCCGGGCTGATGCTCACAACGGAAGCTGTGATCGTCGACAAGCCATCCAAAGATGATGATGGTGCCGGTGGTGGAATGCCAGGCGGCATGGGTGGCGGAATGCCAGGTATGGGCGGCATGGGTGGCATGATGTAATCATCCCCTTGCAGCGGAAAACTTCAAAAACCCCGGGTTGCATATGATGCAGTTCGGGGTTTTTTTATGTATTTTTGTTTGCAATAGTAATGGTCTACCATAAAATTCTGCCATCCCAGATGGCAATCCCATCAACCCGAAAAACGATGTACACAAAACTCAGAGAACGACTGCAAAAGGAGCTGCAGCAGATTCGAGAAGACGGGCTCTATAAAGAGGAGCGTGTTATTACCACCCCGCAGGGAGCCATCATTCAAACGACAGAGGGGATGGAGGTGCTCAATTTTTGTGCCAACAATTACCTTGGCCTCTCATCGCACCCCGAAGTAACTCAGTCTGCGAAAGATACCATCGACCGATATGGCTACGGAATGTCCTCTGTTCGGTTCATTTGTGGCACGCAAACCATCCATAAAGAGCTCGAGCAAAAGCTTTCCGAGTTTCTTGGAACCGAAGACACCATTCTCTATGCAGCAGCATTCGATGCCAACGGGGGGGTGTTTGAACCGCTGCTGGGCCGGGAGGATGCGATCATTTCCGATCAGTTGAACCACGCATCCATTATCGACGGAGTGCGGTTGTGCAAGGCCAAGCGGTTTGTCTACCGGCACAACGATATGGCAGACCTTGAAGAGCGACTGAAAGAGGCGGACGATGCCGGGGCCGAGGTTAAAATGATTGCAACGGATGGCGTATTTTCTATGGATGGCACCATCGCACAGTTGGACAAAATTTGTGATCTCGCCGAGAAATATGATGCTATGGTGATGAGTGACGAATGCCATTCCACCGGGTTTATCGGTGCCAAAGGACGGGGGGTACATGAGTACCGGAATGTGATGGGTCGTGTGGATATCATCACCGGTACGCTCGGTAAAGCGCTCGGAGGAGCATCCGGTGGGTTTACATCCTCCCGAAAAGAGATCGTTGAAATGCTGCGCCAGCGATCGCGTCCCTATCTGTTTTCCAACACGCTTGCGCCCTCCATTGCCGGTGCATCGATCCGTGTTTTGGAACTACTTAGCGAAACAACGGAGCTTCGTGATCGTCTTGAAGCCAACACAACCTACTTTCGGGAGAAGATGACAGAAGCAGGGTTCGATATTAAGCCTGGTGAGCATCCCATCGTTCCGGTGATGGTGTACGACGCACGGGTATCCCAGGAATTTGCAGACCGGCTTCTGACGGAGGGAATCTATGTGATCGGTTTTTACTACCCGGTTGTTCCAAAAGGGGAGGCTAGAATTCGCGTACAGTTGTCGGCCAGCCATAAGCAGGAGCATCTGGAACGAGCAGTCGCGGCCTTCACTAAAGTGGGAAGAGAACTCGGGGTCATCTAGGTCTCGGGAGAAGTAGGTCTCGGGAGAAGTTGGTACCGGGGAAAAGTTGGTTTTAGGGGTGATATAACAACATTTTGCCACAAATTCTACCATGGAAAAACGAGTATTGATCACGGGTGCAAATGGTCAGCTAGGCACCGAAATCACAATGGCACTGCGGAAACACCCGCGGGTGGAGCGTCTCATCGCAACCGATATTGCGCTTCCCAATCAGATCCTTCAGCAGGGTGAATTTTTGCCACTCGATGTATGCAACCGGGAACAGCTTGCCGCAATAATTCAGGAGCACAAGATAAACGAGATCATCCATCTTGCAGCCTACCTGTCGGCAAAAGCCGAAGGAGCTGCCCTTGCCGCATGGGATCTCAACATGAACGGCCTGCTGAATGTGTTGGAGGTGGCACGGACCCATACATCCGTTCGCCAGATCTTTTGGCCCAGTTCGATCGCGGTATTTGGGCCAGACGCCCGTGCTACGGTCACCTTACAGTCTGCGCCAACCAACCCCACCACGGTTTATGGAATCTCTAAAGTGGCTGGAGAGCAGTGGGCATCGTACTATACACACAAACATGGAGTCGACATACGGAGTTTGCGCTATCCGGGACTCATCAGTTATCAAACCTTGCCCGGTGGTGGAACCACCGATTACGCCGTCGAAATTTTTCACAGTGCCGTAAAAGGTGAAATCTACTCCTGTTTTCTCAGAGAGAACACCACACTCCCAATGATGTATATGCCCGATGCTGTTCGCGCCGCCATTGAACTGATGGATGCCCCCGCCGAAGACATTTCTGTTCGAACAAGCTACAATCTTACAGCCATGAGTTTTTCACCGGCCCAACTGGCCGCGGCAATCGCAAATCGGGTACCGGGGTTTGAGGTAATGTATCGCCCGGATGCCCGTCAGAACATCGCTGAAACCTGGCCTTCCTATATCGATGACGCTGTTGCCCGCAGAGATTGGGGCTGGTCGCCTGTCTATTCACTGGACGATATGGTTGCCGACATGCTCCAGCATCTGCAAGAACTTTCCACGAACCCGGAGTAATCCAATCAAAACAATCACATAGGGGAAGAGAGAAACTTTAGAGCACCTGACCCGATCTCTTTGTATTTTCGATGGGTACAATCATTATCGATCACATGTATTATTGACCTATTTTATCATGCCAAAACGACTGATTAAACTTTTTTTAATCCTCTTTATTCCTCTTTTCCTGCTCTCGGTCTCCACAGGATGGATCGTTGAACTATTATGGTTGTCCGAGCTTGGCTACTCTCAGGTATTCTGGGTGCTGAAGGGGACACAACTGTCCTTGATTGTATTTGCATTTGCCATTACCGCACTCTATCTGATCCCGAACTTTCGAACAGTGGCTTCCAACTTATCACACCTGAGTCTGGCCGGAACACCGTTTCAGCAGTTGAACCTGGATCTTGGGGCTCCGAACCAGCTCAAACGGGTAAAACAGTTTTTTACCCTTGCGGCACTTGTTATTGCGGGCCTGTTCGCCATCGGGTTTACGATTCGGTGGGATGAAACACTCCGCTTTCTCTGGAATGTTCCTTATGGAGATCAAGATCCGGTGTTTGGGAGGGATATCGGATTTTTTATGTTCCAGCTGCCATTTTGGAGCATCATTCAGTCCTCCTTCACGGCGCTCACATTCTTGTCGCTACTGGTGGCCGGGGTGATCTACCTTTTTTCGGGCAGGCTACAGTTTACCTCCATCAAGGATATCTCGGGACAAAGCCCGGCGATGAACCACCTGAAGCTCAATGCAGCACTTTGGCTTCTGTCGATTGCAGCCGGATACGCGCTTAGCCGGTTTGAATTGTTGTTCAAAAGTGATGGGCTAGTGTTTGGTGCTGGATATACTGATATGACTATTTTGCTACCCTCATATTGGATTTTGATCCTACTTACACTTTTGATGGCTGTCATTCTGCTGGTGAGCCGATGGGTCAACTTGGGTAAACTGCTACCCTACGCGGCAATCGCAACGGTGCTGTTGGTGATTGTGGGACAGGGGGTACTTCCGCAGCTAATTCAAAGTTTCAGCGTGGATCCGAACGAACTCGAGCTTGAAACTCCCTACCTGGAACACAATATCGAGATGACTTTGCTTGCGTACGGGCTCGACAATGTAGAGGAGGTAGAGTATCAAGCCGATGAGGAGCTGGATCGTGCCAGTATTGAGCGAAACCGGGATGCTATTGATAATATCCGACTTTGGGATCCGCGTCTGCTCATTCAAACCTACAAGCAGTTACAGGAGATTCGCTCCTACTATGAGTTTTATTCTGTAGATAATGACCGCTATATGGTGGATGGGGAGGTGGTTCAGATGATGCTTGCGGCCCGGGAAATTGCGCGTGAATTGCCAAGTCGTTCAGACACATGGGTGAACCGTCACATGCAATATACGCATGGATACGGCGTGGTGATGAGTCCGGTAACCCAGACCGACCGGCAGGGAGAGCCACTCTTCTCCGTTAAGGATATTCCACCGGTGTATGAGAGCAGTGATCTCTCGATCTCCAACCCTGCGATCTACTATGGAGAGAACAGTGACGGGTACTATATTGTAAACACCGGGGTGCAGGAACTTCACTATCCATTTGGGGATGATAATGTATACACCAACTACTCTGGCAGTGGAGGTATCAACATTAACAGTTTGTTTAAAAGGCTCCTGTTTGCGTACGAGCTGCGCGACTTTAATATCCTCCTCTCCGATTATATTCAGGAGGGAAGCCGTTTGCAAATCTGGAGGAGTGTCCAGGAGCGGATCTCTAAAATTACTCCGTTTTTAAAACTCGACCGGGATCCCTATTTGGTTACCTCCGGTGGTAAACTCTATTGGATTCAGGATGCGTATACCACCAGCTCCAATTTTCCATATGCACAGCCCTACGGGAACATTAACTATATCCGAAATTCCGTGAAGGTGGTGGTAGATGCGTATGAAGGGTCAGTAAACTACTATGTGGTAGATGAGGCAGATCCGGTTTTGCGAGTGTATCAGTCGATCTTTCCCGACCTATTTCAGCCGGTAGAGGCACTGCCGGAAGGGATGAACCGTCACTTTCGATATCCTCAGGATCTTTTTGAAATTCAATTGCAGATTTTCAACCGCTATCATATGACCCGTCCACAGGTGTTCTACAATCAGGAGGATCTGTGGGCACGGCCAAACGAGAAGTATGGAGGACGCCAGATCACGATGGCACCGTACTATGTTTTGGCACGCCTGCCTGGCGACGAAACCCTGGAATTTATGCTCATTAGCCCGCTAACCCCGGAAAATCGCGACAACATGATCGCATGGATGACGGCCAAATCAGATCCGGAATCGTATGGAGAACTACTGGTTTACAAGCTTCCTAAAGATCGGTTGATTTATGGTCCGGCACAGATTGAAGCTCAGATCGATCAGGATCCGGAGATCTCCCGGCAGTTAGCTCTGTGGGATCAACGCGGATCCAGGGTAATCCGGGGTAATTTGATGGTGATCCCGGTGGAAAACTCATTTCTTTATGTGGAGCCGGTATTTCTGTTGGCCGAAGGTGTTGACATTCCGCAATTGCAGCGTGTGATTGTTGCTGTTGGGGATCAGGTTTCGATGCAGCCAACCTTAGATGCAGCATTGTATGATCTTTTTGGAGAGGGTTTACCGGAAGACATTGTGGAAGCAGCGCAGGAGATTATTTTGACGGAGGAGATTTTGACGGAGGAACCACCCGCTGGAGTTACGGAGGATTCGTTTGAGCAGATCCGTTCATTATGGAGAGACTTGAAGGACGCACTGGAAAAGGGGGATTGGATTCGGATGGGAGAAGTGCTCGATCGAATGGAGCGGGAGTTCGAATCAGGTGAAAAAAAATAGGCTGACCCTGCAGAGGATCAGCCTTAATGGAAGAGTGGTGTTGTGCCTGTAATCCGGCACCAGTAATCCTGCTTCAGCAACCCGGCGTCAGTAATCAGGCCTTAGTAACTTAACCTCAGCTACCTGAATCAACTCTGCTTCCGTTAGCCAGGTTGAGTCGAAGTGTTCGCTTCAGCCCAAAAAACCGAACCAATGCCTCGCCGTTTTCGGATAACTCTATGGTTCCGCTATATTCATTTACCGTCTCTTCCCCATTTACTGTTTTCGTAATCGTCGTCTGGTATTCAATCACACCGGATACAAGGTATGGAAGTCGGTCCTCATCCTCCGTTGCCTCTTGAAGTGTTACATCAACAAGATCCAGTTGTGTGGTATATTCCCGAGAGAATTCACCACCTGCTGGCCTTGAAACCATCATTGACCCTGTCCCGGTTTGGCTTCCCTCCAGCGTCATTACGCCATCAACGGACTGTATGTCCGACAACGTCCAGTTTGCGACTCGTTCGAAAGAGGAACTTCGGTTGGGGCGCTCGGTTTGACCTGTTCGGGTACCGTTAAATTGAATGGTTTGAATGAACGTAGAATCAGCATACGGGAATTCAAGAAACGCTCCATCCGGATCGGTAAACTGATACTCCATCAACGCAGAGAGTGAAACGCTCCATTGTGGTCGGTCGACGTCACGCGTAAATGAAATGCTGTGAATCCCTGTCTCAGGGTCGTATTCACGTGTAAAATCTCCAAAGGGGGATCCTTCAAATGCACCAGAACGACGATATCTGTGGTTTAGACCATTTGTTCCAAAGTGTCCTGTCATATCCATCATGCCGGACAGAAGTCCCTCATCCTCTTCAGAAAGTGCATTACCTAGCACACCCTCCAATACCAACACCTCCTCCTCGGTCAGTTCCTCCTTGGTGGTATTGGTTACATCGGAACAACCATGGAACACCAGACTTCCCATGAAAACCGATAACAGTATTATATTGCCTATCAATGATCTAGATTTCATAATAGCTTGATTTTTGAGTTTCAGTTTGATGTAAATCTTATACGGTACAACTTGATCAACTTGATCAACTTCTCATTTCTCTGACGACTCGGATTTGTGTAAGTTTCTTTGTTTTCAGAATATTTATAATTTCTATCGCAAAGTCGACAAAAATTTATGTCGGCAGTAATTTTTTTTTACCTTTGCGCCTGTAATAGAAGAATGGAGCATGTACAAACGGGAAGACCTGACGTGTAGGCAAAGTATGGATACAGATCTGGCATTTGCAGCTCTGTTTAAATGGGAGGAACTATGAAACATTTGAATCGGTATGATTCAATATTAGACCTGATTGGGAAAACCCCCATGGTTCGGCTCAGAAAAATGAGTCAGTTAGCCGGAGCAAAAGTGTATGCCAAAATGGAAGCTTTCAATCCGGGGCAGTCGGTAAAAGACCGAATCGTGTATCACATGATCAACCGGGCTGAAATGGATGGAAAACTCACCCCGGGAAGTACAATCATCGAAGCTACATCCGGCAATACCGGGTTCAGCGTTGCAATGATAAGTGCGATGAAAGGCTACGACTGTATTTTAACCGTCAAAGATTCCGCGTCCTCCGACAAAATTAAGATGATGAGAGCGTTGGGAGCCACGGTTGTCAAATGCCCTGCCAAAGTGCCTGGTGACCATCCGGACTCCTACTATAGCAAAGCAAAAGAACTGGCCGAAACCCTGCCCGGCTCGTACTACTTAAACCAAAATTTCGACAAGGGAAACTCCGAGGCACACTATTTGACTACCGGTCCGGAAATATGGGAGCAGTCGGAGGGTAGACTCACCCATTTTGTCGCTACAGCAAGTACAGGTGGCACCATCTCAGGAGCGGGAAAATTCCTAAAAGAACGGAGTGAGCAGGTACAGATCATTGCAGTTGACTCCGAGGCTTCGGCCTTAAAGACTTACCATGAAAAAGGGGTGTTTGTTCCACCTACTGGCTCCTCTTCCCTCGAGGGAGTAGGGAAGAACATTATCCCTGCCAATGTCAACTTCGACACCATTGATCGCTTTATTTCAGTTTCGGACCGGTCCAGTTCCATTGCAGCACGTTATCTTGCCAAGACAGAGGGCATCATGGCCGGCTATTCCAGCGGTGCGGTTATGGCTGCACTATGGAAAATCCGTGCCGAAATCAGGCCGGACGATTTTATCATAGTATTGTTTCCGGATCATGGGAGCCGGTATTTGAGCAAAATCTACGACCCAAAATGGCTTCTAAAAATGGGCTACCTTTCCTCGGACACCCAGGAAGATTCTTTGGATCATTTTGGCGCAGACGAGACAGAGTTACCGAAAGCACCGGCTAAACCCAGCGAAATTCGTTCACCAGGGTAATCAACAGAACACAGCAACCCCAGAACTTCAGGGTATCAGGACTCAGACTTCCATCAACCCATTCATCCATCAACCCACATTTACAGTAACCCATCAATCCAACAAGTTCTATGGACATTTTCAACAAATTTCGCACCGATCGTGGCCCTCTTGGAAAATACGCAGACAAAGCCGAGGGATATTTTATTTTCCCGGAACTCGAAGGCCCGCTTGGTAATCGAATGCGCTTTCGCGGTCAGGAAATGATTGTGTGGAGTGTGAACAACTATCTCGGGCTTGCCGAACACCCAGAGGTACGGCAGATCGACAAAGATGCTGCGGGTGAATGGGGTATGGCCTACCCAATGGGTGCAAGGATGATGTCGGGACAAACCGCCTGGCACACGGAATTAGAGCGCCAGCTTGCTGAATTCGTTGGTAAGGAAAGCGCCTATGTGGTGAACTTTGGTTATCAGGGGATTATGTCTGCGGTGGAAGCGCTGGTGAACCGTCACGATGTAATCGTTTATGACTCCGAAAGTCACGCATGCATCGTCGATGGCGTTCGACTCCACATGGGAAAACGGTTCGCTTTTGACCACAACGACATCGAAAGCCTGGAGAGAAATCTCATCCGCGCTGAAAAACTAACCGCAAAAACAGGCGGCGGCATTCTGGTTATTTCCGAAGGTGTATTTGGCATGCGCGGCGACCAGGGGAAACTAAAAGAGATCGTGGCTCTCAAGCAAAAATACGCCTTCCGCCTTCTGGTGGATGATGCACACGGGTTCGGCACTCTTGGAGCCACCGGTGCAGGCGCGGGCGAAGAGCAGGGTATACAGGACGAAATCGATGTCTATTTCTCCACGTTTGCCAAATCCATGGCCAGTATCGGAGCATTCCTTGCCGGCGAAAAAGATGTCATCCAGTTCCTGCAGTATAACATGCGTTCACAGATGTTCGCCAAATCTCTCCCCCTACCAATCGTAATTGGCAACCTCAAACGACTCGAACTCCTGAAAACACGTCCTGAACTGAAAGAGAACCTCTGGAAAAATGTACGTGCCCTGCAGTCGGGTCTCAAAGAGCGAGGTCTTAACATTGGAGCGACCAACAGCTGCGTCACACCGGTATACATGCACGGATCCGTCGAAGAGGCTACCCATCTGGTTCGCGACCTGCGCGAGCAATACAAGATTTTCTGCTCTATCGTAATCTATCCGGTGATTCCCAAAGGTATGATTCTGCTCCGCCTCATCCCAACGGCTGTACATACGATGGATGACATCGAACAAACCCTCCATGCCTTCGAAACCATCTCCGAAAAACTCAGCCGGGGCGTCTACAAAGAGGCGGAATTTGCAGAAGTTTGAGCAACGGGAGAGTCCTGAGCAACGGGAGAGTCCTGAGCAACGGGAGAGTCCTGAGCAAC
>Ga0129345_1000394_pt1 | contig 15763 bp, 11 predicted proteins | sample CPBDNA_FD_94425 | JGI IMG/M metagenome (GOLD analysis project Ga0129345, IMG submission 94425) | Freshwater to marine salinity gradient microbial communities from Chesapeake Bay, USA - CPBay_Sum_20_0.8_DNA | ecosystem: Environmental > Aquatic > Marine > Coastal | place: USA: Chesapeake Bay...
GATTTTGGTATGAATGATCGGTATTTCATGGGTTTCGCGATGGTTTCCTTGGTCTGACCTTGCCGAGCCCTTGCAACAGGCCCAGGGGTATCAGGGCTATGGCGATGCAAATTCGAGCCGCCCAATGAGCAACTCCTCCATCAATTCGTTCAGGTTGCCGCTGCCGTTTAGGTCCGCCAGCGGAATTCCAAAGTAGATCAAATTTCCCTCGGGATTCTCTGCGGCCACAACCGAAGGCCCTTCAAACGGAACCGTGAATCCGGTAATAAAACGTTTTCGGAAATTGCCCTCAAATAGCTCCTGCGCAGCGGATACCGCTTCAAACGGGATGATGTTCGGATTATTCCCGCCGTTGTAACGCATCGTCAATTCGATACCGCTACCCTCCACTGGTGTGACATCAGAGTTGTTTAGCAGCAAAAATGAGGTTTCCCCGGCGGACGGATTCAATGGCATATAATTTTGCAGCGGGATGAAATTGAACAACGGGCTCTCTTCGTCAATTTTCGTGACCGGTATCGTAGCCAGCATCGTTCCACCTCGTGCAAAGAATCGATCCAGGATCTCCTGAGCATAGTTGATGTTTCGGCTAAGACTGCTGGAGAACCAAAAAATGTGATCCCATTGTGCCATCATCAAATTTACAGTAGGGTCAATCACGCGCGGGAATGCTTCGGAGATCGGTACCACTCCACCTTCCAAGCCGGTCCCGTCGGAAATGTTGATCACATCCACATCAAACCCAAGTTGTATAAACTGCTCCAGATAGAGCGCAAGATTCTCTGCAGAGCTTCCTGATGCATCGTCGTTGAGCATGAGGATGTTGGATTTGCGGGATTTCATATACCAGGAAACGGATTGCATTTCGCTGATGGCAAGTGCCTTATCGAGTGTACGGACAAAGAGTTTGTTATTGGCATCGCTGTTCAATGTTTCGATGATGATACCGGTTTCCCGAAGTGTTCTCCCCAGGAAAAGTTCTGATCTGGGATTCACCGGGTCATTATCGGATACCAGGGTGATGAACACTTCCTGCTGTCCCTCTTCATCGAGTGGGATCGGAATCCAGCCGCTGGTGGAATCATTGAAAGTGATCTCCGTACGGAGTAGTGTGGCGGCACCGTCGGGATCATCAAAAGACCAGCCAAAGCTGACAACGCTGTACGTAGTGTCGGGCGGAAGTTCCAGCGGGTTCAGCTCTGTGATCGGGGGCGTGTTTTTGATGGGAAATACGAGGGTGGCCGGATTGGGATCGCGCTGCTGATCGTTGTCTACGGCACGGACAGCAAACAGTACATCTTCGGTTTCATTACCCTCGGAGATAGGCAGTACGAACGTGCTGTCGGTTCGTGTTGTAAAAATCCATGCATCGGCGGCCGTGGTATCCTGGATCGCTACCTCATAGCCAACAATGTAGCCATCCGGATCGTCACCCCACCAGGAGATAGCCACACTACTGGATAATCGATTATCTTCGTCGATATCGATGGCATCTACCGTGAGTGATGTCCGAGGAGGTAAGTTTTCTTTGATGGTGCCCGTGGGGCTGGTATTGCAGGAACCCAGCAGGCCGCCCATCATAATAACCAGCAAGAACTGCACAGTGCTGCGTACTCCGTATGCCTCTGATATTCCGTGTTGTTTGCTTCGCACGGGCGTATGCTCCATGTTGATTAAACTGCTTCTGCAGGTTATGGTTGAAAGTGTTTCCGGACGGATCCTGTAATCGGGTGGTTTCCGTAATCTGAACCATCCCGGATCGTATTCAACAAAAAAGAGAAGATGAGGATTTTCCAATCCTCACCTCATAAAAACGATTGAATGAACTAAGTCTTACTACTCAAGCTACGCCCTACTTCACAAGCATCATTTTGCGTGTGAGTTGCACGGAGCCAGCCTGTAACCGGTAGAAATAGATACCGCTTGACAAGGTTGATGCATCGAAATCGATGGAGTAGTTGCCAGGCAGTTTTTCTTCATTCACTAGTGTTGCCACTCGCTGCCCGATCATGTTATACACATCCAGACGCACTTCTGAGATCTGCGGAACCGCATACCGGATCTGTGTGGACGGGTTGAACGGGTTCGGGAAGTTTTGGCTCAGCTCAAATGTTTTTGGCATGAGATCCTCTTCGATGGAGGTGGCTGTCCCACGAGTCAATGTTACATCGTAGTACAGATCGATGAATGACGCGCTTGAGAAGCTGTAGAATTCGGCCACGTTGTGCTCGGACGTTCCATCCGATACAACCACATTCCAGAGTGCTTCAGCAGACTCGCCTACTGCCAGACCCAGACCCGAGAGAAATCCGTCTACCGTCTCATAAGGAAGTGTGATTTCAGGGTCTTTCCCGTCGTTGGCGGATGGCAGTGACAGCAGGGTCGTTGTGTCGGCGGCCGCAAACAGGTTCCAGGTGTAGGTTACCTCATCGCCATCGTAGTCGGCCGGATCAAGTGCCTGCCAGCTGATCGTGATATCGTCGGTAACCTCTACTTCGGCCATGTCTGCCGGTGCAAGCAGATCAAATTCCGGCCGTGGAATGGTGAAGTTTTCTCCTTCCAGATCGCCAAGATCCCGCGGGATGATTTTCGGCGCACCAAACGTGTAGGTTACCAGTCCGCTTACTTTGGTCATATCGTTTCCATAACGAGCATGGAGATTCACGTTGCCTGGGTATCCTGTTTCGCCGACGGCACCTGCTCGTGTGTCTTCGTTCAGAATGATGGTACTCTCCTGGACCGTGGTTTCATCCACAATGGTGGAAACACTGAGTTCGCCAAATCCTTCGTCGGCAATGAGTCGTACATTCGGGAAACTTACCAACATCCCTTCCCATGCTTCTCCCGGATCGGACACAGCGTTAAACTCATCGGTTGTAAGTTCAGGAACCACGGCAGACAGATCGCCACCCGTGGACACAGGTGTGAATACCAAGTTCGACAGATATGTGTAGGTCACACTTGAGTTGCTGGCAACGGACGCTTCTTGTACAAGGGCACCGGTGATGGTAATCACATCACCCCGATTTAACGATGCTGTGCTTCCAGACAACCCAACAAACACGCCAGACCAGGGTCCTGTACCGTCCTGCACAGCAATCACACCATCCACAGCACCAGATACAACCGTCGCCGTAATGTCAAATACAAGATCTTCTAAACCAGCAATTGGGCTGGGACCGGCCATTTCATCCGATGTTTTCTGGATCTGCTCGATCGAAGTGATTGCACCGCCATCCACGAAGAAGGTGATTGCACCGGTTACCGGGAAACGTCCGGTGAGGCCATTATCTCCATAGGCTTCAACGTACAAACTCGGGCTATCGAACGCAGTCAATGCCGGTAGTTCCACAGAGTAGTTTCCGGATCCGCCATCCACCATTGGGATCGCTTGCATTCCATTGGCATCCGTGTAGATCACATGCACAGAGTCTACCGTGACTGTTGGGTCATCTTCTGGCGCTGCGACGATCGCATTCACCGTAACCACGTCGGATGCGCTGTAAACTCCACCCTGATCCGGGCTCAGTGTCACATCCACTACTTGTGGCGGAGAGGCCACGAAGATCAGGTCATCCGGCCATACAAATCCACCGACTCCATTCTCCAGCCGCGTACCTTCCAGCCAGAGTACACCGTCTTCCATTGGAGAGATGTGAAAAGCAACCCCATTCGTGTAGGTAAAACCGGTCGTAAAGCTGTCAATCACTAGAAACCCGCTGATGTCCACAGCGGAGCCCGCCGGTGGACGCTCAAAAAATCCATCTTCCGTGGATCGAATAAAATTATATCCGGTTTTGTACCCTCCTGCAGCGTCCGAGCGGTCGTTACGATACCGAAGACCAATATCTCGGTTGGCGACGAAAACACCATCTTTGTTCACGGTAAATCCGGGTCGGCTAACCACATTTTCGCCCCCAATATCCGTCACATCACCGCTGTAGTTGGCCATAATTCCGTTGGTGATCTTTACATATTGCCCATTGTAAATCTGATAGGCATCCAAGTCCAGATCGATCTCGCTCGGCCCATTAGAGATATGAAATGCGGACGGGCTCACTTCCCATGGCTCCAATAGCGACGCATATGCGTCCAGACCAGAGATTCCGTCATTCACATTACCAAGGTTGGTCACGATCTCATCGATTACAAACTGCCCAACCGAATTAAAAAAGGTAAGAGAACCGATCACTTCGATCACATCTCCGCGAACTGCATTCTCAAACTCGGCAAAAGCAGAGGTACTACTCCCCTGTACGATTTGAATGGCCATTCCCTCCCGCCCCATACTCAGTGCAGTGGTATCCATCACAAACACGTGGATACGGCCAATCGCATCATTCGTTGAGTTATAGCTGGCAAGGCCTGATGTTTTCGGGTTGCTGACCACCACAGCGGTAAAAGTTACCGTTTCACCAACCAGCGGGTGGTTCGGAATATCATCCGCAGAGGTTAGATCCTCATAAGTATTCAGATCTTTGATCGTCACAGGCAGAGCATCTTGCGCCGTAACTGCTTCAGACACTGCGAACAGAGCCAAAAGCGATATCAGTAAGATAGATAGTACGTTTTTCATCATAGTAATGGGTTTGTGTTTCAGGTTTGTTTGTTTGGTTTGATATTTGATGTTTGATGTTTGAGTTAATCCATACAGCTTCTTTTGTAGCCTACAGCCCTTAATCTATTTAATGATGGCAAACTTGCCGGTTTGCACATGCCCGGAAGCCATATCTTTCACAGAAAAAAGATACAATCCCGTGGTCAGGTTTTGATTCGCATTGGATAACAGGTCAAAAGCATATTCACCCCCGGGCAGAATTCGGTTTTCCGTACTAAACTGATTGTACCATTGGATGTCCCCGAGTGAATCACTGGTATGTTCCGCTTCGGCTACAATATCACCGGATAACGTATACACTCGGATTTCTGCACGAGCCGGTAGATTTGTAAACATTAACTTTCGTGTCTGATCGGTCGTTCCATCCCAGGCTGCATTCAAACGATAGGGGTTTGGATACACACCGACTTCAAACTGCTCACCCGAATCGGAAAAGTTGAGATTCGCAGGTGTTCCGGGGAACACGCGTACTGCATTCACGTTCGGACTGGTTTCCAACGGCCCCAATTCAAAGATCTGGCTGCCAAAATCGAATGAAGTTACTGAAAACTGATACTGCCATCCGCTCAAAAGGCCGTCAATCTCAAACCGATACCAATATTCCGTCTCATCACCGGGAAAGGTTGCCGGCTCCTCCAAAAGGATATCTTCCAGACCCGTGTTAAATCCAACCTCATTGCCACGGCGATCCCACTCACGGATCAGACGAGGCGTCGGATTCAGATCATCCCCTAAATCTGTGCGGTAGACCTTGTATCCTTCGAAATCCTGCTCATTGGTGACGGGGTCCTGAGAGGCTTCCGCAAGGCGGTCCCAGTAGAGAGTTGCCGTTCCTGCACTCAGTTCTACCCGAAGTTTGGGTGCATCCGGCGGAGTTGGAAACAGAAACCGGTCCAGTTTGCCATTTCCATTGATATCTTTTTCGGCCGTGTAAATTCCCGTACTGTCGGCATCCTCGCCCAGGAACACTCGGTACATCGAATCGATACTATCCTCAAATAGTTGCCGGCTTTCCTCGTCATCAACCGCTTTTCCTGCAATCCCGCTCACATACGGCTCTGTTTTTTCTGCCGCAATAATCCCAAAATAGATGTGGATCGTCTCTCCAGGTTCTACACGCCGAAACGGTCCCATGGCAATCATTGAAATGTAGTTGCCTTGAGAGTTCTGTCCGTCTGTTCGAAGCTCCTCGCGAATCGTTCGACCGTCCGGTGAGTTGGGTCTCACCTCGTCCAGAGGAAACACAGTTGACATTCGGTCATACCGTTGCTGATCTCCGGCAGAACCTCTAGGCGGCCCCTGATACACTCCGGTTCCGGCACTGAAAAGCCAGTAACTTGGATCCACTTTGGGGACTGGCAAAGTAGACACCCGATTGTGTTCGGGGTGGGCCGGATCAAAAATGGGGTTAGCGGGGTGATAAAAGACCGAATTACCCGTTACCGGATCGGTGATTTCAGAGCCAAGAATCGTAATTCCACCGTAGGTATTGATACTGGAAGCATCATTGGATCCTGCATCGAAAGCGTAGGTCGTATAGCGACTATCCAAATATCCGAGACCGTTTTTGTTGAAGAAGGCGCTCCCCTGATCCTGCGCTGTAAACACATTCCGAACTACGATGTCTGCATACTGCCCAACGTAAAGACTGTCCCACGCAAATCCACCGGCCGGACCATACTCGTCACTGCGATTGGTAATACTGAGTTTCAGAATCGAGAAGTTTTCCGTAAACGGGAATGCCCAGTTGTAACTGGTTTGCTCTACATCTGCGTAAAGTGGATCGGAGTGTCCTGCAATTTGCGTTGTAGTGCCCGGGATGATAAGATTTCGATCTGTGAATGTGGTGATCAGATCCTGGTCACTGATTCCGAGACCAGTTTGTGGTCCCTCGTACCGAATTGGCCCGTCAGGAGTAAATTCATATCCAGACTGCCCGCGACTGTATCCAGAAGGATTGGTGACGGCTGCAGTGGATACCCTAAGTCCTCCATCCACAAAAGCTCCCATCCAGAGACCTGCTTCAAAAAGATGTTCGGTTCCGGTATTGATGGGAAAGCGCATACTTACGCCCGCATCTGGATTATTGCGAACATCCGCTTTACCAATCACTCCAACGTTTGTAATGGAGAGGCCTAGATTTCCGGCGTTTGTTTCACCCCGCTCGAACAATGCCTGTCCATTCGCAGAATAGAGACCCGTAAACAGGAAGACAATTCCGAGCGTTACTCCAAATTTCATCATACGCCGCTAAAGCTATGTCATTCACAGAAAGTGTGCTAAATCATTTCACAGATCCAAAAGGTACCATTTATTTCGAAGAATTTCTCCCTCCCAGACCAAGATTTACAGAGAAGTAATGTCTCTATGTCTCTTCCGATGATCCCTCTTCGGTCCCACTACTGAGCTTGTTTATTTGAGTATCCAGTCGGACAATTTCACTCTCTTTTTTCTCTATTCTTTTCTCCGTATCGCTAATGTTCTTTTTCACATCGTCGAGCAGAGAACTTCCGGAACTACTAGGTTTGAAATAACTTAGAGATTCTTTTTTCTGAATCAACTCCTGACGCATTCGCTGTACCTCCTTTTGAAGTTTGCCAAGTTTGATCTTCAGGTTCCGGATCTTACTGATATCATCGGTGGAAACCTTGTCGATGTTCTCACGTCCAACCACCTCTTCTGCATCTCTTGCTGCCCGAAAACGCTCATAAATTTTATCACACGCTTCGCGGTATTCCTGCCAAAGTCGGTTTTTATGCTTGATAGGCACATAACCAGTCTCTTTAAACGCTTCTTGCAGGGGCTTTGCCTCTTCTACCGCAGCAATCGGATCCTCGTGATCTACCAGTTTATTGAGCGATTCGATGATCTGTTCCTTCTCTTTCAGATTCTCCTTTCGCTCTTTCTTTGCATCTTTAAAGCGATCTCTGCGACGATCATAAAAATGATCCATCGCTTTCTTAAACTGATTCCAAATCTTTCCGGTTTTCTTTCGAGGTACTGGTCCAATCTCCTTCCACTCCTTCATAAGAGATTGCATGACATGATGTGTCTTCTCCCATTCCTCGGAATCCTGAAGGGCCACTGCTTTTTCTATTAATTGTTCCTTCTTCGATAGATTTTCCTCTTCCTGGTCCCGAAGGTCATCGATATTTTCCGCTTTTTTCTCGTTGAATGCATCCGTGGCTGCTTTGAAACGATCCCACAGCTCATTTTCGTCCTTTTGTGGTAGATTACCAGCTTTCTTCCACTTTCTGTGAAGCTTATTTACTTTGCTTGCTGCTTCTGCCAAATCGTCAAAATCCACCAACGCCTCAGCCTCATCAATCAGTTTACGTTTCTTTTTGAGGGCTGATTCAATCTTTTGCTTGTACTTTTTATCATTTTTGAAGCGCTCTGATGCAAACCGATCCTGAAGTTCATGATACTGCGACCAGATTTCCTGATTTTTCTCTGCCGGAACTTTCCCAATTTTCCGGAACTGCTTAGACAGCTCCTCAAATTCATTTTCCAGTTTTTCCCAATCGCCTTCTGTATTCAACTGATCCAAAAACTGCTTCATTTTACTCAGAATCAACACCTTCCCAAGCAGATTGTCATCTTCACGCTGTCTCTGCTCTACAAAGCGCTCCACCTCATGCTCCTTGAACTCTTTCAAAAGAGCGGAAAACTTTTTCTCCAATGATTCTACGTGCTCGGAAGGAATTGCTCTGATTTTCTCCCAACGGTTCCGGATACGGCGCACCTCATCCGATTTACTCCACTGCTTCTCTTCTATAATCGAGCGAAGAGAGGCAAGCAACTCCTTCTTCTTCTCAAGATTTTTTTCCCGGCGTTGCTTTTGCTCTTCATAATGCTCTTTTTTTCTGCGCTCCAACTCATCTCGGCTCTCATCAATTCGCTTCCGATAAACTGATATTTCTGCACCCTCCGGGTCGGGCCCTTCCGACCACAAATGATTGATATCCCCAAATTCGACCGTTGCCTGAGCACGATCGCTCAATTCCAGTAGACCCTCTGCTCTCTCAGCTAATTTTTTGTAGTAACCCTCAGGTGTTTCAACTACTTCCGTTGCCTCCGCATCAGCCTCTGTCACCTGCGCATCAGCCTCTGTTATCTCCACATCAGCCTTAGTCTCTACCTCAGCTTCAATCTCTACTTGTCCTGTCACTTCTCCAGATGATGTCAATGACTCTTCCTGCACTATGACTTCATCACTCGAGGAGGATGAGTCACCCCCTTTTGTTTCAGCTGGTTCAGGAGATACATGCTTTTCTATGTCGGATTGTGGATCTTTCTTTTCTTCAGACACTGATTTGGAGTCTAAGGGTTACAAAATTACGGCTCGAAGCCTGCGAAGACAGATAGTTTAAAGAACATAAGAACTGGAATCAAACATTTATTTCCTGCGATATCGTTTCCTGCAGGTTTCTAGTCCTCTTTGATCAAGCGAATTTCACGTTGTGGAAAGGGAAATGAGATTCCTTTTTCATCAAACACGATTTTTACACGTTTCATGAAATCGTAGCGGCAATCCGAGAGATCCCCGGACGCAGTCCAAACCCGTACGAGCAGATTTACGGAATTATCCCCGAGACTTTCCAGAGCAACCAGGGGGGCAGGATCGGAAAGTATTCGACTGTCCTCAGCAATTAACTCCCTCAACGTATCCATGGCCTTGTCGACATCATCATTGTAACCGATCCCGATACTCAGAGACATACGCCGGGTATCATATAAACTCATATTTTTTATTTCCGAACCCCAAACCTGAGAGTTTGGCATCACAATTCCAACGTTATCAAACGTGTGAAGTTCCGTAGTAAACATCCCGATCGCATCGACAACACCTGACGTTCCGCCGATGGTAACCGCGTCACCGGTTCGGAACGGTCGCAAAATCAACAACATAATCCCGGCAGCAACATTACTCAACGTACCCTGAAGAGCAAGGCCAATTGCCAGGCCAGCGGCTCCCAAAACAGCAATAATACTTGCTGTTTGTACACCAAATTGCCCCAAAACAGCCAGCAGTGTAAGAATAAGAATCAATGCTCGTATGGATTGTACAAGAACGGGAACCAGAGTGATATCAATTTTATCCGTCTTTTCTGTGACCCGTCTGACTCGTTTTGCGGTCCATCCAGCAACTATATATCCAGCTGTAAGGATCAATATAGCCCCAAGAACATCCAGCAAGAACGGAATGATAAGTTCCTGTGCCTGACCAATGAGAGCATTTATATCCTTCATGATTTTTTGATTTAATACGATTAATGGATAACTATAAGACAGTGTACCTTTGTAATCTGTAATCCTTTACGATAATTGACTGCGAAGCATCCACGCTGTCTTCGAATGAACAGATAAACGTTGTGTCATCAAGTCCAGACTGGCTTCATCGGCTGCTTCGGAACAGACCTCTAAAACCTTACGTGCAGATCGCATCACGGTCTCGTGATCATCTGTCAAATTGCGAATCATCTGTTGTGCATCGGGAATATTTTCATCCTCTGTGATCGTCGATAAAATAACAAATTCTCGGAACGTCCCCGGTGCCCGGTAACCTATCGCACGTATTCGCTCTGCAATCATATCGATTGCCGTAGCCAACTCGGTGTAATGTTCTTCAAATTGAATATGAAGAGTATGGAACATCGGGCCAGTTACATTCCAGTGATAGTTGTGCGATTTCAGGTAAAGCATGTAACTATCCGCCAAAACAACACTTAACCCTTTTGCGATTGCCTCTCTGTGTTCTTCACTAATACCAATACTCAACGCGTCCGTTTTCAATGGTGTAAGCTCTTTTGAATCTACGGCATCCATTTTTTAACCTATTTTTGATCTATGTTTCGATTTGATGCACCTCTCTTAGTATTGCTCTGGCATTCTCGTCTCCCTTTTGCATGACTCGGTGCTGCAGATTGGTGATGATTTCCGGCTCTGCATTTTCGAAAGCCAACTCTTTTGCCTCTTTTTCCGTGCCGGTTCGTACCAAATCAAAAATATCATCTGCTCTCACAATACTATATAATTGATCCTTGTTAAACGCATGAGACCGCAACTCCTCATACTTTTTAAACAGCGCTGAAAACTGATAACTGTCGTCTGCGCGATCGATTACCTCCACATCTCTTGGGCCCTCAGCACTTAAGGGAGTTTTGCATAAGTAGTAGTATTTCTGTTTGTAAATCATGATAATTTTCCGTGTTTAATTAGGTACAAACCGAATAAAAAGATAACATATTTTCCAGTCAACTTCACTCGTCAAAACCGAACACCCCAACGTATTCCAGGAAAAAGTAGCAGGTTTGTATCAGCAGACCACGCCGCCAAGTTCAGAGATAACCCGGCACTTGCCAAGAATCGTGTTCCCAGGTAGGTATACGAGGCGCCGGCCGCGGGTGAAATACTCCATCCTGCATCATTCGGAGAAAAATCGAAGAGCGTAGAAGAGCTAAAGTAAACCAGGTTTACACCTCCTCGTGCCTCTAGCTTATGAGAACCACTCCCAAAATAATAGGATGCTGTGACCGGCAGATTGGTTGCTTTAATGAACGAATCCCCGTATTTCTCTAAAATTTCAGGATTCGTTTCTCCACTTTTGATATCAAAATAACCCACTCCCAGCCGAAAAGACCATTTATCATTCAGTAGGTAACTATAACCAATGCTAAAGGGCATGGAAACTCCGAGAATCTCCAGCTCAACGGTGTGGATCCGCTCCTGATCTGCAAAAATCTGACTCTGTTGTGCGAGAACATGATGCGGAATCATGAGAAGTGTAATAAGCGCCAAAAACATCAAGCCTCGAATCTGCAGATGTTCAGACCTCTTTTGGTTCATAGCTGTGACTCTGTTGTGAGTTAATTTGACTGAGGATGTGATGGGCACGTTCATGTGTGCTATCATGGATTGTGTTGGATGTAGGTTCATAGGAAAGGAATATGGGATTGAATTGATTGGTAGTTTTCATGATTTATGGTACACGGTAGACTGCAATGGACTGTACAGTAGTAACAAATATATAGCCATGCTCTATCACAACATTTCGGATGTAAGATCCCGGGGGGTCAGCAATCTGTAGAACCACCCCTGTTTCAGCATCGAAGACGACCAAACCATAGGTGTTTGCCCAGTAGAGTTTGCCGTTATGAAGATCCATTCCCTGCTCACTTCTAGTGATTGGATTGTTGGTTCTCCATACTAGGTCTCCTGATTTTTTATCGATTGCCCACACAGACATGGCATCAGTCCCGTAGATTCTGTCTTGTCCTACAACCCCTCCATAAGTGGTGAGTTGCTCACTCCGCCAAATCTCTTCACCCGTCTCTTGATGAAATGCAAAAAATCCCTGGGGACGGTTGCCTTGCATTGTACCCGTATAGATGACTCCGTTCTCAATATGAGGTAACATCCTAACAAACCGTCCATAACCGGGTTCCTGAAATCGCCACCGTACAGACTCTGCCTGCAGATCGTATGCAGTGATATTGGCAGCTGGTTCTCCGTCGATTTCCGCGGCGTGGGTCACATACAGTACCCCATCCTGGTACACTTTCTGATAGATTCCGAACTCCAGATCCAGAGAATTTATTTTCACACCATCCTCTCGGATACGATGGAGTATTCCATCTCCTCCTTTGCCAGCAAATAAAAAATTCTCCCCATCGAACGTGACATCACTATATCCAAACAGTTCCTCACTGTCATCAAGCAGTATCTCCCATTGCAATTCTCCGGTATCGGAATCCCACGCCATGATCGCATTGTAGGTATTGCCCACCAAAAGACCCTTTTCGAATCCAAAACCTCGATTTTGCAGAGGAATTCCCCTGCCATGGTTCTGGCTCCAGATCACATCACCGCTCTCCGAGTCGAGAACGGCTACAAAATCGTTCAAAGCAACTGCCACCCTATCTTCATCCAGTGGAAGAGCTCTCGTCATGGAAAAATATCCTGGATTTTCAGGTGTATCGAAGGAGCGAAACCAGAGGAGCGAAAGCTCCTCTGGTTCCTCTGAATCGTTGCCTGTAGCACCTTGAAACAATGTAATATCACACCCGGACAGAAGCATAGACATACAAACGCCAGAAAGTACAATCAGATATTTTGCCATAATTCCTCCAACCAAGTAGTTGCATCATGCATCGGAGGTGCGTAATCACCTTGCTCAAAAACTCCTTCCAGAGAGTAAGCCCTCTTCATGCGTCGCAGTTCGAAGTGATTGTACCCCCCGTCTGGTTCCGTATCGGAATAGAAGGAGTTTACGCCATTATCATCCTCAGGATCTTCTCCCGGATTCCAGACAGCATAATCAGGACCGATCAACACATCATTTTTCGTTGGAATCAAAAATGTAAGCTCCACTTCCTGCTGAATCCAGCATCTTCCGTCATAGGCCGAATCGGGAACTCCCGGGTCAAACTCATGCCCCTCTCCCGGCATCATTCCATCTTCACAAACATTCACCATCATCATCCTGGTGGTTTGGTAGAGTCGAAAAGAATCGATCATAATTCCCCACGTCCGGTCGATATTGTCCATTGCAGTCCTGCCATCGTCCCAACGATCTGCTTTTCTACTATTTTTGTTGTCGTACCCGAACCAGCGTCTCACATTTAGCCAGCTCAGTGTTCGGAAGTAGTTCGCATTAGCACGGTAAAACCATCGAAGCCGATCGAAATCTTCAAGATACTTCAACTCCTGTCCGCTCTTGTCTTCCAGCAGTTCCGCAGCAGTTCGAATGGGTGCAAAACGCTTCTCAACACCGATGACAGAACGCATGTTTGGCGGATCTGCGATTTCATCACTGTTAATCAAGTTGATAAAAGAGCCATTCAGCCCAATGATATCTTTCACCTGATACTCCACCGAAGGCCGTTCAAACACACGTAATTCATCTTTCACTTGGGGCAGTACGTCGACCAGATCTTCCAGGGTTTCGATCGCGTTTGCTCCGGCAATCCATTCGATCAACGATCCGAATTCACCGTTTTGAACTGGCAATGAGACCCGGTCTATAAACTCATCCAGATAGGGTTCTGCATTGATGTATCCAGGTTCATACCCTATCGATACGTGAGCCACCCGTGCACCTTGATGTGGTGTTCCCAGCGTAATAATAGCAGATACTTCTATGCCTGGGAGGTCTTTCAAGCCTTCGTATGCTACTCTCGAGATCAGACCGCCAAGACTGTGACCGATCAATACCCACCGGCCGCTTCCTCTGGCCTGCATAATCCCCGCAATCTCTTGAATCAGCGACTGCAAACCATTTTCAGCTGCGACCTCCTCCGTTTCGTAGACCAAAAGATCAAAATCATTGATCACTCCCATTTCAACCATCAATTCCGGAGTATCGCTGCTTTCCCAGGAATCAGCACTTCCTTCAAATCCATGAATGAAAAGTGCATAATCCTGTGCGAGTAATGGGTACGTACTCATCAATACGAACATACTACAAATAATCATCTTTTTCATGACATCCTCATAATCTTTTTAGCGTGATATTGGATCGGCTGGTCAATGTCTTTGACAGCAGTGTGTGTGCACCCTCCTGATCACCGTATCGCAGGGTCATTTTGTTTTTCAAAACTGGAAATCCACTAACATTTTCATAGTGCATCGATGTACTGCGCACTAGTCTGCCAAGTGCATCCAGATCATGAATCGCCGTAGTCAAACCTGTTTCCAGGTCAATACGACTGCGAACCATACTCACAACCGGATCTTCTATCACCTGCTCAACAATCGCTACTGCATCTCCTTCCAACCGAAATGCAAGCCCGGAACTTGTGAGTTTCTGAAGATTGTGTGCAATCCGTTCCTGGGTGTCGCTGGATCCGGAATCCGAATCTGCATCAAACCAGGCTGGATCTGCCCATAGCGAATCCGCATCAACCGGAAATTCATACAGAACCGTACCATCCTCTTCCAGATAGGTGAGTAGGCCATCTTTAATCGTACTTCGCCTTACCTCCTGAAATGATTCTGGAAGAGCAGGGCGCTCCTCTTCTGTAAGCAGGTACAGATCCTCTGGCAGTCCCATCTCGGCATGGCCCTCGGTCCATAGAGTTTCCGTTTCTATACTTCCATCCTCGAGCAGGATCATCCGTTCATGAACTGCTTCATAGTGATCCAGCAGCATCTGCCCTTCTGTTTCAGCCATCAACCCGTCACGGATAATGGAAGCAGGCCATTGGGTTGTAAAGCGATGTGTCTGCTGATCGTAAGAGATCTCGACTGTTCCAAACCTCTCCTTCTGTTCTCCTGTGTTCCCCGATTGACTGCTTAGGCCCGACGGCAAATCGCAGGATACGGCCGTAAACAGCAGGGTTATGCCAGCTAAAGCCAGCCACTCTTTCATTGGTTGTTTTTTCCTCATCTTGATTCCTCTCTCTTCATTATTCGGGTGTTGTATCGTTGAAGCACCATACATCAACTGTCCCAAAAGTGACCTTATTCAGGCACTACTATTGGGCACATTGACAGCTCCGCGCCGTCCTCCCTTGTTCGCCGATCGTCGCCTTGCTTACGCTTAGCGCACCATCAGTATCTTGGCCGTTGAGGATGCAAGCCCTGCATCTCTCAACCTTGTCGATTCCGCTCGTACCAAATACATGCCCGTAGCATACCCCGACAAGTCCAATTCGATTTGATGCTCTCCCGGTTCCATCCGAGACTGTGGCACTGTGTAAAGTTCTCTTCCAAGCAGGTCGAAGACCCGAAACTGAACATCCGACCGTTCCAGAATTGTATACTTTATTTTAGTTGACGGATTGAATGGATTGGGATAATTACCCGTAACCGTGATCAGCCTGTTTGTATCAATACTTCCCTGATATTGAATCTTATAATTGCGATCTGTTTCTGTACTGGCCAGAATACCCGTTACATGGTACGTCCCGCCAGTTTGAAGAGGAAAACTAGCAACAGCGGTGAGCTGCTGATCCGGTTCAGTGTCGGTTTGATGGAGCCATTTCCCCTCTACATAGCTTCTGTCCGGGAGTTGAGCAACAAGCCTGGAACGGGTGGTGGCAATGGGTTCAGGGGATTGAATTGTAAAAGCAACGTTCCCGGGGCTGAAGTCCATGGCAACCGATACCGAACCATCGAGTATTTCGAAACAGCACGATCTTA
>Ga0129345_1000396_pt1 | contig 15701 bp, 21 predicted proteins | sample CPBDNA_FD_94425 | JGI IMG/M metagenome (GOLD analysis project Ga0129345, IMG submission 94425) | Freshwater to marine salinity gradient microbial communities from Chesapeake Bay, USA - CPBay_Sum_20_0.8_DNA | ecosystem: Environmental > Aquatic > Marine > Coastal | place: USA: Chesapeake Bay...
ATTCATCAAAGTGGGTCGGTTTTATCAGGAATGAAGAAGCCCACCATCAATGCTTTTTATACCCTTTTAAGACTAGCCATCATTCCTCCTTTTACCTTTTATTTTTTTTCTCAGACCCTAGGTCTTGGATTAATAGGAATCTGGTGGGCTATTCTTTGTAGTAATATTATTGCTGCTTTTTTAATTTTTTTTCACATGCGATATTTAATTAAAAAAGAGGGATTAATTTTTAAGACTGCTACTGCTATTTAATTCTAAATTTATTCTCTAATCTTCGAACGAAGAAAGATGCAATTAGTATTAAAGCTAAATATTCTAGAACTAAGAATGAATATATTTCCAAGGGTCGATAAGTAGTGACAATTAACTCATTAGCTCTTCGAGTCAAATCTCCTAAACCGATCACAGAAATAAGAGAGCTCATTTTTAAGATATAAATTCCCTGATTCATAAGGGCGGGTGTGATTATTCTAATCGCCTGAGGTAAAGTAACTTTTAAAAAAACTAGACTGGGTTTAAGTCCTAAAGATCGGGCAGCTTCGATTTGACCCTTTTTGACGGCTTCAATACCAGATCGATAGATTTCTGAAATAAATGCTGACTCATGTAAAACTAAAGTGATAACACCTGCCACAAAGGGGTTAAACGATAAAATTCCACCGAATATAGAAGGTAAACCATAATATATCCAAAGCAATAAAACTAGAACTGGGATTGCTCTAAAAATTTCTACATAAATTATATTTAATGAATTAATAGTTTTTTTAGAACTAAAGGTGGGCAAAGTAATAATTAACCCTACGATTGCTGCTAATATTAAACTAATAAATGAAATCCAAATTGTTGTCCAAAGACCCCCAATTAAAAATTCAATATTTGATAATCCTTGTGGATGAAATGGATTGATGGAAAACCAGGCAAAGTTATAAGATCCCGCACAACTAGATAAAAAAAAAGGTAAAAATAAAACTATAAATTTCTTCATGAATAACAATAAAATACCGATTGTAAGTTAGAAAACCAGATTTAAGTCAGATCTTTCAAATCTTCCAAATGTTTACTTAAAGCCCTTGTGGATAGTTGAATTTCATAAATAAACATTAAAATTGCAATAGAAAATATTAAAACACCCAATCCAAAAAAGTTTAAAGCTGCCTGAAATTCCTCTAAATAGCTTGCAAAAATACTTAAGAGGTTACTAAGAAAACTTATTCCTGATAAAGTTTGGATAGCTCTGACTAACTTTAATCGTTTTGTTAAAATCGTAATTTGATCAAGATAATGAATCGCAGTCTTTTTGGATTGCTTATCCGTCACAATTAAATCGTGAATTTTTCTTATGAGAGATGCCAGAGAAGTATATCTATTCCCAAATGAAATCATCATTAATGGGATGGCAGGGAAAAGAAGAGCTGGATAAAGGGTTGTAAAATTACTCATTTGCTTAATAAAAGAGAAGAGCGGTCAGTTTTCTTTAGGAGGGAATTGCTGAGAATCTTATATATAAAATAATAAAATTTGTTATTTCCACTCTTCTCACAGAAGAAACTATACTAATAATGTAAAATAAGTATTGCTATGTACGCACAGCGAATATGCATTGGCCAAATACCATTAGCTTAATTATTTAGGGTGAATTAAAATACACTCATGAATATTCAAAAATTATTGGAATGGTTTGGCGTAATTACAGCTATTATCTATTCCCTCCTTGTGGCTTTTAATATTGGAGCTGAATTTATCGGGTTTTCTCTTTTATTAATCTCTGCTATTGCTATTGGTGTTTGGGCTCATTTAGGAAAACATCGAGGAATTCTTTTTTTACAGTTTTTTTATGGTATAGCCGGGCTTATCGGCATGTTTCGATGGTTTTAAAAAAGCTCATAAAAAATTAAAAAACAAACTAAACCGATCAAATAACTAATAATAATTGCATTTAAAAAATTCCAGATTTTTTTATTAAGAAAATAAGATCTTAAGAAAAATCCTAAATATCCTATAAAATAGAAAAATAAAAATGAAGCTAAAGAAGCACCTAATCCAAAAGAAATTTTTTGGCTCAATAAATCATATGATTTTGAAAGATTGCCTAAAATAAATACAGTGTCGGAATAAACATGAGGATTAAGAAAAGTAAAAGCCAGAGTTTGGGAAATAATAATGGACTTGGGAATAGCCTTTTTTGAAAAATTTACTTCAAACGGTTTATCAAAATTTTTTATTTTTCCCCATATAAAATAAATTAAAAAAGCAATAAGAGCTAAGTTGAAAAGCAAAATTACATTTGCTGTCATTAAGGATTGGATTGAATAAAAGACAAAAATACCCAGAAAGATTAATAAAAAGTCACTAAATGCACATAAAGTTGTGACCAAAAAGATATGATTTTTTTTAATGCCCTGCTCTAGAACAAAAAGATTTTGAGCTCCAATAGCTAAAATAAAACTAAGACCTGTCGCAAAACCAAAAAGAAACTCGCTCATGACAATTTTGCACAGTTTATAGTCTTTACACGAGGAATCTATTAAGTAAATTTCTCCTATGAAAGTTTTTATTGGTGTGGTTATATTTGCGGTAATTTTTGTTTACGTCGTAACAGATGGTTTTACAAAAATTAGTCTACCTCTATAAACCTTCTCTTCTTATCGCTCTTCCATTCATCACTAAAGCTCAAAGTTCCCATATGCATGGGGATATCTTGTTTCACAATTAAATTTTCTTCATCAAAATCATAGAAGGCTTTATGCAAATAGCGAAACTCTAATAAATGATTAAGGATGCCGTAATTGATATCTTTGATAATGGAAGGGTCAACATTTTGATTAGTGATAAAGACATAATCTTCTCCTGCAGGAAAATATAAGATAGATCGTATGGCAAGGTTCGAAGGTCTATTAGCTAGCTCTATTTTTTTGATGATGGCATATTGAAATTGATTTTGTTCAATTTTTTTAATTATTTCATCTACGCTATCATCTAGGCGTGTTACACAATCAAGAGTGTTAGATCCACCAAAACTGTGAGAAATTCTAAGTTCACGATCTAGTAATTTGCAAACACTTTTAGCTAAAACATATTCCATAGTTAGGGAAGATCGAACTAAAATTGTCATAGAGAGATCTTGAGTCAAAGCAATTAGAGTATTGAATTTGAATATAAAAATACAAATCAAAACAAAGAGAGATTTGAAATACATAGATTACTTTTAACATAAAACACTCTAAATTAACTCGAGATTTATTCACTATGCCCAATTTTTCTATTATCGCTACGATTGCATGCCTTGCTTATGGCATCGAGAGTATTTTTGGATTTGGAGGAACTATAATATTTCTGGGACTGAGTGGTTTTTTTTATGATTTTAATTCCTTATTAAAATTAGCTATGATTGTGGGACTTTCATCAGGCCTAGCTGTATTAATTCAGTCATACAAATATCTATCTTGGCAACATTTAGCAAAAATCTTGATAATGACTATACCTGGAGCATTACTTGGAACATTGTTAATCTCCTCTTTAGCCTCTGAGTGGTTAGTCAAATTTTTTGCATTGCTCTTAATCATTTATGCTTGTTTTAATTTATTTTTACCAAACATTCTAATTCCAGACATTCTAAAAAAAGTTTTGGTTATCTTAGGGGGTTTTATCCAAGGAGTGTACACAATCGGAGGTCCTTTTGTACTAATGGGATATAAAGATCATTTTTCCTCAAAACAAGAATTACGCTCAACAATGGCAGGCTACTTCTTCATTATCAATAGTCTTCGTGTAGTTTTTTATATTTTATTAGGTGGTAGTTATTTGGAAATTGTTGCTGCCTACTACCCCATAGCCTTAATGGTGATGATAAGTGTTTGGCTAGGGTATCTGGTACATCGAAAAATTTCTGAGGTTTTATTTAAAAAATTAATTATCATTGCTATTTTAATGATAGGAATAATTATCTTATTTACCAAATGATCGATTGGCAATCTTATGGACCCATATATACCGTTGCACCTGGAATCAAAAAAATTGGAGATTTGCCGATCATTGAATTTGACCAGGAAGAACAACGTTATCTAAACTTAAAAAGAAAAGTAAAAGAAAATATTTACTATGATTCAATGTATACGGCGGATCATGATCAAATTATATGTGAAAAAATTCAATCTATTCTCTCCCAGGAATATCCATCCAAACAAATATCTTTTAATAACTTTCATGATTTAGGATTTGTTATTCAAGAAGATTTAGCTGTCTTTCATCGAAGCAATAAATTAATCGCTCTTCATGTTTCTTTCCCTTCGGTTTGGGTACCTAAAGAAAAAATCGGTTTATCCTTTGCTGCGATTCACCGTCCCGTTCCAGGCATGGAGTCATTTCTTAAAAATGAACAAAAATATGTGTCCATGATGGTCGAGGCAACCACCCCTATTGTTCGTTATGTTTGGGGTGAGCATTATGGATATCTATTGTGTGAAGAAGAACCTCTAACATCCTCAACTAAGGTCATGCATACCGAAAGACAAACTTTTGTCGGAATTCCTGAAGCTGACTTAGGGTTATTTTTTATTCGAAAAAAAGTAATGCTGTATTCTGATACGACGGATGACTTCAAAAGATGGTATCAAGGTCAGCTCCAATCCATGAATTCAGAACAAAAAGCATACAAGACTAAAGAAGGGTGAATCGATACTATTGATCGAAAAAAGGTATTTTTATTAAAGTAATCAGTTTTAAGTTTCCTGATTACCTTGAGGCGATGCATCGGGATTGGTTAAACGCTCTAATTCCGCTAACTCTTCTGCTTCTTTTTTAGCGTCTCTCTTCGCTTTTTTAGCCGCTAACTTTTCTTGGCGTTTGCGTTCTTTTTCCATTGCCCGCTCACCTGCTTTAGATTTATAGTCAAAATGTAATCCCATAAGGAAATTATAGCATAATTATACAAGGACTAAAGATTCAGTTTAAATTTTTATTGTTATTTCCATAGTTGCGGTCTAAACACAATTTATGAAATTAAAAAGTACGATACTTTGGAGTTACCTATTAGTACAGTTTATCCTTTTTCTAGCTTTTTTATATTTTCCTTTGTTTAGCGTTGAGAATTTTTTTTTCTTCCAAAACTCAAATAATATTATCAATATTTTGATCTCCTTATATGGTGAAAAAGAGTGGTTTCTTTTTAGTATCTTATTTATCGGTACCGTAATCATGCCTTTGATGAAATTTTTATTTTCTTTTATTGTTCATCAAATTTCTGCTCATCGGATCAATAAAAGGCTTTTATTTTTTTTCACGAAATGGTCAATGCTAGACTTATTATTGATTGCCTTAGCGGTCACTATATTCAAGTTTTCCTATTTTACAGAAATGAAAGTAGAGCTGGGGAGTTATTTTTTATTTGGTTTTGTCATTCTCTCGGTTGTTTTTGAAGAAACCAGCAACTAAGATAATATTCGTTTAGCTAAACCTATCCAGTTTTGATGGCATAATTTGTTCATGAGCTGATCATCAAATCCCTGATCCATCATTAAATTGATCAGTTTTTTCATCCCTAAAACACTGGACAAGTCTTGCGGCATCATCGCACCATCAAAATCAGAACCCAACCCTACACAATCCTCTCCCAAATAATCAATAAAATACTTAAAGTGATCAACTACTATCTGAATGTTGGTCTCAGCAATCATTTTGCCATCAGATCTTAAAAAAGCGGGAGCAAAGTTAACTCCCACCATTCCTTTTGTTTCTTTGATCGCGTCGAGTTGTTTGTTTGTTAAATTTCTTGTATGAGGACATAGTTGGTGGGCATTGCTGTGAGTTGCCACTAAAGGGTTATGAGAATATTTGGCAATATCCCAAAAACCTTTTTCATTCAAATGAGAATTGTCCACGATGATTTTTAAATCATTACAGTGTTTAATTAATTCAATACCTTTATTCGTAAGACCTTTTCCTGTATCCGGCGAATGAGGAAAAGCAAAAGGAACCCCTTCACCAAATATCGTTGGACGGGACCATACGGGACCAAGGGAACGAAGACCCGATCGATACAGTGCCTCTAAATTATAAAAATTATCATCAATACACTCTGCCCCCTCAATATGCATCAAGACCGAAAGGCTTCTTTCTTGAAAGCTTTTTTCTAAATCAGAACCAGATAAACAGATTTTGACTTTTCCTTGAGAATGCTTTTCAATCTGAGATAAAAGAGATATTTTTCTTATAACTATCGGTAGGGCTTGATCGCTTCCAATCAAGTCAGGTAAAGGCAAAGAATATTTATCCTTTTTCATTTCATCATAACGAATAGGTTTATCGCTACTATCCACCTTAACTTCAGGAGAAGGCACATAAATTGCAAAAAAGCCCCCTCTAAAGCCCGCCTCTTCCATTCGAGGTAAATCAAGATGGCCCTCATTATCTCCTTGAAGAAAATCTTCATGCGCATTGATTTTATTTTTTAAAAATAGTCGAAAAAGAACATCGTTATGACCGTCAAATATTTGATAACTCATTGAAGAACCATTATAACATTTTGTAGTTGTGACCATATAAGAAAAGTTTAATGTTCGCTCGATGGATTTAGCGACTTTTTTTTCTTTAGCTGGGGCAGCTTTTATTTTTGGCATCTCCCCGGGACCAGGAACTCTAGCCGCTCTATCAGTCTCTACAACCCAAGGGCTTCGCTCGGGTTTAATTTTAGGAGCTGGAGAAGCTGTTGGTGATGTTGTTTATCTGACTATGGCTATTCTTTCTTTGGGATATTTGTCTACTTACCTTGAGCCGGTGATGATTGTCGTTCGTTGGATTGGTGCGGCTTATTTGATTTATCTGGGAGTGATGCAATTTCGACTTTCTCGACTTCAACTAGAATCATCTCAGCAAATTCCAACTGGTTCCTTTAAGCAGTTTTTGATGGGGTTTTTAATTGGTGGAACAAATCCGAAGGTTATTTTATTTTATCTTTCTTTTATTCCTCTTTTTTTGGACTTATCAAATATTAGTTTAATAACAGGCATTCAAATTATTCTCACAGTATATTTTAGTGTATTTGCCTCTTTGGTAGTTGTTTGTGGAGCAGGAAATCAAATTAAATCTTGGGTGACTAAACCCTCCTCTGCTAAAAGGTTAAATCAGATTACCGGCAGTGTGATGGTTCTAGTGGGATTGTTGTTGGTAGTCTCATAAAGAGACAGTAGCTGTTCTATTTTAGCAAAAGTAATTTTTCCATTTCAGCTTATATATATGGTCAAAAGGAGACTTAATAATGAACAAATCATACGCATTTACTGGTAGATCAATCAAGTTTTGGCTTGGTCTTTTTAATTTTATGACAACTACCAAAGAAGATGGAATTGAAAACTTTTGCAAAACTGAATATGGCACTGATTGGCAGTGGGCATACTCACATTATCAAAAGAATAGATCATTCCCATCACCGCTAAAACAAGCTGCTTAATGAATAGTATTTTCAAAACTCTTCAACAAGTAGTTCTGATTAAAAAAGATAAAAAATCACTTGTTCCCAATCGAGATGACTTATATCTCGCAGGGTCAACTGACTTGTTTGATTTAGAGCGTCGACAAAAAGAACTCGATACTCGATTTATAAGAAAATTTTAAAGCGCCCTTTTCTTTTTCGAAAGGGCCTTTAGCCCCATACCCAAATTTCCACAGCCACAAATATAAACAATCCTGCAAAGACTAAATTCACGATATTTTTTGATCGATTAAAATAATTAGAAAACTTTTTCATACCAAAAAAATGGCCAATAATAGAGTAATTCATTGCCGAAATAAAAAAAGAGCCAATAGAAAAAATTAAAGCCACATGAAATGTTAAATTTTCATTGAATTTAATGGTTGCTAGGGCGGACCAAAAAGCAAAAGCCTTGGGGTTTGTATAGGCCACGATGATGGCTTTTCTCATACTATTGAAAAAGTTTTTTTCACTTGTGGACTTAATGAGTTCATTTTGAGAATTAAAATATTGTTTTCCAATTTGATATGCTAAATAAAGCATATACACGCTCGCTAATCCTTTCAGGAGAGAATATCCCCAACCCATTAGTTGAGAAACCAAAATGGAAATACCCGTGGTTGCTAATAAACACCAAGTAAACGACCCGACCGCCGTTCCAATCGCAGCACCCCAAATTTGATGTCTATTCCCTCCCATGCCGACTGAGGCGACGAAAAAAGTATTAGGACCTGGGAGAAAAACTGCAAAATAAAAAATGATCCACCCTGATAACAGAGAAAAAAAAAGATCATTCATTGTTATTAGTGTTGAGGAACAATAATAGCTCCTACTTCAAATTGGTTACAATTAAGTATTGGAACTCGCATCCATTTTTGGAGTAAGTTTAACTCATTGTTCTTGATTAATTTTAATTGTTTCAAAATTGCAAGTGTGGCTAGAGGAAGGGCGCGCATATTTCCATCTTCAATTTTGATTGCTCCCCCAATTTTTTTTTGGCGATCAACAATGAATCCTATTCCTTCTGCCCCTCTTTTAAAATAGAGCCTTCCCTTTGTCGCCTTAATAAGATTAGAGTCAAATTGATTGTGTCCAGCTGTCAAAAAAGGATATTGCTGGATCGAGTCAAGAGCCAAAGTAATAGATTTAGCATATTGAGGTATTAGGGAATGGTGATTTGAAATTTTCAATGCTGCTAATGCTAGACTTTTAAGAGAAATAGCAAACATAGGAGCATGACAACCGTCTCTGGTGAGATGTTTAATTTTTTCCTCAAAGAATTCTTCCATAACGCTCAAAATTTGAAGCTGATGATTATGGTCAAATTCCAGATAGTTTTGAATATTTAAACCATCAACAAGACATCGAGAAATCATCCCTAAGTGTTTTCCAGAGCAGTTATTTAAAAGAGGAGATCGTTTTTTTATCAATTTTGCAATCACAGAGGAAGAATCATCTCCCATCGGGCGGTGATGACCACACAAAAGCACTTCATCTTTTTTTTTTATTTTTTTAAGCCAAGACTGGGCAACCTTAATATGAATACTCTCCCCATTATGAGAAGCGCAGGCCAGACAAACTTCCTGAGCGCCGAGGTTAAATTGATGAAGGGCGTCACTTTGGAGAAAAGGAATAGCTTGAAGAACTTTAATTGCCGATCTGGGAAACACTTTTCGGTGAGAGTCTTGATTAAATATAGTTTTTTGATTTTGATCTAAAAATATTGCTTGAATACGGTGAGAGCTTTCTAATAAATCTCCACGAGTTACATGCACAGATAGATCCCTGATCATTGAAAATTAATTTAGTGATTAAGAATTTGGCTGAGGAAAAGTTTAGTTCGATCACTTTTGGGATGGTCAAAGAATACATCGGGTTTTGCTTGTTCTACGATACGCCCTTCATCCATAAAGATCATTTGATCCGCCACCGTCTTTGCAAACCCCATTTCATGAGTCACCACTAACATCGTCATGCCCTCATCTGCCAACTGAACCATTACATCCAAAACCTCTTTAATCATTTCAGGATCAAGAGCTGAGGTAGGTTCATCGAATAACATAATATCCGGGTTCATCGCAAGGGATCTGGCGATAGCTACACGCTGTTGTTGACCGCCAGATAATTGTCCCGGAAACTTTTCTGCTTGCTCAGGAATTTTTACTTTTTCTAAGTAGGCCATGGCAATTTCTTCAGCTTCTTGTTTGGGCATTTTTTTTACCCAAATAGGCGCCAAAGTAATATTATCTAAAACAGATAAATGAGGAAAAAGATTGAACTGTTGGAAAACCATTCCGACATTCTTTCTAATTAAATCAATGTTCTTCAAATCATTCGTAAGCTCGGTTCCGTGAACTACTATTTTACCTTCTTGATGGGCTTCTAAACGATTAATGCATCGGATCATAGTCGACTTGCCCGATCCACTGGGGCCACAAATCACAATCCTTTGTCCTTTCTCAACTGATAAATCAATATCCTTAAGGACGTGGAAGTCATCATACCACTTATTGACTTTTTCTAATTGAATTACTTGCTCTATCATTTAACTATTATCCGTCTTTAATTTCTTTTCTAAATATAAACTATACCTTGACATACCAAAGCAGAATATAAAAAAAACTAGCGCAATAAAAACATAGACTTCATAATATAATTTGGTCCAGGTCATATCTGCTAAGGCCGCTTTACCTATACCAAGTAAATCAAAAAGTCCTATGATTAAAACTAAAGAGGTATCTTTAAAAAGACCAATGCAAGTATTAACGATAGGCGGGATAGCTATCTTCAATGCTTGAGGTAGAACAATTTTTCTAGTTGTTTGCCAATAGGTCAGACCAAGGGATTGAGCGGCCTCAATTTGACCTCGTGGAATAGCTTGAAGTCCCCCACGTATAGCTTCTGCCATATAAGCAGATTGAAAAAGTGTCACCGCTACTAAAGCGCGAAGAAGATTATCCGGGTTGACACCCTCCGGCAAAAATAAAGGCAACATAACATTGGCTGTAAATAATAAAGTTATTAGTGGCACTCCTCTAATAAATTCAATAAAGATGACACAAATTGATTTTATTATCGGCATATTCGATCTTCTGCCCAATGCTAAAGCAATACTTAATGGAAATGCAAGACCAATGCCTGTAACTCCTAGAAATAGCGTTACTAATAAGCCTCCCCATTTATTAGTTTCAACAATCGTAAGATTAGGGCCTCCGTATAATAAAAAATAAGCAATAAAGGGATAAATAAAGGTGAAGAAAATAAAGTATTTTCTCAAAGGCAATTTATCAAATAAGAAACCTATAATAGCAAATGGTAAAAGAAAAAATGAAAGGTTTACTCGCCATGTTTCTTCTGCAGGATACAAGCCATACATAAACTGATCAAATCTTGCATAAATAATAGTCCAACAAGCTCCATATTCACCTGGAGCTATATTTTTAGAACACATGGTTCTATCAGTAATAACCTGCCCTTGAAAATTTAATTTAAAGTCTGCACTAAAGATCGCCCAGTCTAAGAAAAAAGTACCTATCTTATATAAGAAGATAAGTGCAATAATAGTTAAAGAAGTATTTAGCCAGGTTGAGAAAAAATTTCTGACTATCCAATTATAATATTTGTTATGAGATAAATCGTTTAAAGCGAGAGATCTCATGCGTTTCCTTTAAACTGTACTGACTTATTATATATATTCATAAATATAGAAATAATGAGACTGATGGAAAGATAAGTTAACATAACAATCATCATTATCTCGATCGCTCTTCCGGTTTGATTAAGCGATATTCCACCAAATCCATGAACTAGATCTGCATAACCAATGGCAATACCCAATGAGGAGTTTTTAGTTAAATTAAGATACTGCGAGGTTAAGGGAGGGATAATAACTCTAAGTGCTTGGGGAATAATAACTAATCGCATTACTAAATTATTTTTTAAGCCTAGTGCTTTCGATGCTTCTCTTTGACCTTTTGAAACCGAGATAATACCTGATCTTACCGTTTCCGAGATAAATGCGGCCGTGTAAATGGACAAGCCAAAAAGCATACCTAAAAATTCTGGTCGAACAACCATCCCTCCTTTAAAATTAAAACCTTTTAAAACGGGATTATCAAATTCGATTGGCATACCGGTGATATAATAAAAGAAGACTGGGATAAAAATAATCAAAGTACTATTCATCAAAAAAATAGGATATTGCCGACCTGTTGTTTCTTGTCTTTTTTTTAAATATTTTTTTAAGAAATAACTGGCAATGATTGCAAAAATTAAACTGGCAATGACTATACCAAAACCTTCTTTAGGAACAGGAGAAGGCATAAAAAATCCACGGTTAGTAAGATAAAAATTATCTAAAAGAACAATTGCTTGTTTTATTTGTGGAAGATGAAGAAGAATACTGTAGTAAAGGATAATTTGTAAAAGCACAGGTACATTTCGGGTAAACTCTACATAAACGTATGCAATATTTTTAAAAAGCCAATTAGAGGAAAGTCTTATTATGCCAACTAAAAAACCCAGGATTGTGGCTAAAAAACAACCACAAATAGCAATTAAAAGCGTATTCAATAAACCTACAAAGTAAGCTCTTAAATGAGTATCCTCACTAGTGAAAGAAATTAAGCGGATGCTGATATCATAACCAGCAGACATATTTAAAAAATCAAATCCAGAACTAATGCCTCTTTTATCTAAATTATAGGCGGTCTGTTGAACTAATATATAAATAATAAATGCAAAAATACCTATCGTTAATGTTTGAATTAGTAACGATCTTGATTTCTCATCAAAAATAATTTTTCTAATAAAATTATTTTTCATCAAATTAGATAATTAAAAAGATTATAGAGATGGGCAATAAATGCCCATCTCTAAGAAAGTTTCTATCTAAATGGAGGGGCGTATAAAATTCCACCGTCTTTGTAGAGGGCGTTTAAACCTCTAGCAATTCCGATATTAGAACCCATTCCAACGTTTCTTTCAAAACTTTCAGCATAGTTACCTACTTGTTTTAGAACATTGTATGCCCAATCATCACTTAGACCTAACATTGCGCCATAACCAGCATCCACACCTAATAGTCTTTTTACTTCAGGATTTGCAGATCCCTTCATATCATCCACATTAGCTGATGTAATGCCAAGCTCTTCACCTATGATCATTGCATTGAGTGACCATCCAACAATATCTGCCCACTGGCTATCACCATGTCTAACTGCAGGGCCTAAAGGCTCTTTAGAAATTATTTCTGGTAAAACAACATGCTCAGATGGATTTGGATAACCCGCTCTGCTTGCCCATAAACCTGAAGCGTCAGTTGTGTAAACGTCACAACGACCAGCTAGATATGCTGCGTCTGCTTCTGAGTTTGTCTCCACAGGTACTGACTCATAACTCATACCATGAAAAGTAAAGTAGTCCGCTAAGTTCATTTCTGTGGTTGTGCCCACTTGGATACAAACAGATGCGCCATCTAAATCTAAAGCACTTGAAACACCTAGGCTTGATTTAACCATAAAGCCTTGACCGTCGTAGTAGTTTACTCCAACGAAATCTAAACCAAGGTCACTATCTCTAGATACTGTCCAAGTGGTATTTCTTGAAAGAACATCAATTTCTCCTGATTGAAGAACTGTAAAACGTACTTTTGATGTGGTTGGAACATATTCAACTTTAGATGCATCACCAAATACAGCAGCTGCAACAGCACGACATACATCCACGTCGATACCTTCCCAAACACCAGCATCATTAGGATTACCAAAACCAGCTAAACCAGTGTTGGAACCACACATTAGTTTTCCTCTTTCTTTTACAACATCTAGAGTACTTCCATGACTACCAGCGATAGCCGTTGAAACACCTAGTGATAAAAGAAGAGCAATCAATAAAGACTTAATTTTTGTCATTATTTTCCTCCTTATAATTATAAGCTTGTGCAATATAGCCTATTTGGGTGGATAACTGAAGCTAAACTGACCTTAATTTATGATTTTTTTGATTTTTTCGGCTAATTTTTGGCTGATGAGTTGAATACCCTCTTGATTAGGATGTTTTCCATCACTTTGATTCAATTCGGGCTTGAGCGCAACCCCCTCTAATAAAAAAGGATAAAAGGCAAGGTTGTATTGCTCAGCTAAATCTGGATAAAGGGAGTTGAATTGATTTTGGTATTCTTTGCCGTAGGCACTTGGTGCTACCATCCCTGTTAAAAGAATGGGAATTTCTTTTTCTTGGACAAACTGAATAATCAGCTCAAGATTTGCTTTTGTTGTCTCAGGTGATAATCCTCGCAGCATATCGTTAGCCCCCAGTCCTAGTATAAATAAGTCATAGTTATCTTGAAGGCTCCAAGCTAATCGATTAAGACCTCCATTGGATGTATCCCCAGAGACAGAAGCATTGACTACTTGGTTGGAGATATTCAATGCAGCAAGGTCTTGTTGTAAAAGTCGATCTAAATGATAAGTCTCCTCGAGTCCATAGCCAGCCATTAAAGAGTCACCGAATAAAATAATCTTAAACTCTTGGGCCTGCGTAAGGGATGTAGTAAGAAGTACTACAAAAAAATAAATTATTTTTCTCATGAGCGAACTTTTAAAATTTTCAGATGTGCAGCTAGCATATCAAAATGGTCCCATTCGAACAGAGGTAATTAAAGGAATAAGTTTTTCGATCAAGCCCAATGAGCGGGTGGCCATTGTAGGCAAAAGTGGTTCTGGAAAAACCTCCTTGTTGATGTTAATGGCCGGATTAGAAAAACCCTCTGCCGGAAAGATTGATTTTCACAGTATTAGCCTGAACGAATTGAATGAAGATCAATTAACTGATTTTCGCAAACAACACATTGGGATTGTCTTTCAATCTTTTTATTTAATTCCTAGTTACACCGCTTTAGAAAATGTCTCTTTGGCGCTAGAGATTAACTTCGAGAAAAATGCCAAAGAACAAGCCGAGTCATTGTTAGTGGAATTAGGACTGCAAGATCGTTTACACCATTTCCCCAGTCAGCTATCCGGAGGAGAGCAACAACGCGTCGCTATTGCTCGAGCGATGATTAACAAACCTCCGCTCATTTTAGCTGATGAGCCCACGGGAAACCTTGATGAAGAAAATTCGCTTTTAATTTCCAATTTGCTCTTACAGGTTTCTCTTCAATATCAACAAAGCCTTTGTTTAGTCACCCATGATCTTGATTTAGCAAAAAAATGTGATCGCATTATTCAAATTGAAAATGGCAAACTTCTTTAACCAATTTCTTTTTATCCACCACCAAGCCTTTAAAGATTTTAAACGCAGTTGGCATAAAAAAATAACTATTTTGGTGACGATTTTTATCAGTATTTTTATTTTATTTGTTATCAGCACGCTCAACCAATCCCTCAACCAAGAAATCCGCTCCAATACCAAATCCATCTTAGGAGGCGATGCAGAAATTGAGATTAAAAACCAAATACTAAACATTGATCTTCAAAATCAAATCCAACAATTTGCCGATCTTTCCCTCAATACCACCGTAGCTTCCATGGTCGCCAATCCCTCAAGCAACCCTCCTCAAACATCTTTTGTGCAACTGCGCGCCATTGATGAGCTCTATCCTTTATACGGAGAGTTTATCACCACCAAAGGAAACGTTACTCGTGATTTTTATCAAACAAAACGCCAAGCAATTATTAATGAAAATTTAGCCGCTAACTTACAACTGCAAGCAGGAGATGAATTGCTTATTCGAGATGAAGTTTTTAGGGTGCATTCGATTATCCAACAAATGCCTGATTTAGGAGGGGCCGGATTATTTGGAGATTTGGTTGTTATCTCTCAACAAAGTTTAGAGTCTCTTCCCATTCAATCCTCGGAGAATTTTTTTGAATATGAATATCGCGTTCGCTACTTTGATGAAATCAAGGAAAGTGAGGGTAAAGCTCGCCTTCAACAACTCTTTGAAGATAACAACGACATTCGAGTGCGCTTTCCAGAAAATACCACAAACTTTTTACAGCGAACCTTAGATAACTTTGCTAATTTTCTCAGCTTAATTTCTCTCGCGGCCATTTTAATTGCCGGAATTGGGATTGCGAATACCGTCATTGCCTATATCAATCAAAATTATAATTCCATTGCGGTGCAAAAATCCTTGGGTCTTCAAACATCCATCATTCAAGGTATTTTGGGATATCAAATTTTTGCGATAACTCTAATCATCAGTCTGGGGGCTTATGCTCTCAGCAGTCTG
>Ga0129345_1000398_pt1 | contig 15622 bp, 17 predicted proteins | sample CPBDNA_FD_94425 | JGI IMG/M metagenome (GOLD analysis project Ga0129345, IMG submission 94425) | Freshwater to marine salinity gradient microbial communities from Chesapeake Bay, USA - CPBay_Sum_20_0.8_DNA | ecosystem: Environmental > Aquatic > Marine > Coastal | place: USA: Chesapeake Bay...
ATATTCATAACGGTGGAACTGCTGGAGATGCTACAGACTTCGCAGAGATCCAAGGAGCAGATGTTACAGATGCAGAAATTCGAGGTTCTTTGAGTGCTTCTGCTGGTGTTAACTTTAATAGCTCTACTGGTGAGTTCACTGCAGATCAAGGAGAAATCCGAGGATTCTTCTCTGCTGGTACTGGTCTTTCTTATGATAGTGCTAACGGTGCTTTCTCTTTGAATGTTGACAGCGATGGTATTAACGAAGGCGCTACTAATTTGTACTTCACAGATGCTCGCGCTCAAGCTGCTATCTCTGTATCTGGTGCTGGATTGGCTTATGCTTCTGGTGTAATCTCTCTTACTGCTGATACGGATGATATCGCAGAAGGTGCTAATCTGTACTTCACAGATGCTCGCGCTCGCGGTGCTCTTACTGTTGCTACTTTAACTGCTGATATCCAATTGCTTAGCAAAGATGCTAACGGTGTTATGAGCGTACCATTAAGCGGAGTATTTAACCAGTTCTCTGCTGGTACTGGTCTTAGCTGGAATGGTGGTGGAGAGTTCTCTCTTAATGCTACTACTAGCGATATCTCAGAAGGAACTAACCTTTACTATACAGATGCTCGCTCTCGCGCTGCTATCTCTGTTGGAGCTGGTCTTGCTTATAATAGCGGTACTGGTCAGATCGCTTTGTCTGCTTCTTCGGACAATTTGAGCGAAGGAACTACCAATTTATTCTATACAGATGCTCGCGCTCAAGCTGCTATCTCTGCAGATGCAGCAGCTGGAAACCTTGCTCAGTACGATTCTTCTACTGGTGAGATCCTTGTAGATATCGCAGATTTCCGCAAAGAGTTCTCTCCTCAGAACTTAACCGCTAATACTTGGGCTACTTTGAACCATGGACTCGGTAAGAAGATTATCCATGTATCTGCTTATGATGCTAACGGTAACTTAGTCCAGCTTGACGTTCAATTGGTAGATTCCAATAACGTTAAGGTTAAATCAGTAGTTACGATTAACAGCTGCGAGATCGTAGTTTCTTTGTAATCTCACAATCCCTTAAAAAAGGCTCTGGTACGTACCTCCCCGGAGCCTTTCCCCTCGCTTCTCCTCGAGGGGTTTTTTTTTATCCTTGCTAACCCTAGAAACTTCGTTTATACTTCTAATGGGTAGGGTCGCTCCCGATCAAACAGCAGAAGAGCCCAGAACTAAAATTTCCCCCAATTTCTTCTAATGGTGTAAAAATGGCAATTACTAACAATTCTCTTGTCGGAGACTTAAGACTCTCTGCAATGATCTCCGCAGAAATCCGCTTGCTCTTGAAAGACAGCGTAAACCTGCGTAACACTCCTTTCGTAGACTTCTGCGGATCTATTAATGGCATGGGTAGCGATACCTTGCGAGTTCGAAAAGCGTTCCTAGATGGTGAATCTGGGTTCACTTCGTTTACTGGTGCAACCGAAGATAGTGCAGTATCTGATACTTCTCTCGTAGATGGGCACGTAGATATCGTATGCAAGCGTAACTCTCTCGCTTATTCTGTAACTGATTTAGCTTCTATGACTGGTATGGGTCAGGATATCGATCCATTCCGTATCGCTGAGCATATCTCTAAATCTTATGATGCTTTGTTCGCTAAGCTTACTGCTGCTGTATTCGCTAGTTTTACTGCTCAAGTAGGTTCAGCTTCTTCTCTTACTGTTACTATCTTTTTGGATGCAGTACAAGTTCTGGAAGCTGCTGATTCTGGTAAAGGTGCTCCTGGTCCTTATGTTGCTGTATTGCATCCTGCTCAATTCGCAGAATTGCAAGATAGTATCCGTTCTGAAGCAAACAGCGCTCTTGCTTACGCTCCTGCTTCATATGAAGCCTTGAGCGCTAAAGGTTCTCACTACAAAGGAACTTTTATGGGCGTTGAAATCTATACTTCATCTTATGTAGTTGATAACGGTTCTAATTACGCTGGTGCTATGTTTGCTCCGGGTGCTATCGGTTACGCTACTGGAATGCCTGCTGCTCTTCCTGGTGCTGTTGAAGCTATGGAAATGGGTGAAGTTATGGTAGAGATGGATCGCGATGCTACTAAGGCTCTTACTCGTATCGTAGGACATGCCTATATCGGGATAGCGATTATTGAGGATAAACGAGGAGTAGAGATCGCTACTCTATCATAATCTTAACGGATTTCACTATGGGGAAGGGCTGGTACTCTTCCCCTATTTTTAACTTAAAATGAGGTACAAAAAAATGAGTTATTCTCCCCAGCCTTGGGCTCCAGTTCAAACTACACAGCAAGCCCTATTACCAGAGCAAGCTAACCACCCTTTCTTCTATAAATGGCATCCTAGTAACTGGAGTTTCCATTATTTTGAGCAGGAAGTATCGAAGGGTAAGACAACAAAGAGCGAGCGAGTAGGGGTATTTATTCCGAATATCAGAATGGAACGTATCATCCCCGGAGTAAACGGAGTGCATCAGATCCAAGGAGAGCGAGGCAACGCAGGATCTAGGATTGGGAATCTCCAGCAGCAAGGATGGATATACCTCGATCCGGGTAAGTATCAGTACGTTCATCAGTACAGAGTCCGAGGAGGCTATTACCATTGCGCTAAATGGCAATCGGTAAGAGTAGTAGGGAACCGAGTTATTAAGAATTTCGATCGAGATGCTTTCCTTAAGTGGAGCTGCTCACTTATTGCAGATGGAACTCTGCAACCTATAGAACCTCACTTCTGGGAACTGGAAATCCTTAGCCATCAAAAGAGTATCTCAAGAATGCAGAACTCGCAGCATATTCCAGAGGTTAAGCAGAAGATCGAAGAGCACTACAAGATCAAGCAAGATATGCTATCCTTTATCGAAGCCTTCAAAGAGAAGGGAATCGAACTTTATAGAGAGATAAAATAATGCCTTCTAGTATTCCATACGCTCCGCAGATCAAGATCCCAGAGCTCCTCGAGCGTGGGAAGAGTAATACTTCTACCCTTCCTATTTATCGAGATGGAGTACTAGCAGTTCCTACAGAGGTAAGATATACCCTCTATAAACCAGATCAAACTATTTTAATCGAGAATGCTACTGCTTCCTTTCCTGGCAATATTCCTACTTATGTTCATACTCCTGCGATCTTGGATTCGAGCCTATTGCTCGGAGAAGGATACCTCCAGGAGTGGAAGATTACACTTGTAGGAGAGCAGTATATCTTCCGCAGAATGGCAGCTCTCGTACTGCGTAGGCTATACCCAGTAGTATCGGATGGAGATCTTACTGCTACTTATTCCCAGCTAGCAGATATTAGACCCTCGAATCTTACCAGCTATCAAACTTACATAGATGAGGCGTGGTATACAATGATTCAGAGAATGAGAACCGAGGGAGGAGGTCTAGAGTATCTCGTAATGAGTGCAGAGGCTTTCCGAGGTGCTCATCAGAATCTAGCCCTATACTATATCTTCCGAGATTTCCATTCTAGCCTAGGACAGAGTAACGGAAGATACTTAGACCTTGCTAACGAGCATTATGCTCAATATAAAGATGAATGGAAGCGAATTAACTTTGTATATGACCATAATCATGATGGACAGAGCGCTAATCCAGATGATAGAATAGCGAAGCAGCCAGTAATCTATCTTAATGGGCAGGGTCGCTTCTCTCGTAGATTTCGGAGAAGATAATGCAGAGCCTTTCCAGTATCCGTAAAGCAATGGCAGCGAAGATAGAAGAGCTCTCCGGTTTCAAGGAATCGAAGCATACTCCCGATTTCTTTGGAAGAACGGAGAATACTGTAGCTCATAAGGCTTTTTCTATCTCTGTAGCATCTTCCTCAGCGATGGAAGAGAGGCAACGCAGAGCGGTAGGAGTGTATCTCTCTACTCCAATGGAAGTTATCTTCTCCCATCGATTAAGACCTCTTGATATTTATCCTACGGATTACGATGCAGCTCTAGATACAGAAGAGCAGGTAATCAATAAGGTATTAGAAGCCTATATCTCGGATAATGCCTTCTCCATCCGTTATGCTAGTTCTCAAAGAGCGGTAACGGATTCTCAAGAATATATTATCATTACTCTATCATTCAATATCCTACACACTATCTAACAATATCGGTTAAAATATAAACCATAATCCCCGGAGTCCCTCATGGCATATTCTGTAATCCCTAAAACTAAGCGCGATGGAACCATTACTCTGCTAGATGGTACTGGTACTCCAGTAACTCTCGATGTAGCTTACGAGGATGGTAACTTTACTTTCTCAGATCCTCAGAAGTTCTCTGAGCTGGTAGTAATGGATCGCGGTAACTTCGCTGCTGTACGTAAGCAAGATGAGCAAGCAAAAACAGGAAGTTTCTCTTTTCACTTCAGACAATTTACAGATGGAGTTAACGCTGGTTCGGTTCGAGATTTCATTAATGCGAGCGGTGCTTACTCTGGTAATGTTTCTACTGGTCTTTCTGGAGTTCCATTTATCGAGCATTACACTATCAATATCAAATATACAGCAGATAGCCCGGATACATCAGAAGCAGATCACGTAGTAACTCTTGCTAAATGTATCTGCTCTCTAGACTTCTCAGAAGGTGATCCCTCATCATTCACTCTTAACTTCACTTGCTACGGTGGAGTTACTGTAAGCTAAATAGCGTAAGGAGGTACTATGCTATTAGATCTTAAAAAACTCGGTAAGCATGAGGGGAAGATTCCTTCCTCGATTGCTACTTGCTTAGATTTCGTATCTATCTGGGGTACAGAAGGACTTAATCGAGCCCAGCTTGGAAGATTATGTGCAGCTGCTATAGCGGTATCCGTAGATCACAAGAGAGTACTTCCAGCCTATCCAGTAACGAGCGGAGATCCTATAGCCTACGGTTATAAGATCCTCGATCGATTGCTAGAGGCTGGAGTAACTCCTGCGAAGGTCTACGAGATGGGCTCTGCAGTTCTCTTAGAGATGATGCGAGTAATCCCTTCTGAGCAAGAGGTAGAAGAGCGAGCAAATTTTACGCAAGTGGGAGAGGAGGATTAGATCTCCTCGCTATGCGGATCTCTCTCCGATGGGGAAAAGATCCGCTATGGTTCTACACTCTCCCAGAAGATCTCCGAGTATCTCTGCTAGCTGAGCATAGGCTAGCAAATGAAGATCCGAAAGCAATACAAGATAGACAAGAGCGGATAAAAAGGGCTAGAATGGAGGAGATGATTCGGAGATCGAGATGAGCACTAAAATTACTACAGGTAGAGCCGGGGTTACCATAGATACTAATCTCCAGCAGTTCTACACAGGCTTCCTCGATAAGGTAGCTCCGAACGCTCGTAAGATCTTAGAAGATACTCTCCAGAAGATAGAAGAAGATGCGGTTAAAGATTTTCCAGTAAGACAACCATCTATCCGTAAGGATGGAGAAGGTAATGTTATTTTCTTTCGGAAAACTTCTAAGGGCTCTTGGAAGCAGTTTGAGAGAGGCTTTAGGATTCTTTCCGGAGGTGTATTCGAGGCTTATCTACTTAATCGAGCTCCTTACTCCTGGGCTATGAAGTTTGGAGTAGATTCCAAGAACAATAGAGGGCAAGATATTATCCAGCCTCAAGGAAAGCGAGTAGCCCAAGAGCTCATGATTAAACCACAGAAGAAAGCAGCTAACAAGGTTGTTAAGGCTCTAGCCGATGACCTCATGCGGAGAGTGTAATGGCAACGGAAGAGAAAAGAAGTATCAATATCGCTTATAAAGCGGATCTTAAGGATCTGATTAATAAGTTAAAACAGATGCCTAACGTAACGGAAGCGGAAGCTAAGAAGATGGTAGCCGCTCTCGATAGACAATTGAAGCAAGCGGAGAAGGCTGCTCAAAAATCAGCAGATGCAAGCGCGAAAGCCGCTAAGCAAGCCTCCCAAGCAGCGAGGAGAGGGGCTGCAGAGTTCCAAGATATGGCAGATGCAGCCCGGAGAGCGGAGGAACGCTTAGAGAGAGTGGGAGAAGCATCCGGAGATATTGATAGAGGATTCTCTTCCATAGGGCTTGCTCTTAGAGGAGTTAATCCGCAACTCGCAGAAGCTGCGGATGGGCTCGCGGATACTTTCGCAGTAGTGGAAGGTCTTACTATGAGCTTCGCTGCTCTTAATCCTCTTGTAGTAGCAGGAGGAGCAGCGATAGCAGCCTTAACTCTTGGCTACGTAGCCCATCAAGCGGAACTGGAGAAGGCTAGACAGTTAACTATAGATCTCAAGGATGCACAGAGAGCCCTTATCGATTCTCAGAAGGAGCAGGAGAACAATCTTATCGATGCTGCTTCCAAACTTCGAGAGCAGAGATTGGAGTATGCTCTTCTTACTGGTCAGATCTCGGAGTACCAGTATAACCTCGAGAAGGCTGGAGAGGCTGCTAACGAATCTTTCCGGGGTAACATAGAAGCAGTAGAGAGCAGTATCTCCGAGAGCGAGATGCTCTTGGCTACTATCCAGAGCCTCAAGGATTCTTATCTGCAGGCTGGAGCAGCTACTGTAGCCCTTACGGAAGGAGAGCAGGAAAGATTAAGAACTCTTCAGCTCCAAACTAAGAGCGTAAAGAATAATCTAGATCTTACTCAGAAGGGCTTAACGGAGGCAGTAGAACTCTCCAAGCTCGAGCAGGCTCTCCTCGCAGATATCTCCAATCAAAGAAAGCAGAGAGAAGCAATTGAGGCAATGCAAGCGGAAGCAGTAGAGCGAGCCCAAGAGATGGTAACTCTCGAGAAAGAGCTAGCAGATGCTACCGAAGAGGCTGCTACTCAATCCGAGCGGAGAGCAATAGCAACAGAGAGAACAGTATCCGCAGAAGAGGAACTAGGCAAAGCAATCGAAGAGGCTCTAGCCCTCTCGGATGATGTGATTAAGGAGAAGAATCTTCAAGAGCAAATGGATAGAGCTATAGCAGATGCTTTTCTAGATGATGAAGGAAAGAAGAAACTAGCCCAGCAAGAAAGAATCGATGCAGAGATAGCAGCTTTGGAGATGCTCGGTATCGCTACCGGTAGAGAAGCAGAAGCCTCTATGGCAATCGAGGCTCTAAGGCATGAGCAGAAGATGGAGAACCTAGGGGTCGAGGAAGAAACTGTAGAGAGCATCCTAGAGAAGCAATTAGAGAACGCTAAGCTCGTGGTAGGAGGATTCGGAGAGATGATCTCCGGGCTCCAGCAGTTAAACGATCTTAAGATGGCATCTAATGCAATCGATGTAGAAGCAGCCCAAAAGAAAGCAGAGAGCCTAGAAAAACTCTCCAAGGAAGAGCGCAAGCAGATGGAGCGAAGAGCCCAGTTCGCTATAGCCCTTTTTAATATGGAGAAAGCAGCCAGTATCGCAGAAGTAGCGATGAATACAGCAGAAGCAGTAACGAAGGCTCTTACCTATGGACCGGTAATTGGTCCCGTTCTCGCAGGAGTAGCAGCAGCAACCGGAGCAACGCAAGCAGCAGTAGTAGCAGCCCAGCCAGCTCCGCAGATGCAATTCCATATGGGGGGTATTGCTCCAGATGAAGCGAACGCTCGAGTATTGCGCGGAGAGGCTATTCTAGATAGAGCAACGGTAAGAAGGATGGGAGGACCTCAAGGAGTACGGAATCTCCAGCAGGGAGGAACTCCGAGTACTCAAACAGTAGTAATCCAGCCCTTTAAGCACTTCGGAAGGTTCGCTAAGGATCTGGGAATCTCAAAAACTAAGCAAGTAGGAATAAAAGGATACTAAGATGGCAAATATCACTCCAGATTATCTAAGAGGCTTCCTTATACCGAGCATCTCCATATCGAAGGAGAGCCTCTGGGAAGCTCAATCGCAATACACACAAGCGAACGCGAGAGCAGGAATTCCAGAAGCGCAAAGCGATGGAGTAAACCTTACTCTTTCCTCGATTGGCTCTCAAGGTGAGGAGATCACTGTAGAAACCATCCAAGGAGGGCTACCGGGAGAGGCTCGCTTTAAGTGGAGCGGAGCAGATTCCAAAGAGCTTGGGCAAGATGCAGCCCATATTCTTACGGAGGCTGGATACTGGAGATATTCTGCTAATGCTACTGCGGGGAGATACTTCTATTCCGATTGTGTTTCTGCTCTCGATGGTTCTATATGGGTAATCACAGAGAGAGATAATCTTAGTAATGTGCATACCATCGATCTCTACAAACAAGAAAGGAACGGAGCAATTACTTTTAAGAAAACCTTCGCTTCCCAGCCTGGAACCTTCTCCTCGGATGGGCTCCCTACAATTACAAGATTACAAGATGGTAGCCTGCTGGTAGCATACTTCCAATATACGAGCGGAACCGCGTTAAATATCAAGGTGCATCGAAGCCTTGATAATGGGGATACTTGGAAGGAGATCGCTCCTCGAGGGCTCGCGGATTCTATAAGTAGCACCTACGAACCGCAGAAAATGAAGATGATAACGGTAGATAATACAGTAGTACTCTTTATCGAACTTCTTACTACCAGTAGAAACAGATTAGCCCAGTATATCTCCAGAGATGGAGGAACTACTTTTACTCTTGTAGATAATATTTCAGATAGTAGCGATGGTTACTTCCATCAACCTAGCCCAGTAGCCCTTCCGGATGGTACTATAGGAGTAGCCTATATCTCAGATACTACAGAGCTAAAATTTACAAAGATTCCGAACCCCGGTATTAGATTATCTTCTAACTATTGGACAGCAGCCAAAGAGAGAACGATATCAGTAGGGACTACGTTCTCTAAAGTGGCATCTAATCAGATGAGCGAAGGACAGGTTACCGCTTACGTTCATGAGGGAATAATATGGGTAGTAGCTCAGCAATATAATAATGGAAGGCTTATCGGTTTCTATTCAGATGATTTAGGGGAGAGCTGGAAATATGCGAGTGGAGGAACCTCTGTTACTACAAATGGATATATTCTTAATTACGATAGCAATAGCGATAGAGTTAAGAATCTCTCCTCCTGCGTTCATGAGGGGAGAGTAAAGATTATAGCCCATCATGAAAATAGTGTATGGTACTTTGCTCTTGGAGGATACTCTAACTTCTCCTATCCAGCGAGAAAGGATAATCCTTCCTGGTATCAGTACTTGGTCTGGGAGAGTACTTATATTCCAGTTATGCTTCCTGCTACTTCTAGTCAATATACAACTACTGGAGCAGGCTCTCAGACTCTCGATAGCGAGGGGCTGTATATATCTACTTCTGGGAATACTCGCTATTATACCTATAATCATAGTGCAAGTTACTTCGATGAAGGGCAAGTTATCCGAGTAAGGCTCCAAGTAGATCAAAATACTAGTGTAGCTGCGGATTATATCGTACTAGATATTAATCAAGATGATGGAGTGAACAGTACGCTGCTAAAACTCCGGTTTTCTACTACTACTATTCAAGTACGAGATGGCGCAGGAATTAAGGCTACCATTACTCACGATATGACAGAATCCACAGAGATTGTAATAGGATTAACGGATACATCTGCGAAGATCTATTACCGTACAGCAGATGGAGCGCAGGCTAAGAAGTGGGACCGGCTATCTATTACCGGGATAACTAAGAAGGGAACCGGATTAGGGAATACTATACAATGGGGGCACAAGTCTTTCTCTGGAGTACTTACATATAATAGTCATTGGCAAGAGGTAAGTATTACCTCTGGAGAGCAGGCTGGGCTCTTTGATTTCTCTCTGAGAGGTGCAAGATATACTCCGCTCGGAGAGTATCAGTATATCGATCAAGGATTAGCGATTACCGCTAAGGATGCTCCTGCGAGGGGAGAGGATCTATACCAGATCTCTCCGAGATATGATTATCCTATCGATAATATCTTCCATAAGATAAGCCTATCTCCCAGAGTAACTTGGAGATCGGAAGCGAGTAATGCTCTGCAGAGAATCCCTCTTTATATAGATCCAGAAGTAGCAGCTACAGATAAGAGCCTAGGGTTATCAGATGTTCTTGGTATGCACCTCTCGAATATAAATTTTAGAAGATGCTCTCTCAAAATTTGGAGCGGATCTTCATGGTTAGTGCTAGCAAATATCGATACTTCTATTGGATTTCAAGGAACTTACATAAAGAAAGGGAATACATTAATCTCTAATGATAATGATAAGATGTTCCTTCTACACTATGGGGAGGCTATCGGATGGAGAGCCGAGCTTATAGTAGAAGCTACAAAAACAGTAGTAACAGTAAAGATTAAAATGAACAGTGAAGGGATTTGGACAAATCAGAGCGATGCTAAGCAAGCGGTTATCCAGTACGATACGAGCCTTACAGACCATACAACTATCCCAGCCTCTGGGATTATCCGATTAATTCCAGATAGTATAACCTTCCTTAAGAGTAGGCTCGATGGAGTAAACCTTGGACAGTACGCTCTAGCATTGGAGATTCCGAACCAAAATACCCTCGAGGGATACTTCCAGATCGGATCGATGCTTATGGGCTCGGTAGCCTTCCCAGCTCCGCAGTATCAAAGAGGAAGAACCATCTCTTACTCTCCAAATATCCAAGGGCAAGAAAGCCTCGATGGAATGTTTTTCTCTCGTAAGATGAGTAACGGAAGGAGAACTGCTTCTATAGCCTGGACAGAACCCATCGATACTACCCGCTTGTATAATCTTACTCCGGATTACTGGAAAATCTCTAACACCTCTGGAGCCCAGCCCATAGCGAACTATGGAGATCCGTATCTAATGAATGGGATCTTTCGCTATCTCAGCAATCGAGAGCCTCTTGTATATCTTCCCTCTATCGATGTAGCTGCTTTCCGTACTGGGTTAAATGGGAATAACGAAATACTCCTTAACCGTAGAGCACAGCATATGCTAGCGAGAACTACTGGAGAAGTATCGGTAGAGAGTGTTATAGGTGAGGAGATGGTTAACGAGATGTTCCGAGTAGCTACGGTTAATCTTGAGGAGATCGAGTAATGGATACAATAAAGCGGAGTTCTATACAGGAGGGAGATGTATGCTTCCTTCTGGATGTAGAGTATTTCGGAGCGATATACCGTTTTTCTACAGTTCCTCTCGATATACAAGATCTAGCGGAGAATACTGTAATACCTTACCGGGGTGCTCTTTCCGATCCTCCGGTTAATCTGCAGAGTGATCTCCTTGGAGTAGATCTCGAGGCTAATACCATCTCTCTAGAGCTCATCTTTGAGAATGTAGATTGGGTATCAGAATTCTTAAAGGGAAGAACTCTTAACGATGCTCTCTGTACTCTCTCTATGGTTATCGTAATCGATGGAAAAACCTCGTTTACTCAGCAAGATAAGATAGGCATCTTCCAAGGTAGAGCACTAGATGCGATCTTCGGTAATCCAGATGCTCCTTTGGGTACTGTTTCCTTTACCATCGAGAACTCTATAAACATTCGAGAGGTGAAGCTGCTAGGACAAGAGCATGTAATCCTCGAGGAAAACTATCCATTTAGAGTACTTGATAAGAGTCAATCGAAGGTGGTTCCCTTCGTATTCGGAGAACTGGGTACGAGCCCTCGAGAGGCTGCAGGGAGCATAGCATTCGATACAGATCTAAGGTGTACTCCTTGCTATGAAGCAGGAGGAACGGTTACCGGGTTAACTGTATATTACGAGGTTGCTTACCATCAAGTAGTAGGAGCAGGATCTTCTCTGATAAAAATCTTCGATGGACAAGGAGGCTCCTTTACGAACCCAGTAGAGATAGCAGTAGATTCGAAGGGTTATCTTCATGCCTACGTACCCTTCTATCTGATAGTGGGAAGTCCAGAAGGAACTAACGTACAGTACGATAATTTTAGTGTATCGAGCCCGGAGATATCCTTTACTTATTATGCAAGCTGGGGAATATCTCAAGGAGGAATCCCTTCTATCGATGGAGATGGACCATTAGAAGGAGCGGTAGATCTTTCTCTCTACGTACTGGAGAAGAGCGGGTTACTATTCGATTACGCAGCTTGGAGCGGATTGGCTCTTGTTCTTAATCGGTACAAGTTCGGAGGCTTCGTTAACGATCTGGATATATCTGCTATTGAATGGATTAAGGAGAATATCTGGAATCTGCTTCCAATAATGGTAATCAGCGGAGGGAAGGGGATCAAAGTAGCTCTCAATCTCTATACATACTCCCAAGAGATTATCCCTACCCATCATCTCCTCGAGAGCGGAGAACTAGAGATTATCTCTCCGTTAACTCCTCTGGAAGGGGAGATAATAAATAAGATTACTATCCGCTTCGCTTACGCTGGGATGACTGGAGCCTATAGATCACAGATCACAATAGATCCTCTCCTGGAAGAAGATGAGCCTATGAGGTATCGAGATCCGATAGCCTACATAAGCTATACTCGGTATGGATTGCGAGAGAAGGTAATACAGGCTCCCTTCGTTTACGATCTTCAGACAGCAATCCGAATAGCGAGAGATAAGATTAGAGCCCATGCTCTAGGGAACTACGCTATCGAGATCTCTGCTGCTCCTAAGTATGGATTCCTTGATCTCGGAGATATTGTATCTCTCACTTCGCAGAGGGTCGGATTAACAGACCATAAGTGTCAGATCGTTAGCAAGTCATGGAGCGATAATCGCTGGAGATACGTACTCCATATAGAGGATAATCCTCTGGTATCAATCAGAAAGTAATCTTTTCCCATCTTTCTAGTAAAATAGGAGTATAGTAGCCTTATGATAGTATTCATAGATAGACAGCATGCAGGAAAACCAGATAAGCCAGAAGATAGAGGAGCCTCCATAGAGCCTGCTCCTTCCTTTGGTCTTGGTATGGAAGCTCTTTATACTGGGTATCTTTCTCTCATGATAGAGGAGAGGCTGCTCGAGAATGGAGCGAAGGTTATTCCTATTTCAGATGGAAAATATCCAGATAGGCATAAGCGAGTAAACGAGTACTCCAAGCGGTTCCAAGGTGAGAAGCAGGTTTATTTAAGCCTCCATCTCAATGCAGGAGGAGGAGATTACTCTAGCTTCTTCCATATGGGGAGCGAGAACGGAGCCTCTCTAGCTGCTCTAATATGCGATAAGATGAGAGAAGCATCTTTACCCGGTCTTAGCAGATGCCTTCCAAAGCCTTGCTCTTCAGAGGATTGGACTAAGAACGCGTGGTATACTCTGCGAGGAGTGGATAGACCTATAGCGATCTGCTGCGAGCCTCTCTTCATGGATACTCATAGAGATTTATTAACGATCGAATCCCTTAGAGTGATAGCTGGGGCTATTGCTAGTGGGATTATCTCTTGGAGTCTGTAATGGAAGAGAACCTTATACACTTGATGCTTAACGGAGGTGCTAACATTGCTTTCGGGCTCTTTCTGTATATGCAGAATAAGGAACTCAAAGATAGAGCAGATGCCAGAGAAGAGAAGCAAGATCAAAGAGAGAAGGAGCTGCGAGATCGATACGATAAAGTGATCTCAGATATGCAAGCTCGAGAAGATACGATGCGTAAGGAGCTGGTATCGGAGATAAACGATCTCGATAAGAAAGTAACGATGCTAGAAACAAAGATCGAGCATATCTTTAAGATCGTAGATGAGATTAAGGCTCGGTTCGTAGCGGTAAGATAAGCCTCTCGATCTCCGTATCATCAAAGAGATCCCAAGATGCTCTCTTAAATATGGTTCGATCCTCTGGTCCATCATTCTCTACATAAAAAGTACTCATGAAAGGAACCAGCCCATCTATCGCAGTATAGAGCCTTCGAGTATCGATAATCGCAATCCAGAGCCTATTGTTATAAAGGAATCCTTCCATAGTAAGATCGGAGATCTCCTCTCCATTCTGTATAGCTGCCAATCGAGAATCAATCTCCAAGCCCATCTCTGGATACTTGGTTCTCTTCCATCTTAGAGCGAAGTGCCTGCAGGGTCTACTTTTCCATAATCGAGCGGATACTGTTAGCTCCTTTCCATTCTCTGTATAGGTATAATCGATTCCAGATTTCATATCTCTATCGGTTCCAATCTCTGTAACCCAGCAGCCAGGAAATCTATCTCGGAGTGTAGGTACTACGTATTGAAACCAGAGAAGATCACTTTCTCTTAATCTATCTTGTGTCGTTTTCATATCGCTACCTCCGATATGAAAGCAGTATAACACAAAAATATATCAAATAATTTGTATTTCTTTGATACAACTATAGAAAACTATGTTATAGTTAAGTATATCCAATAAGGGATAACAAACAAGAGGTATAACAATGATTACAAAAGAACTAGAAATCTTTCAAAGATGTTTCAACAGTCTAAAAAATAGTAAAAAATACAACGATAAGCACATTAGAATCTGGATCTCAGCTAGATCAAATATGGAGTTTTTCGGTATTGATAAAAATAATCTACAAGAACTCTTCAAACAATTAGGGATCTAACAATCAATCCGGGGAGGATCTTCCTCCCCATCTAACCAGAGGTACAACAATGAACCAAGAACAACAAAATACTATTCTAGCCTATGCTCTAGTTAGCGCAGCATTCTTTTCTATTCCAGCAGCTTACGCTCTGCTCTGCTATGCGATGGGGGTATAAGATGATTCAAATAAACAGTATGCTTGAAGATAGAACTTTCTCTCTTAACCTTACCTTCACAATAAAACAAAATTTGTTCGAGGATAGTATTCCTTTATCTAATGAAAAACTTTTACATTATATCGATGCTCCTACAATACAATCTCTCATTAGAAAAGGGCTTAAGCGTAACGATATCCGAGTTTTTACATATAGTGCAGAAGTAATGGATATCCACGAATACAACAGATTAGAGAGAAAAAAGGGGGCTTATCAAATGATGGAATATAGAATTACTCTCAAGGTAGAAACAGTAATTAATTATGGGGGCAACAATGATTAAGCTAACAAAGAACTTTTCATGGTCTGCATTCCAAGCAGCTGTAAAAATGAGAGCTGAATGGGTTGTATCTGATGGATATGTATACCATTTTAAATATACTTCTGAGGGGGTAATGTTCATATCAAAAACAAGAGAAGATATAGCTAAAATACCTGATGGAACCCCTCTTTTATACGTTGATGGTAATTATTTTAAACTTAATGAAGGGATAACCAATGACAGAAGAAACTAAACAGCAGCTGCTAGCCCTAGCAGAGATTAACAAACTAGATGAGGGAGAAATCCTTACGGAGCTTACTCAAGCAAGAGATACTCTCTACTTCGTTCTTAAGTCTACGATCACAGAGATTATAGATTATGACAATAGCGAAGAAGAGAATGAAGCGAAGATCGATAGGCTATTCAATCAGAAAGAAAAGATCGAGCAGAATATCCATTCCTTATCGATAACCATTAAGAAGCTAGCAGATCAAATCTTAGAAAACATAATCAAAAAAGGAGAAACAAAATGAATAAGTACAGAAGAGCCTACATTAAAGACAATGGAAGAACCCAGCTCCGCAAGATGAGCAACCGCAGAACCCCACCCCAGCCTATCTTATTAGATGATATTGCTATGATTACTGGAGTAAGAGAGATCGGAGAACTCTGTAAGATCTGGAGCCCAATCTATTGCTCTTGGGTATGGGAGGCTACAGTTAAGATCAATGGGCTAGTTCTTAAGCGTGAGGTATTCGAATGGAGTTCGGAAGAGGCTAAAGCTTGGGCTCGTGCTAAGTATTGCGCTATTAAAGAT
>Ga0129345_1000399_pt1 | contig 15620 bp, 15 predicted proteins | sample CPBDNA_FD_94425 | JGI IMG/M metagenome (GOLD analysis project Ga0129345, IMG submission 94425) | Freshwater to marine salinity gradient microbial communities from Chesapeake Bay, USA - CPBay_Sum_20_0.8_DNA | ecosystem: Environmental > Aquatic > Marine > Coastal | place: USA: Chesapeake Bay...
ATTGCAGCAAACCGATTTGCTGCTTCCCGTATGACATCGTTCATTTTTTCTCGTCTCTATTGCTAAACTTGTTATGGGCGAAATCCCTGTAATCAACCCCCCATTCCTTACACTTCTCCCGAATCGCTTCCTCAATGAGATCCACAATTGGGACATCTTTAGATTTGGCATACTCACGCAAGGCATCTGCGTTTTCTTCCCTGATCCACCAATTAATCAACTTCTTATTCTTAGCACGTTTACTAGGCATACGATCCCCCTAGTAAGTATACACCCACATACATTGTCAATATGAATTTAGTCATCACGTTTTAAGGGGCAGTGTGGGACAAAGACTGTCCTAGGGGATTGATTTCAATTCGGTTTTTTACCCGACTGGCATCGTAATAATGCCTGGAGGTGGTCAACGGATCTGAGTGTCCAGCGTATGCCTGGGCAGTTGTCACTGACCCGCTCGCATGCGCTACTGCGGTGATGAACTCGCCTCTGAGGTGGTGAGTGGGTTTTTTGTAGTTGCGGTAGTCGCCACCAGCCAGGGTCACTGCCTTGCGCCACTCTTTGCGATAGTGCTCATCATCAGCCCTGTGATGCACTGTGTAGCCGATCAAGTGGATAATAGGCTCATCTTTGCGCTGGGTCAGTTTGTTTGCCTGGATCTTCTCAACCAGCCATTGCGGAATTGGAACCCATCTAGAGTTGCTGCTTTTGCTGCTCCAGCCATCCTGCCAGATCTCTTCCTCCCTGTATTTAGCTGTATGGGTCACGTTGACAAACCATTGACCGTTATCGTTGATCAGCCATTCATGCCTAGCATTGATAATCTCAGCCTTTCTCAATCCGCAGCATCGAGCCAGCCAATAGCGCACGTAGATGTTCCAGCTCACCCTGGGATTGATTGCCTGGGTGAAATTGGCTGGATCAGAATAGTGCTGATCGAGTTTGGCTAGAACCTCTGGTTCCGCTGCCTTGAATCGCTTGTGCTCAATTTTCTTCAGCTTCACCGCTCGAATGCATGCAATGGCAGTGTCATCGAGGTTGATATCTGAATAGATGGTTTCCCGCAGTTCAGGTTTAAACAGGGCCTTAAAGTTGCGGAGGAATCGATTGTAGCTACCTGCTGCTTGCTGATACTCCTCTCCCTGCTGAATCACTCTGCCTCGACTGTCTGTGAATAGCTTTGCTCTGAAGTCAGCGATTGGTTTGCTCACCCCTTTGTCTTTGATTCCGAAATCTGACAAGTAGACTTTGTGAAGGTCTTTAGTTCCACAGATTTTTTCTGCTGCCCACCTGATCTGCTTGCTATGCTGGAATTCAATCGGTTTGCCTTTTGCATTCTCGATCTCACCTCGCTGAGTTGCCAGCCAGTGCCGCTCGCATAACTCGCCTATGGTGACATCATCTCGATCTTCCGATTTTGATTCAGGCACATTAAAAAAATGGTTGGCAGCGATGGCAATCGCTTCTTCCTTGTTACTGGTCCTGGTTGCAATTTTCTTTGTCCCACCCTGGGGGCGGAAGTAGTAATTTCCATTTCTGGCAGTCAGCAAAATAATCGCTGACAATGATCCTTGCTGGATCTGGTATTTGTTATTCGCTAGTTGTCTTGTCTTCATTGAAAGTAAACGTAGTTCAGGCATAGGTATCTCCAACCCCTGGGGACTTCATCCCCGACCCTTAGTTTGTAAAGTCTCCACCCCTGTCGTCTGGCAAACCTGATCATCCTGGCATGCTCGTCTCTGATGGTCTGTTTCATAGCCTGTAGAATGAGTGGTCACCGATTGTGTAAAGTGGTTTGCGATTTGCTGCCCAATAGGGCTTCGCCTTCATCCAGGTAGCGTGATAATGGTTCGCACGTTTAGTCACATTGAGATCGATCCTGTCTGGGTTAGCCTCAAGCCACAGTGCGAATTTGGCCTGGGGTGTTCTGAGCAGATGTTCCAGATCAGAATATCGTTTTCCGTTCCAGCATGAGAACTGCCTGGGTTGCCTGCATACATGCTCCAGGCTAATGTTTCGCTCCAGACTCCTCTGGATGATCACTGCCATCACCGCAGTCTGACCCGCTTGCGATTGGTTCCCTGCCTCTGCCAGGATTGTCAGGGCGACTGTATGGTCGCCTGCGATAGCACTGCTCCAGGTCAATAGGTGGATACATACCATCAGATTTTTTTTTAGCGTTGTCATGCTTCCACCCCTTTCACTAGGAATGCCGAAATGGCATGCTCAAGGATGGTCTGCATCGAGGCAGACTTGTATGCGTCCCTTGCCTGGAAGAGGCTAGTGAACCTGCGTCCCTGGCCTTTCCAGGCCCGATGGCTGGCGTTGTGTTGGCACACATTGACCCCTATGGGGGAAATGAAAATGCCAGCTTTAACCTTGCCGACACTGGCAGTCAGATACTGATATTTGCCATCATCGTGTTGCTCTATAATTTGAATCTCGCTCATAGCCTTGTTCGGTTTAATATGGGGTTGTGGTGCTAAAATAAATCTTCGTTGAGTTGAATAAGAGGGGAGCTAGGCCCCGTTAATTAGGCTTCCAGTGCATCGCAAATTTTTTCGCACTGCTCGTTGGTATAGAGACTAGACCCATACAGGGTTGGAGCGATATGGTTCCAAATCCAATCTCTCGCATCCTGCCTGGTGAGAGTCAGATTCGTGCTGTATTGCCCTTCAATCTCCTCAATTTCGTCCTCACCCTCACAGTTCAGGAATAGAAGATCCGTTAAGTAAGCAATCTGTCCTATTGTTGCTCTCTCTTTTTGCTCAACAATCCTTGCCTTCTCTGCTGCGGTTTCAAATGCGTCAATCAGGTTGTGTTTTTTCATTGTCTTGTTCTTTCTGGTTTTAGTTAGGGTGTGTTACCACCGTCGATGAAGACAAAGTAGTACACTGTGTACACGATGTCAAGGGTGTATACCTATCTTTTTTTGGGGGGCAAATCTGTGCAGTTGCACAGAAATTTCTGTGCAGTAAAAGCGAAAAACCCCAGTTATTACTGGGGTTTCGGGAAGGGAGGTAATCTTTTAAGTCTTGTGCGTCTGCCAATTTCGCCACACCGATAAAGAATTTTTTTTGCTGCACCAACCCTGAGTGGACAACGTCAACTGTTGTAATCATTGGGTTTATGGAAGATGAGTGCGGCATATCGAATGGAACTACTTATATCTATGAAGCAAGGCAATGGCAAGTAAAATTCCGCCCACCTGTGCAATCTGTGCAGCGACCTGGATCAGGTCTGAATGGTCAGGAGTCATCATCATCCTCATCTTGCAGAGCCTGAATAGACTGAGTGATGAGAGAATGTTGGGTGACTGTGAGCGTAGAGATCAGCTCACCAATTGTGAGGTGCTGAGAATACTCAGAGAGTAGGGAGTCTAGCCGATCAGCGAACTGATCGAAATGGTTGTCGTCCCCAGGCGCAGGGTCAGGTCCGAAATTAAACCTATTGATCATTCATCTCTCTGTCTATCCGCTCCCTGTTTTCAAGCATCTCGTCAATGCGCCGAAATGCCTCCAAAACATCGGGATTGGTTTTTGACGCATCAGGTTTGGCAAACTTCTGTGCGCCTTTGACTAGGGCTTCCAAATCCATCCCTTTGAATTGTGCTGGGTCTAGTTTCATACTAGCGACTATACGTAGCAGGTTTCTCTTCCAGTGTCATTCTCATTTCTCGCATGTTCCTGACATCGTTATTGACCTGATCCAATACCTGCTGGGCAGCATCTGCAAGCTTCCGTTTTTCCTTTAAGGTGGTTTTCGCTTTAGCTTTGGCCGCAGGAGTCTTTGACGATTCAACCCTGGCCTCTGCTGCTTTAACTTGAGACATTGTGCGCTCAACCTTTGCCCTGGCCCTTTCGATCTTCCTCCTAGACGCAAGGATCTTATCGGCAATCTCAACCCTCCTTTTTCGGGTCGCCGCAGGTAGTTGCAGATCCTGCGCTGGAAACTCTAGTGAGTTGTAGAAGTCTTCGGATGTGGACCGAAGCACCGCATCCTTGAGTTTGAGAGATCCATCGGACTCCTGCTGCATCTTGTAAAGGTAGTCCCTGAAGTCTCCAAAGTCTTCGACCCTTGACCACCCTCTCTGCGCCCAATTCCGCTTTTCAGCAAACCACATTACTGCCTGGAGGTCATCTGCTGACATCTTAAATGTGTCACCATATTTCTCAGCGATCTTCTTTGTTGCTGCTTCAAATGCATCCTGGCCAAAGTAGAAATCTGAGTTCTTAACCCCAGTCTCTGCCGATGGCTGAATGCGCCAGGGAGATCCCCCAGACTCATACCCAATCCTTCGCAGGAACCTTGCTGCCCAAACGTCAATTGTCGCAGTGGTCCTGGTCCCTTTAAGGTTTCCAGTAAAATTGACTGCCTTTGGTGCATCGGTTTCAGCCTCCCATACCCCTTCAACAATTTGAAAAATGCGGTCAGTGTGGACCCCGTATTTGCCCCCATTCTTGCGAACAGGGATTGCGCCTGATTCATACAGGCTAACACTCAAAATGTCTTGAGGCGTAATTTTGTCAGCAATACCCCTGGCCTTTTTGACAGACCTCTCAAACTCATTCTTTGATTTGTTGCCTGACTCCGCTTCAGCATAGAGCCTCACGAATTTGTTTCGGGCCTTAATCGACTTCCACTTATATTCAAACAGAGGTTTGTCACCATCGACCTTTTGAACTTTGTTGCCCTGTTTGTCTTTCTCAATTTTCCCGCCCTTCCTAGACCAGACTGGTGTTTCAGTCTCAATGATGTATTCATCAATCAATGAACCATCCTCAAAAGCTTTGATAGTTTTGTCCCTGGCATCAACGTATTGCTTGAGGCCACCAGACTTCCAACGGTTGAACAGGTCGATGGCATAAAGAAAGTTTTGCTCGACCGATGTGTTCGGGGATGTGCCTCCCAGAAACTCTAAGAAGATGTGTCGATCCGCATCGTTTGGAATTAGCTTTGAGATGTTCTGCGCCACACCTGAATACCAGCCAATCGCTGACAGAATATCTGGATCATCCTTCCATCTCGCAAAATCATTTGCGAACGCTTCGGAATACTCATCAACAATCCTGTCATACAGTTCAGCCTGACTTTCGGTCAGTTTGTTCCTTGCATCCAATTTGGATGTGTTAAGGCTAGTGATGATGGCACTAAGATCCTTTGCTGCCTGCTTGCTGTCTCCAGCCTGATCAATGATGGACTGGACAAGAGGCGAATCTAAGAAGTCATAGTTCTGCTGAAGTATTTTGGGCTTATCCTTTTGATACTTCACGTTGCCCTTAGCATCCCGATCATAGATCATTGGCAAGGTATCAGCGTCTCCCCCAGGGACATCACCTTGTGGCAGATCCTGTGCTGGCTTACCTACACCGTCCCTGGGGCCTGAGTGCGACTTGCTATAAACGATCCCTCGATTCGAGTCTGCTGGATATTCCTGTGTATATCGTTTGGGGTTCTCTAGTAGGTAACCCACCTTCGGCTTTTTGAAGTCAAAGGAACTGCCCTCAGACACTAGATGCTTGCCTGCATCTTCTCTGAATTCTGCCAGGGTGTTGTATTCCTTCTTGCCAGCAATTGTGACTTCACCAATGACCATCGCCTTATCTTTTGACTTAGGCCCTAGTGTCCTGATGATTTTAACCGTCTTACCAATTAACTTGTCTAAATTCGGCTGATTCCTTGTCTCAATGGTTTTTTGACCGTCAATGATTTGGTCTGCGTAAGGGAATCCCTCCTCATTCCTGACGTTCAACGCTGGAATGTTTTCATCGCTACCCTTGAATGAATACAGGGTTCCTGGTGCTAGGTTGTATTGCGCCGCAAGGTGAGCACCCATTGTGATCTGCATGTTTTTTCGATCACTGATGGATAGATTTTGTATGCGATCCAGCCTGTAGGATTTAATGATACTGTTTTTATCAACTATCTGCTGAAACATATTTTCATTCGTCAGTAGTTGATCCTTTTTCTGAAACCCTAAGAACCGCATGAGACCATCACGTTTCCTTGTGACGCTCATCAATTGCTCACCAGTGTGACCCTTGCCGCCCAGGGCCTCGATGCCAGACTTGCCCTCACTCATCCCTGAGAGGTAAAGCCACAAGTCTTGTAAAAAGAGTTCCCGCACAGGGTTCTTGTCCAGGGTGATGTCTTCAGGCTTACCTTTAAGCTTTTGGTATTCATCACGCCAGATGTCGAATACCTTGCCTCGCTCCGTTTCGGAAGGGGACATCTCGAATCTCTCAAGGCGAGTCATCAAGTCATTGAGATCAATGCCAGTGATGGAAAAGTTTTTCCCGTTCTTCGACATATCAAACACCATAGGAGCCATCTGGCGATACGATGTGATGATGTCTGGGGTTTTCTTCCCGTCCTCCTTAACCTGGTTGTAGGTAAACTCTAATAGCGTCCCAGAATCTTTGGGGCGATCCTTCATGCGATCATTGATTCGCATGATGTTGTCCAGGTTGTGTGGCGTTACAACTCGCTTAGAAGTCCCCTGGAGAGCACTGATAGTCGCTTGCGGAATGAAGTCACCTCTGTAGTGACCGTTCTCCAGCTTCTGAAATGGGGTCAGGCTTTTAATCGTCTCACCGCTATTGGCAGTTGAGTCAACAGCATCTGTCAGTGCTGCGGCTCTTTCGTTATCAGCTTTTTTGCGTTGAGTCTTATTCTGAAATTGGTATCTGCCATTTTTCTTGATTGGCAATCCATCCTCGCCTCTCTGGACTGGTGCTGTTGGCAAGAAACTGCTGGCAACTTCTCTGCTATCCTTTGAGTTTAGCTCAGACAAATTCCATCGAGTTCCGATTGTGTCCCTGATTGGGTCATCCACTGCGACGATATTCTCTCGCCTCTTCTGTAGCATGTCAGCGATGTTGCTGAAAACTCTCCCATCTCTCAGGACAATTGGCTCATCCTTCTTTATCAGTCCTAGCGACCTGCCAATATTGCGAACTGCATAAAGGCCCATACTGTTTCGAGCCATCAGCACATTGCCAATGATGCCCCTTGCCAGGGAACCACCCAATCCATTGTAAAGGTTTCTCTGGTATGATCCGCCGATCTTAAATTTCAGGGTGTTGATCTTGCCTGCTTTAATAAAGCTATCTGGATTGAACTTGCCAAAGAACTCACGCATTGAGTCCGCATAGATCTCATCTCTGGCAATCATGAACTTCTGCTCGTCCTTCAGAGTCCTGTATTGAGGTCGAATTGATTCATCCAGGCTATTGACGTAATTGTCGAAGAATGTGTCGATCCACTTCTTTGAAAGCAGTCCCTCAAAGTTGTAATCCAAAACCTCCTTACCATCCTTGATGGTCACGTTGTAATCACCAAAGAGCAACTTGTCCTGAGTGCTGATTGCATCCTGCACCTCTGGAAGCTTCATGATGGCATGACCCAACTCATGAGCGAGAGTCTCCTTGTTGGTGCGTTTTTTGTCTGTGTTGATCAGGACAGTGTTGCGACCCTCAGACGAGATAAAATTGACCCCTGCGGTTTCACCAAATCGTTCCCTCTGACTTTCCCCATAGGCCCGATATTGCTCACCATTGAGAAAACGTATGTCCAGGTTTCCTTCGCCTTTTTTATAGTGACCGTTTTTGAACATATAGGACAGACTGGCAAAGAACTTAGCATCGTCCCGATTGCCACCTGTCCATTCGTCAAAGTTTGCCAGGTCTTCTGGCTCTAGCTTTGCTTTAAAGTCATCGATGAAGTTATCGACTTGCTGCCTGTTCTTTTCAGGATAGCCGATAACCCCTCCAGCAAGCTTTCCGACTGGGCCAAACAAAGCACCACCAGCAAGGCTATTGGCTGCAAACTCCTCGTCAAATGTCAGCAATCCCAACATACCTCCGACTGCTGCGCCTTCAGATACTGCTGCTCCTACCTTGTATCCAGGGACCACTAGCCCTCGCACCACAGGATTGGCTCCCATAGACTCAAGGACACTTGCCATATTCCTGGCCCCAGAACGCACAGAAGTGTCCCTAGCGATGCGATCAAGGACTCCAGGCATGTTCCTCCTGGCAGACTGCCTTTTGATCTCAGAAGCCAATTCCATTGCATCCTCACCGTAGCTGACTGCGCCTGCGATACCCTTGCGGATAAATCCGATCTTGCCCTCTGTCGGAAGGTCAACCTGGACAGGTTCACCAGTTGTTTTCTTAGGAAACCTTTCCTTGATCTGCTGAATGCCTTCTCCGATGAACGAGCTTGTTTCCCTGGCAGCGGCAAGGCCCAGGCGGGCAGGGGCTGTTGCGGCACTCTGGGCCTTATTGATCAAAGCGTCATGCATTTGACCAGTCTTCATTGCCACATTGATTAGACCTCTGCTGACCACATTTCGTTTCGCCGCAGTCTTTGCCAGGGCCTTGAGTCCTGTCGATGCGCCGAATGAAAAGTAAGTTGTGGGATCCAGAAACATACTCAGACCTTCAGCAAGGTTCTGGTCCACTAACTGGGATGGGAGAAAATTGTAGTTAGCATCACCCATCATCTGCCTTGCCCTGCGTTGCTCGATGCTTCGCTGGGTTCTCCAGTAGCCCCTCGCAACTGATTTCAAGGACTCAGGCAGTTTGTGGTATTGGGTTGCCGCTTCCCCTGGGGCGATCTTAAAGCCCATCATCGACACTCCAGATCCGATCCGCATCAAAAGATCTCCAGTGTCAGTGCCAGCCCGCAGCATTGCCTCCAGGGCAGTCCCTGGGGCCTTGCTTAACTCAGCCTGGGGAATCTTTGCAATTGTGGATAAAGCCTCGCTTGCAATGTTGTAGAAAGCCTCTGGCAGTGCCTCGATGAAGTCTAGAGGATTAAAGCCATCAGCAATTGACTGTGAGATATGATCATCCAGTTCCTGATCATTCGGATCGTAGAACAAGTCTTGATCGACCCTTGTTAATCCAGTCTCTACCTTCAGCGGGTTATCGACGGCATCACCACTCTGACCAACAGGTCCGTGATAAACTGCCCCAGCTAGATCGTCCCATCGGATTGGCATTGTCTTACTGTTGTGTGCGAGTCCACCCGCTTATTTGTTTTTGTAGGAGTTGCCTAGAAGGTTGCATGTAACCCTGGTTGCCTCGCCTGGTTGGTAAGAACATCATTGGGGCCTGGTTTGTTGGGCCACCAAAAAGCCTTCGGTTTCCTCCGCCCTTGTTTGTCAGGTAGGCTGGAAGCTTTTGTTCCTCGTCCTGCATGTCAGAAAACATTTCAGTGGAAGGCAGAGCGGGGGGGGATGATGGACTCGATATTCGCAAGTTAGCTTTCATCCTGTCAGCTTCCTCTGAAAGATCGGACATTAGCCTCTCTGGGTTAGTCACTGATATTCTGTGATTCTCACCAGTCTCAGGATCTTCGATGATCATGCTTTCCCCTGCGGTCACTTTACCCTGCTGGAGTCGTGACAATGCGCTTGCAAAGGGAACCTTAAAGCTAGGCTGAATCTCGTTGTAGATTGGAATCAGACCAGACACATTCTTTCCACTGGAGGCAAGACTGGTAAACAATGTGTCAGCTTTCTTGCGGACAGTATCCATCAGCATTTCAGACAGAACGATGTTCAGGTCCGCTGGATTCTTAGGATCAGCAAGCAGGGCCTGATATCGCTCGATGTCAGCATCTGTCAGCACACCTACTTCACCAAACACACCTCTAGCTATTCCTGTGACCATAGAGGCTATGCGTGATCGGAAGGCAACAGTGTCTGTGTCCTGTTGACCAGTTGGGCTTAAAGCACCTTTGAGATCATTCCAGCTAGTTCTAAGTCGATTTGAATCGGCAACGGATATTTTTCTGCCAGCAATGATGTAATCCTCCTGATCCTTGCTACCCAGCATAGACAGGACATCCTTGATTCCCCTGGAGGCATCAACCAAAGAATTAATCTCTTCTTCATCGCTTTCAGAAATCATGTTTGGCTTACCTGTCTTTGGGTCAACATTCATTCTGGAGAGCAACATTGCGGACCTGGTATCTGTGACCCCCTCAAACAAGCTCAAATCTCCAGCCTGAAACCTTTTGTCAAACCTCTCCAGTGCTCTCATCTCCTGAATAGATGGCATGCGCCCCTGGGCCTTTAGGTTTGCAACCGAAGGAACATCCATAATCTCCAGCATGAAGCCTGGGCTTTCTGTGGACATCAGATACTTCTCCATCGTGCTGGCATAGTTGCCAGCCCTGACCTTCATAAGCTCTGGACTGTCAACCTGATCAGAATAAATCTCCTCTTGAAGCTTCCTGGCATCGACAGGTTGCATTTTCCCCTCTGCAATCTCCTTAGCGTAGGTAGTGTTGTAGAGCGGAACCAGTTGCCTTGAGACTTCCATCTGCTCCTGTTTGGCTTTCATCCTGGTTCCAAACGAAGCGTATTCTGGCGAGGTCAGAGCAACGTCTACAGCTTTCTTGAGGCCCTGCATTCCAGGCAGGTCTGGAAACCTTGTCACAAGTGATTGTGCCTCTCGAATGTCAGCAAACGCACCACTCTGATCCTCCATTAGGTTACCGCTGAACTTGAATGGAGTATCGGAAGACAACAGTTGTTTTGCTCTTTCAACCGCAGCATCGCCTGCCGCCACCAACTGAGTCTGCCTGTCGATGTTTGCCTGGTTGAGCTTTAGCGTTTGTTCCCTGACTTGCTGCTCATAGTTTCTGTCTTGCTTTTCCTTTTCAATCGCCACCCCCTGGAGTGCGCCTTCCATTGAGGCCAGGGTTTCGTACTTCCGCTCATAATGACCCAATAAGACGTTCTGACGGTCTTTGTCATTTTGCTGAACCAGATATTCCTTTTGACCCTTTACATTGTCATGATCATATGCTGCTAGGGTTCCCAGCAGTTGCTGCTTCTTCACCCTGGCATCGTTATAGGATTGCAGAATGCCACCAGCAGCATCACCGATAGAATCAAATGCTTTTTCTATGCCTCTGGCATAGGCCCTAGCCCCTTCGTTGGGGTCTACAAAAAGTTGAAGTGCCATATTATTAAGGTGTTTTGCCAAACATTCCGCCTGCACCAAACATTCCGCCTAATGCCTTACCTGCCATTGATCCAATTCCTCCGATCAAAGCTCCCTTTAGCGAATTGCTGGCATTAGCATTTGCCATCGCTACGTTCAAAGCTGTGTTTTGGTTAGTATTGTATAGGTCTTGAAAATACGGATTCATTCCGAAATCTGCGCTCTGCATGCCTTGTAAGCCCATTGCCTGCCCTTGCTGTCCAATGCCTCCGATCATGCCTCCTGCGCTACTTTGGCGACCCAGGAGTGCCATAAATGGATCAACGCCTGCCGCCGCTTTGAGGTTCACTACATTTGCGGCAAACTGTGATCTCTGATTTCGCAGAGCATCTTTTTGCCCTGCGGTGAATGCGGCTTCTGCGGCTATGTCGTTTGTGCCGTAGCCAAAACCTCTTGCTGCCTGACCAGCCCTTACAGATTGTTGGAACTCTCGCTCCATCCCTGGGGATATTGAATAACCCAGAGCCAGATCCTCTTCTGCCCTCTGAGACAATGCATCAAGCAGGCGAGTTCTCTGAGGGTCCACTGCCATTCGCACATCCTCCCCATAGTCCTTAATGGTCTGAAGGTCGCCCTCGATCATTGCCCGTCGATTCTGCGCCTCTGCGGCTGCGAGTTCGGGCATATACTGTGCGTAGAGCTGGGTGAGTTGCGGTAGCGTTTGCGCCAGGGTATCTACCTCTAGCTGGGCATACTGCGGGGCATACTGTTTCTCCAGTTCCAGCAGTTTCGGCGCATACTCAATTTGCGTATCCAGAGTCTGCTGATATTCCTCAGAAGGATCTCTGGGTGGTGGGTTTTTAATCTTCGTTGATCCCATTGTCTTTAACTAAAGTTGCGAACCGTTCCCATCGGTAGGTTCTTAGATTATTGTCGGTTCTCCTATGCCACCCAATATAGGGAAGCGGAAAAGGTGCTAATTGCTGGAATCTAGCTAATTTAGCTCTTCCTGCTGCTAAAAATACAAACCAGCAATTTGGGTTTTTATGTTCAAAGTTAAAATCATCCCATTTGTCTGCATGCTCCAGGTTAATAGTCCTGGCAGCGATGAAGGCTTCAGGGCCTGAGTAAACATAACCTTTGGCCAAATAATTAATCAGGTCAGTGTTGAATGACCTTTCACTGTCCTGGTATTCCCTCAGTGCGTCACCGAAAGGCCCGTTCATAGTCTTGAATCATTCTTACTTTCGGAAGAAACCCTCCAGACCAGTTCGCCCGATACCAGCATCCCTGGAATAAATGCACTGCTTTGGTCTGCGGATAGAGCTTCCTGGTCCTCTCTAATCGATCAAATTTGCGGCAACCAAACAGAGGCCAATCCACTGGTGTGAAGTCCCAGTTTCCTCGCTCATACAGCTCTGACATCATGCCTGGACCCGTTTTGAATATCACCGTCCTGCCTGTCTGTTTCAGACGCTTCCAGGCTTCATCGAGGCAGGCTTTGATGAATTTGTTACCTGGTTCGCAAGCCATAGCCCAATTACAGATCACTGGATGGGGCATCCATCCAGGCTCCTCCAGCCCAATATAATGTTCCGCTTCTGTTGGCATTTGGCCGATGCAATAAATGTCAGCATCCAGATACCAGCCACCAAACTCATGTAGCAATTGAAGGCGAAAGATGTCTGCTGCTTCTACACCCACTACATCATCGTCCTTGTATCCCAGGGCAGAATACATATCCCTGTTGGAATACATGCGAATATCCCAACCAGGGTGATGCTTCTTCACACTGTCAAAACACTCCTGCCCTCCTGCGGGGATGTGAGGCCCCATCGTCTGATGGATGATTTTAGGTATCAATCTGAAGGGTCTCGTTATTCCAGCCAGGGATAGTCACCTTTGGCTGAAGTTGTTTGGTGATGTCGTCGGTTAGGATTTTATCCCATTTGCGAACCCTCCTGATGGCTTCGCTAAAAGCCTCTATGCCTTCTTTGGTGAAGCCTTCTAACGGTTTGCAGGTAGAGCAGGGGACGGTCTCTGTTACGAATGCCACCGCCTCTGGCTCCTCTGTTTTCTCGCCAGCCCAGGCAAAACAACGCAGGGTGAGAACCCACTGACAGACATCTGTCTCAGCATGTTGGCACATAGGTTCCCTTGAGACCCACTTGAATTCAGTAATCATGATAGTCTGTTTAGTATTCCAGTGATTGCGGTGGTCTCGAAATCAGTGATCAGTTTATCGCTCCAGCCATCGTCGATGAACTCTGCCTTCGCCTGCTCTTCTGACTTCATGTCTGGAAATGTCATGCGCCGTTTGTTTGCGCTGAATAGTTTTCCACCATCATAGGTGTAGAACTCAAGGGTGCAGACCACTCCGCATTTGTCGCCTTCGGTGAAGTATTCCATTTTCTTCTTCACCACAGGTTCCCACCGTAGCTCTTCAGGGATAACACCAGCCTGCCGCAATAGCTTGTGGTCAGGGTGGTCCGCCAGTTGTTGTTTAAGGGTTTGTAGGTCGCTCATGAATTAAGATCCTGTTGCACAATCCGTAGGACAGGTGATGCCAGTAATGACGATTGTGGCGGAGTCGCTAATTGTCGCCCCATTGTTGTAGGTAAGGGTTGTATTTACATTTACCCAGTCTGTGTTCGACGACACAAAGCCTCCAACTGAGATGTTGGTGATGTATGGATTGGACGATGCGGTTTTCCACTCCAGGGTTCCGCTTGAATTGGTTCCCAGGTAGCGATTGGCAGTTGTTGTGCCGTTTACGGAGATGGCTGAAACATCAAGTGTGCCTGCTACGTCTGCATTTCCTGTCACATTAAGCCTGCCTGAAACTTGCGCTCCGTTAGCATCAATCTCTAACTTATCGACATTGTCGTATCTAAGGTATACTCCTGCATCGGTATACCATCTAATGCAATGATCGGTATACGAACGTCCAATCCATCCGTATGACAAGGAAGTGCCACTACTGCCATATCCGCCAATACTGTAGAGTTGGTTTCCAGAGCCATCCTGCATTGTCAATGCCGCACGATTCCAGCCACCCCAACTGTTACTTGTCCGATACCTATAACCTCCGCTAGTTGTTTGCTCCAAAAGGAACCCATTGCTTGCGTATGCATCACCCGCCACATGAAGTTGGTATGATGGGGTAAGAGTCCCCAGGCCCCATTTACCTGTCGCATCCATTGCTGCGTAGCTCGCCCCACCTGATTGGAAAATGATTTTGTGGTTGGCCCCAGCAGAAGCGTTTATGTAGAGGTCACTATTGTAGGACTCAAATTTGTTGCCGCCAGTGGTCAGCTTTTTATCAAAATAAAACCCTTGCAGATCAGTCAGCAAGTGACACCAGGAGGCATTGTCTGGGCCAAACGAAAAATAACCATACGAACTAATATGTTTTATTCTTCCGTTTGAATCGGCCTGAAGCCATCGAGTGGTATCACCAATGTAGCTTGCGCTTGTGACTAGGGAGTTGCCGTTTACGTGAAGCTTGACTGTGCTAGATGGAGTGCAGTTGATACCTACACTGCCACCAGAAGAAATACGCATTCGCTCAACCCCTCCAGCGTAAAGCTCCATTTGGTCAGACCTTCCTCCAATATAAACTCCCCCTCCGCCAGTATCCTGAAAACGTATAAACGAACCAGCTCCTGATGATCTATTTATGTGCAGCATCTCTGATGGAGTAGTTGTTCCTATCCCTACCTTCCCATCATACTGAATAAACATCCTAGGCGTTCCACCTGTGCCTGCTGCATAATGATGAGTGAAAAATCTTAGATTTTGACTGTAATTACCATTATACGGAGACGGTGCATTAACGCTCTGGATATCCATACCAGAGAAACCGTTCTGAGATACTGCGCCACTATTGCCTCCGTATCCTATTGCTCTAGTAGCTGATTGGGTATAACCAGCATTTTGACCGTCTAATAAAATTGACCCATTAACATGAAGGTTTTGCAATGGATTTACATTGCCTAGGCCCACATTGCCATTACCTAAGACAATTAATTTTGTTGCTCCACTATCCGTCGCAAAACCACTCGATACAGTAACCCCAGTTCTAACCTGAAATGCAGTTCCATCACTTCTTACTGTTCCTAGGGTAACACCTGAATTTGCACTGGAACCCCAGTTATTTATTATGCTCGTATAGGAAGCGTCCTGTTGGTCCGTTACAATTCTGAGACTAGGATTCCCGTTCGTGTCTGGCATCCACAAACCACTTGATGTTGGTGTGTCAGTATCTATTAAAAGAACCCCATTTCTTAAATGTAGTTTCCCACTGGGGTTACTTAAGCCTATACCCACATTCCCAGTAGGAAAGACGACTCTATTGTTAGCTCCTCCGCCATCAGCATAAACACCCATATACTCCGCTGAAGTGGAATTATTATTTGCAACATATAAACCAAATGGGTGACCTGAATCATACCTACTACTTAAAATAGTGTAAAAAGTGTTAGGAGAAGAGCTGGTTTGCAATAACAATTGATCACTGTTACTCTTAACTGTTAAAGGTTTTGTTGGATTTGTAGTACCTACCCCTATACTTCCGCCGACATACAAATTACTGGGTTCCAGCCTTCCAGCCCACGTATTGTATGTATCGTACAATAACGCGATATTTGCTGATGTGCCTGA
>Ga0129345_1000400_pt1 | contig 15604 bp, 15 predicted proteins | sample CPBDNA_FD_94425 | JGI IMG/M metagenome (GOLD analysis project Ga0129345, IMG submission 94425) | Freshwater to marine salinity gradient microbial communities from Chesapeake Bay, USA - CPBay_Sum_20_0.8_DNA | ecosystem: Environmental > Aquatic > Marine > Coastal | place: USA: Chesapeake Bay...
AACCCCTGCGTTCAACAGACGAAACGATCTACCCGGTCGATCCTGATCCATCGCAAGCATCTCCTCCCAGCGCTGGATAAAGGTGTCGGATTCTTCCAAAAGCAGACCAAACGTAAACGAATCTCCCAAAACCAATACTCTTTCGGCTTGATGGGAGCCATTTTCGCCTTGATGGAACCCATATTCGGTTTGATAGGACACGTCATCCACTCCTACCCGCAACCCGTTTTGGTCCAGCAAGTATTCCGCCCTTCGCCCATCTCTCTCCTGAAAAAACTCACCTCCGGGCTGGTTCTGCATAAACCCAAGATCGTTCATTTCGATCCAGGTAACCAGTCGATCCTGTGGAAAAAACAACCGAACCAGCCCCTCCACCAGCACAAATGAAATCAGCACACTGCCCGCAATCAGAAGAAGGGACGAAAGCAGCGATTTCATGGCATAAAAGTGTGCATCAGGAATGAGATTACATCAGAATCACTTTCCAAAGAGATCTTTCCCTGGAAACAGCGCCGAAGACTCTAGCTCCTCTTCAATGCGAAGCAACTGATTGTATTTCGCAATCCGGTCGGTACGGCTCAGCGATCCTGTTTTGATCTGCCCCGCATTTACGGCTACCGACAGATCGGCAATCGTGGTGTCTTCCGTCTCACCAGATCGGTGCGAAATCACCGAGGTGTAGCCATTTTTGTGCGCCATCTCAATCGCATCCAGCGTTTCCGTAAGGGTTCCAATTTGGTTCACTTTAATCAGAATGGAGTTGGCTACACCCATGGAGATCCCTTTGGACAGGCGCTCGGTATTGGTCACAAACAGGTCGTCCCCAACCAGCTGAACCTTGTCTCCGATCGCATCGGTCAATTTTTTCCAACCATCCCAGTCATCCTCAAACATGCCATCCTCAATGGAAACAATCGGATACCGCGAAATCCAATCGGCCCAGAACTCTACCATCGCATCCGCATCTCGCTTACTTCCGTCACTCCATCGGAATTCATACAGTCCGGTTTCTGCATTGTAGAACTCCGAACTAGCAGGATCGAGGGCGAGCAACACATCTTCACCCGGAACATAGCCCGCTTTTTCAATGGCGGTCAAAATCACCTCGATCGCCTCTTCATTCGATTTTAGATTGGGTGCAAACCCACCTTCATCACCAACAGCCGTGTTATAGTTCTTTGATTTCAGAACCTTTTTCAAGTTATGAAAAATCTCCGCTCCCATTCGCAGAGCATCACCGAACGTTTCAGCGCCAGCCGGCATAATCATAAACTCCTGAAGATCCACATTGTTATCGGCATGGGACCCACCATTGATGATGTTCATCATCGGAAGCGGTAACATTTTGGCATTTACGCCTCCCAAGTATCGCCACAGCGGCAGATTCAGATCGTTTGCTGCAGCACGAGCGACTGCCATCGAAACACCCAACATGGCATTTGCCCCCAGTTTCGACTTGTTTGATGTTCCGTCCAGGTCGATCAGTGTCTGATCAATATCGGTTTGATACAAAACGGGATAGCCGATCAGTTCATCGGCAATCACCCCGTTCACATGATCCACGGCTTTTGTAACTCCTTTCCCAAGATACACATCCTCATTCCCGTCCCGAAGTTCAACTGCCTCAAATTCTCCGGTCGATGCGCCAGACGGAACAGCTGCCCTTCCGGTTACTCCACTATCGAGATGTACTTCTACTTCCACGGTTGGATTTCCACGTGAATCCAATATCTGACGTCCAATAATATCCTCAATTATGCTCATACGTTCCTCAATAAAGTTTGGTTCAGTCTTTTCGGTTTTGTTGTTTTGTAATAGCCATTCGCGCCCATTATTACCGCTTCGCGAACGAATCACCAGAGGCGCCCAAAGGTAAATTTTATTTGGGGTGATACAAACCACTTTTGTGCATCAAAAAAGGGTTCCAGCAACAAACGGCCATTTTCATCCAGTTCGAACGGCTGCGCAGGATTCCCCGATGCGATTGGCTGATTCGGCATCATTACCTGAATCCCCTCCCGAAAATAGTTTCCGTACACCCCAAACTCTACACTCGTAAGATTCTTAAAATTGCGACTGAAATCTACTCCTATGACCGCTTCCCCAGCGATCCCAATATGCCATTGACCACTCCCCCAGCCCCGAAACACATCATTCACAAATTCACCGTTTAAAGGAATGCCATACTCAAACCCTTGCTCCCTGTATCCATTACCGTTTACATCATCAAAGTAGGGAATCGACAGAGCCAACACTGGACCTGCCATCACCCCTGCAAACACCCTGTAATCTTGCTGAATCTTTCCGGCAAAAAATCGCTGGCGGAGTCCAATCATCAAGGGAGTAGCGAATACACGCTGGTACTTATTCGGGATCACCTGCTGACCAAAAAAGATGTCTGTATAGGTCTGTTCGCTGATATCCCGCAACCCGGCCAGCCGAAAAAGCGTCGAAAGCTCCATCTGTTTTCCTATCACCCTTCGATACTCTACGCCGATTCCAAACCCGAAGTTGTTCACCGCAAGATCAAAGCCCAAGGCAGATTGATACAATTCCGGCAACTGAATCGCAGACTGTTTTACATCCACCACTGGAGGCTCCAGATCCTGTGCAACCGTTCCGGAGATCAGCAGAGTACTCAAAATGAAAACCGCGGCAGCAACCACGCGTAGCGCAAGAGACACATTTAGGGATTGGGTCATATTTTTCATGCAGGAAGGTACAGTTTTTTTAGGCAAGTTTGAAGATACAACCGCGCACGGCTCATCCTGCTTTCTGAACGAAAATGGCATTTGATTATTTTCAGATTAAAACGTTTCTTCAACATGAAAAAACTTTACTTCGATAATTTTTTACTACTTGCACACGCAATCCATAATCATGAGCAGTCACCATGAGCAGTCAATTCACCTTTTTGGTTTACGGGCCTGCAGACACGTTGCTTCGAATGGCAACCAAACTTTTTGATGCCGTTCACCCCAAATATACCTACCATTTTCAATCCATTACCGACAAAACACTTGTCCAGGTAGCCGTTTTCGAGCAATTCAAGAAGCAACTTAATGCAACTGAGACACTCACCTGTGTGTTTGAATGCAACAAAGACCGGAATCGTATCGAAGTCTACAAATCTGGCGGACGAATGGGCTTTCGTGGCAGTTCCGTGAATGAAGAACAATCGATCGAGGCTGAAGTAGTTTCGTTTATTCATGATTACGCTAAACGAATGGGTCTTACGTTGCAAGAAGAGGTAGCGAATTCAGAATCATCCGAAACTCAGGGGACCAAAAGCTCGTAACCAAAAGAAGTCAAGAAGCAGAAGCTACAGCGTGTCAGAAACTCATCAAGCGGGAACAAAACAGGACCAACCCTGGACGGTGCTACGGATGCTTCAATGGTCAACGTCGTACTTCGAGGAGCGTAGTGTCCCATCACCCCGTGCAAGTATTGAATGGCTCCTCGCCTCGCTACTCGATATCCGTCGGCTAGACCTCTACCTGCAGTACGACCGACCCCTCTCGGCGGCTGAACTCGACATCCTCCGCCCATGGATCCTGCGCCGGGCGCGTCACGAACCTCTGCAGTACATCACCGGGGAAACCTCCTTCATGGGCTGCACCATTCAGGTCACCACCGACGTGCTGATCCCCCGCCAAGAAACAGAACAGCTGGTAGAACGAATCCTACGCGAAACCGAACCACTGTCGCATCAGGCGATCCGGGTGCTCGATATCGGTACGGGCAGCGGCTGCATCCCCATCGCGCTAAAAAAACACCGCCCCGCGTGGCACCTTTATGGGGCAGACATTTCCGATGCCGCCCTCACCGTCGCAAAACAGAATGCGGCCCACAATCAAACCGAAATTCAGTTTTTCCGAGCAGACCTGTTCCGTCCTTCTGATTTCACCGATCACCCGTGGGACCTCATTCTCTCCAACCCTCCGTACATTCCGAATCAGGAGATGCCCACCCTCGAGAAACAAGTTCGAGACTATGAGCCTCACCTCGCCCTTTTTCACGAAGACCCCCTACTGGTTGCCGATCGTATTTTCGAGATATGCTCTGCTAGCCGGGCCCGCCTTTTCATGGAGTGCAACGATCAGCTTTCCGCGGCACACTGTGAGCGGGCGAAATCCTTTGGACTCACGCTACGAACCGCTAAAGACCTAGACGGCCGTGACCGATTCCTTTTTTCAGAGACCCTTTTTCCATAGGCCCTTTTTTCAGAAGGTTCGGGTTGATGGAATTGCTTTGTTGCCCGGGAGTTGCAGGGATGATTGCTAGCAGGGTGCATTGGTTAGGTCATTAGTAGGTGCATTGGTGTATATGGGTAGGTGCATTGGTGTATATGGGTAGGTGCATTGGAGAGGGTATGGGTAGAAGCATGGGCAGGTGCGTTGCACAAATGGAAGATGAGTCGTGGCAAAACCGTGTGTAATGGGAGGTCTCCCTGTGTGTGAATAGTGTGTGAATAGTGTGTGGATAACTTGTGGAAAAGTATTTTCGCTGCGTGTTTTTTGGTAACATATCGGTAATACTGCCGTAACAAGCCGATTTTAGTTGCAGATACAAATAATAACAACTCTTCAGTGATCCCTCTATCTTATTGCCAAGCAATTAGTTGCGAAGATATTAAGGGTGTGGATAACTTTGCTCATTCCTGAATCTTATCGGTTGATAAATGGTGGAAAATTCAGCATTTTTGATCTGCGTTTTAGGGGGTGGGCTTCAAGTTATGTGGATAACTGGCTTTAAAAAGCGATCCACACGTCAATTTCGTGAATTGTTCTGTAAATCGTATTGTTATCAGTAAGTAGGAGGTAAGGTAATTTGAGTTCAGCAACAGCAGAATCGGTTTGGTCACAGTGTTTGGATGTAATCCGGGACAACATCAGTTATCAAAAATATAAATCCTGGTTTGAACCGATTGAGGCGGTAAAACTGGAGAACCAAACGCTCACCATTCAGGTACCGAGTCAGTTTTGGTATGAGTGGCTCGAGCAGTACTACTACAATATGCTTCGTTCCACACTTTCAAAAGTATTGGGAAAGGATGGTCGGTTGGAGTACTCCATTTTGGTAGAAAAATCGATCAACGCTGAAGAAAACCGCTCCGTACGTCTGCCGCAACTCCCCATGCCTCCTGCCAGACCGCAAGAGGTGGAATCCACATACACATCGTATCATCCCGGAAAAATCAAGAATCCATTTGTTATCCCCGGGATCCGAAAAACCAGCATCGAATCTAACCTGAATCAAAACTACGTTTTTGAGCGCTATATCGAGGGGGATTGCAACCGACTTGCACGCTCCGCTGCAATGGCCATTGCGGAAAATCCGGGGAAAAACTCCTTCAACCCATTCTTTGTCTATGGGACCACCGGATTGGGAAAAACACACCTCATTCAGAGTATTGGCAACAAAGTAAAACAGTTGTACGGGGATCAGAAGGCGGTACTTTATGTTTCGTCCGAAGCCTTTACGAATGAGTTTGTGCAGGCGATTCGAAACAACCGCTCCAATGAGTTTACTATGTTCTACCGTCAGATCGACCTGCTGATTGTGGACGATATTCAGTTTTTTAGCGGGAAGGAGAAAACCCAGGAGGAGTTTTTCCACATTTTCAACGCTCTGCATCAGGACGGAAAACAGATCATCCTTAGTAGCGACCGTGCACCGAAAGATATACCTGACATCGAGGAACGACTGATCTCCCGTTTCAGCTGGGGATTGAGCGCAGACCTGCAAGTACCGGAATTTGAAACTCGGTATGCGATCCTGGAACGTAAAGCTTCGGACAACGGAATCAACATCGACTCGACCATTCTGGAGTTTATTGCACACAACTTCAAATCCAATGTGCGGGATCTGGAAGGAGCCGTCATCAAGCTTCTGGCAACCGCATCCCTCAAGGGTGTGGATGAGATCGATCTGCCTATGGCCAAATCGGTTTTGAGGGATATGGTAAAAAATTCCAACTCTCAGCTCTCCATTGATGCGATCCAAACCTATGTCTGTGAGTATTTTGGCATCGACACCAACAAGGTGCGCGAAAAAACACGTAAGCAGGAGATCGTTGAGGCTCGTCAGATTGCAATGTACCTTTCCAAGAAGCTTACGAAGTCGAGCCTGAAAACGATCGGGTTGCAATTTGGAGGCAGAGACCACTCAACGGTCATTCATGCGATCACTACGGTTGAGGAGCGCATGGAGACCAGCACACGTTTCAAGCGAACACTCAGAGAGATTGAACAAAAACTCGATGTGGCAACCCTCTAAGGATATCCCTTCCGGCAGTTCCTCTTTCCATAAAATAGCCAGGGATGTGGTCACCCTGAAGTCCCTGAAAATTCACGGACTTCACGGATACTATGATCATGAGCGACAACATGGAAACCATTTTGAAGTGGATCTGATTGCCTCCGGTAGGTTTTCCAGCTCTATCGAAGGGGATGATCTCACCCAAACATTTGATTATGAAGCAGCGGAGTCGATTATACGCGCTATCTTTGCCGGCCCGTCGGAAAAGTTGATAGAAACCCTTTGTGAGCGAACCGGCCGGGAGATCATGTCTGCCTTTCCACATGTGGCAGAACTGACCGTCGCTCTCAGGAAATGCAATCCGCCAATCAAAAACCCAGCCGAATATGCTGAAATTCAGATGTCATGGAAACGGCCATAATCGCACTGGGTTCTAATCTGGGCGATCGCCTGTCCCATCTTCGTTTTGCTCTGGCAGCACTGCAATCCATTTCTGAAGGACCGGTTCAAGCCTCCTCGGTCTGGGAATCGGAACCCATCGGCCCGTCGGAGCACCTGTTTTACAATGCTGCCGCATCGATTCAAACCAACCTCTCACCCCAGCAACTGTTTGAAGCATGCAAAACCATTGAAAAAGACGCCGGAAGAGAGCCAGGACGCATCCGTTGGGCGGCAAGAGTCTTGGATCTGGACATCATCCAATACGGGGACTTGGTGATTCACACAGAGAGTCTTATTATTCCGCACCGTGAATATCAAAACCGGCTGTTCGTTCTGCTACCAGTGCAGGAGATCTCCCCCGGTTTCAAAGACCCTGTTACAGAAACACCCATCGGTAATCTGATCCGGAAATGCCCGGAGATGAAAATCCGCAACGTGTCTCCACTCGCCGAAATATGAAAAACCAGTTCGACTTTATTGCCATTGAGGGTGTGATTGGTGCAGGAAAAACCACACTTGCCCGATTATTGTCCGAAAAGTATGGCGCAGGATTGGTCCTGGAAGAGTTCGAAGAGAACCCCTTCCTGCCCAAGTTTTACGAAAACAAATCAAGGTATGCCTTTCAGACACAGTTGGCGTTTCTGTCGAGCCGATTTAAGCAGCAGCAAAAACTAACCCATCGCGATCTTTTTCATCGGTTCGTAATTAGTGATTACATCTTTGAAAAGGACCGAATCTTTGCCAGTCTCAACTTGGATGATGACGAACTGGCTCTCTACGACAATATCTTTGGAATCATGACCGGCATCTCCGCCAAGCCCGATCTGGTCATCTATCTTCAAAGCTCTGTGCAGCGACTGATAGAAAACATTGAAGTAAGGGGCCGAGAGTACGAAAAACACATCACAGAGGAGTACCTCACAGAGTTATCCAATTCCTACAATCAGTTCTTTTACTCCTACAACCGTTCTCCGCTCATGGTTGTGAATGCAAGTGAGATCGATTTTGTTCATAATCCTGAACATCTGGCCTATTTGGAGGAGCAAATCTTCTATCGTCCGGTCGGAGCTCACACCTATATCAACATCATTCCGGAATAACGTCCTTATTTTTTTGCCCATGCGCTGGCTTCTGTTCATTCTGTTTTTTTATGCAATCATCACTTTCTTCCGAATGTGGTTGAGAAGAATCGGATTTACCATCTACCAGCAGGCAAGAAGTGCCTCGGAACGGAACGCTTCCGGGGGATATGGGGGACGCGATAGAACTGGAGGAAGCGAGGGATATAGGGGGAGCGGAGTACACGGGGGGCGGGCTGGAAGCAAAGGATGGGGAGGCTTTGGGCAAAAGCGAGGCAAACCCAATCTGGATACCATTGAAGAAGCTGAATTTGAAGATATTACAGACACAACATCCGAAACCAAATCAGGACCATCCGCATGACATTTGAGGAGAAACACAATAAAGGGTACCAGCTTTTGCATGAAAAAGACCTGGATCATGCACTGGACGCGGCAAGAGAACTGCAAAAAATGAATCCGGATGCAGCAGAAGGGTATACGCTGGAGGGGGAGGTAATGCAAAAACTAAATCAATGGTCGTCCAGCATTAGTTCATTCCATGATGCACTCGAGCGGGACCCCGAAAACGCTCGACTGTATAATCTTCGGGGCTACTCGTACTTGAACCATGACGAACCAGACAAAGCAAAAGAGGATTTCGACCGGGCGATCGCTTTGGAAGATCTGCCCGCTGCACACCGTAATCTGGTTCTTTTTATGCTAATGACCGGAGATGGGCAGGTTGCTATGAACTATCTCTTAAACAGAATTCGGTCTCAGCCACGAGACGTAGAAAACTGGATTTTGATGGGAGACCTGATGTCGAAAGGCGGTCATGAAGAAAAGGCCCGGTCGTATTACGAGCAGGCCCTGAAAATGGATCCGGAAAATGAGTATGTGAAGGATCTGTTGTCCTAGGCTTCTACGGTTCTAGTCTCTTACTATCCCTCTGCTATCCTAGACTCCTCCCGTCTTGACACGCTTCCTTATCTTGCCCTTAGTTCCTTCTCTCTGGCTTGACACGATTCCTCCGTCTTGATGCGTTCCCTCTATCTTGCCCTTAGTCCCATCTCTTACTCACTTGGGACTTACTCGGGCTGACTTAGTCTTGGGCTGGACTTTCCTCTTCTGTTGATCCGGAAGCTTCTCCATTCGCATCGAAATCGCTGGATGGAGTTGCGGCAGGAAAGTTAATCTCCTCGGTTCCCGGCGCACTGAAACTTTGCTGCGCCTGCTCCTGAATCGTGCTACCATTTTGTGCGCTGCGATCAATAGTAAAGTTTGCCAGAACACTCAAACTCAGAAACAGGATAGCAAGCACAGTCGTCGTTTTAGATAACAGATCCGCCGTTCTCCGTGCTCCCATGGCGCCACCACCGGCCATCCCTGCAGCCAGCCCTCCGGACAACCCCTCTCTCTGACCCGGCTGTAGCAAAACAACCACAATGAGAAGGAAACAAATAATGACAATCAGTGAAATAATAATTCCGTATAACATAAGTATGGGATTAAAAAATTTTTCAAAATAGTTTGGAAAAATACGACATTGCGCGCATTAAAGAAAGATGTTTTGATTACTTCGGAAGGGGACGCAATAACTCCTCCTCATTTCGCTCTGGATCGTTCAGATCCTCCGATACTCTGTGAACCGTAAGATCACTCAAACCCATCTCCTGCTCCGATCGTTTCAGTGCATCCTTCTCTGGAATTGCCTCATTCAGCCATACCGGGATTTTCTCTTGGAGAATCGCACGCGGCATTTGCTGTGTAAGAGGCAGAATCAGCACATTAGCCTCCTGCTCCAGAATTTCAAAGTGCTGATCCCCGTTAGAATCGGTCTTGATCACCGCGGGAATATAGATCGGGTCACTATCAATCCGCTTCACATAAAACGGTTGCGTATTCTCCCTGTCATCACTCCAGATGAAAAACCCATTCACTGGAAACAAGGCCCGCCTTTTTTGAACGATTTCGGATGCATCTGCCTCACGGTCTGCCGGATCAAAACTTTGCGTGCCCAGCAATCCGCCCCAACGAACACGCTCCAACCGCAATCTTCTGTCACGCATCAGTAGCAAAGTCGCATAGGTTCCTCTTGCAAGATTATACTGCGGTGTAAGATACGTTTCCGGAACCTGCTCCATCTGAAACTGTTCTTCATAAAACTCTCTGCTCAGATATGCGGCAACTCGGTCAATCATCCGTTCTGTGAATTCATATGGATTGCGGACTCACAGGATTCGCAGACCTGCGTCCGTGCTTCTTCGGGTTGATGGGAGATCTCATAGCGGGTAGGAGACTTCCCATCCACCCGAAAATGAGAAATTTTTGGCCATTGTGAAAGAAATTTGTCTCGCCTCCACAATAATATCCACTTGAATGTAATTAGTAAGTGAAGGTGCTTCAATCCTTTTGTATCTTTCTGATTCAGTTTATCAATGCTGAGACAGAGAGTACCCTCGAATTCGTGCCGGACGTTGCTCTTTTCGTTTCCGGGCGATGGTTGGGACACAAAATTGGGCATAGTACACGTTAGGAGGCGGGAGACTACACAGTACATACGAGACACAGTACATACGGTACAATAGATCACACACGACAAAGTACATACGGTACAATAGATCACACACGACAAAGTACATACTGCAGTACATCACACACCATACAGTATAATACAGGATTGCGAAGCAGTGCGGCCTGGCGGCTGAAAACAACACGCTGATCCTTTTGAAATTTTGATGATTAATTTTTTATGAACTCTTTCCAAGCGTTTCGATTTCATGGGTCCATACTGAAGGGCCTGAAAAAATGTTCCATTACATCACCCACAACTGAGCAAAAAACCATTTTAAAAGCCGTTTCCGGACAAACAGACCTCCTTATCAACACCGAGCAGAGCGTCTCTCCGGAAGTTGGATATCTGCCTGCCGCTTTGAGTGAGGCTGCAACACAGAACCGGCGTGGCGGTACCAAGATCCTGATTCTTACGGAAGATGCCGAAAGAGCAGAGAGCTTGAAAAAATGGGTGACAACCGTTGGAGAGGATGCTCAGATTAGAGCCGTATCGCTTTTTGAGCACGAACCACTCGATGACAAAAAGGGAATTACCCTGGTTGCCTCCGGACCAACTGTACTCATCGCTTCGCCGCAAACCTTTGCGCCTATTCTGGAATCCTCCAACATGACGTTTCGGGAGGTGTCATTGCTGGTCGTAGAGAAAGCAGAGGAGATCGACCACTGGGATGATGTCAAAACCATATCCGACCGGATTCTTAGTAAGTGTCAGCGAATCTTCATCGCCGCAAAAGATAGCCGGCAGCTCCGAGAAGCTGAGGCACAGATTCTCAAATCACCCGAACTAGTAAAGGCTGTCCCCACCCCCGAGCCAAAAACAGCCGACGCACCATCGATTCCCAAAGATCTTACTCAGTACTACATCAATGTGCCGCCACGATCTAAAATCAGTGTGCTGCTTGCATTTTTGAAGGAGACAGACCTGAAAAGCCATCTGATTTTCACGGCGTCCGGACGAACTGCCGACCGGTTGTTCAAAATCCTGCGAAAAAACGATTTTCGCGTTGTCAGTCTCCACAAAGGTCTGGATGAACAAACCTTTCAGCAGCGGCTAGAACTTTTCACATCACGCAAAGTGCAACATCTCCTTGTGGGGGATTACTCCGCATCGGAACTCTCTCCAGATGGTGTAGAACAAGTGATCAACTACGATGTCCCCGAAGATGTACATGAGTACAAACTGCGGGCAGACCTTGTCAGCACCGGAAACGCCACCCGAATTTTGTCACTCGTTTCAAAACAGGATCAGAACGATATTCTTGGGATCTGCAACGAGCTTGGTTACGCCCCGCAAGAACTGCCCATGCCGGAAGCCGCACTTGCGCGCCTGCAAGACCATTCTGAATCCTCCAAAACTGCCAACAGCAACGAAGAGAAGAAAAACGGTCGTGGTGACAGAGGAAAAAGTAGCGACAGAGATAAAGGTTCGGACAGGGAGAATAGTAGTGATAGAAGCAAAGGTGGAGGGAAAAATAAAGGGAGCGACAGAGGAAAAAGTAGCTCCCGGGGCAAGGATTCAGACAGGAGCAAGAGTACGGAGAGAAGCAAGAGTACCAGCAGAAGCAAGAGTACCAGCAAAAGCCAACGTTCCGAAAGAAACAAAAGAACGGACAAAGGCAAGGGTAACGGCAGGAGAAGCAACAACCAGGGAAGGGGCAAAATAGGGGAAATGGACATAAGCAAACTCCCTCAACCCACCTATGACCAGTTGGCAGGAGGTCGGGCCGGAACCAAGAAGACCGAGAAAAAGGGCGGGCTACTCAGCCGAATCAAAAAACTTTTTGGGGGCTGAGTCCCGAAACCCCGGGGGTGAGATCCGGGACCCAAGGCCTGAATCCCGAAACCCAGAGGCTGAGACCCAAAACCCAAGGACTGAGACCCGAGACCCCGGGGATGAGTCCCCAGGCCCTTACGGGAAGATCCCCATCTGCCCGTAAATCAGCCCCACCTTCTCAATCGCACTAATAAACGCACCCGTTCGTAAATCCACACTGTGAATCTTGCGAATCTCGTTGATCTGATTGTACGCCGTAATCATCGTCTCTTCCAGCCCCGAATCCACAAGATCCTCCTCACCGCCCCCCTTGGCCAGATGAAGCAACTCCTTCTGCGAAAACGTCCGCTCCGAAATCGTCTCAATCACCGACAAAATCTTTTTGTAACTATTCTCCTCAAACCGTTTCCCCATCCGCCCAAATCGAACATGCTGAATATTCTTCAGCCACTCAAAATAGGACACCGTCACCCCACCCGCATTCAAATAATTATCCGGAATAATCAACGCACCCTTCTCCTTCAAAATCGTATGCGCCTCTGATGTCGTTGGCCCATTCGCCGCCTCCGCAATAATCTTCGCCTTAATATTCGGCGCATTCCCCTCATTTAGCTGATTTTCCAGTGCCGCCGGAATCAAAATATCACACTCCATCTCCAGCACCTGCTTATTCGTCGCCAGTGTCGTCGCCTTATCATACCCCTTAATCCCGCCATTCTCCATCTTAAAGGACATCAAATCCGCCAGATCGATCCCATCCGGATTGTACACCGACGCGTCAATCTCTGCAACCCCAACCATCACCGCGCCCCCTTCAATCATAAACTTCGCGGCATAATACCCCACATTCCCCAGCCCCTGCACTACAAACTTCTTCCCCTCAATCCCCGGCTCCAGCCCGAGTTCCTTCATATCCTCCGCATTCGAAAGCGCCTCACGCACCCCAAAATACACTCCACGCCCGGTCGCCTCCGTCCGCCCCCGAATTCCACCCTGCGCAATCGGCTTCCCGGTCACACAACCCTCGGCATTAATATCATTGGTAATCTGCCGGTACGTATCCAAAATCCATCCCATCTCCCGCGCCCCCGTTCCGTAATCCGGCGCCGGCACATCAATCCCCGGCCCAATAAAATTCTTCCGCACCAGCTCATACGTATACCGACGCGTAATCTTCTCAATCTCCCGGTCCGAATACTTCGACTTATCGATCTTAATCCCGCCCTTCGCCCCGCCAAACGGCACATCCACCGCCGCGCACTTGTACGTCATCAGCGCCGCCAGCGCCATCGTTTCATTCTCATTCACCGACATGCTATACCGAATCCCACCCTTCGTCGGCAACTTGTGATGGCTATGCTCCACACGCCACCCCTCAATCACCTCAATCGTCCCATTGTCCCGCTCGATCGGAAACGTCACATGCAGCACATTGTTACAGATCTTCATCTGATCCAGTAGCCCTTTATCGATCTTCGTGTAGGCCGCTGCCTTGTCAAACGCCTTATTTACCTGCTCAAAAAATTTATACTCAGACATGCTATTTGCTCCTTTTTCGTGTGATTTGCGTGCGATGTGTTTTTATGCGTTCTGTGCACAACGTTCGGTTTCCATATAATTTCCGCACAGTTATGGTAGAATGATATATTTATGGTAGAATGATACAATTATGGTGGAATGATGGTGATGAGAAAATCCGGGAATTAGTTTTTTTGTTTCGGGTTGATGGAAATAGATCTGCTCCCTTCGCCCGACATGCGGGATGCAGCATACGGGGTGTGGGGTGCGGGATGCGGAATGAGGGATGCGGGATGCGGGAAATACCTGTTTGAATCAAGGTCGCGTGGCTAACTCAGACGTGCCCGGCTAACTCAAAGGTCGCGGGGCTAACTCAAACATGCCTTGCTAACTCAGGCGTGCCCATGCTCCGCTGGTTCCTTATCCTCAAAACTGAATATGTTCACCAGAAACAGAAACACAATCGACCCAAGTGCTGCATAGATCAGCGGGGCAAACACACCCAGAACAATCATGATCACTCCAACAATCACCGACCCCAGCGCTCCAAAAGCCAGGTTTGGTATCATCCCGATCCCACGGTGCCCCATCACTAGATCTAGCACATATCCAACAAGCAGCCCAATAGAAACGAGCCAGTAAAGCGTTACCAAATTGAGTTCTTCCATCCTCGGTTGTTTTGTATTTTTCTTTGGTTACGTTTTGCGAAACGTTGTCAAAGATACAAATTTTCATTTTCGAAAAATACTCTCAAAACAGAGCAATTTGAGGCTCCACCATGCGCAAAATCATTCACATCGATATGGATGCGTTCTATGCTTCGGTGGAGCAGCGGGACGAACCATCCTACCGGAACAAACCGGTTGTCGTCGGAGGGTCGCCGCAGGGGAGGGGAGTCGTTGCAGCTGCCAGCTACGAAGCACGCAAATATGGAATCCGCTCTGCCATGCCAGCCATCCGTGCCATCAAAAAGTGTCCCCATGCAATCTTTGTGAAGCCCCGGTTTGACGTATACAAAGAGGTTTCGCAACAGATCCGCGCTATTTTTGATGAGTACACCGATCTTGTCGAACCACTCTCCCTCGACGAAGCCTACCTGGACGTCACACATCCTTTTACAGGCCCGCCCTCCGCCACGCTCATCGCCAAAGAGATCAAACATAAAATACGCACTCGGCTCGACCTTGTGGCATCTGCCGGCGTTTCCTACAACAAATTCCTGGCAAAAATCGCCTCCGACCTCGACAAACCCGATGGATTGTCCATCATTCTCCCGGAAGAAGCCGAAGCATTTCTGCGCTCCCTGCCGATCGGCAAATTTTACGGCGTAGGACATGCGACACAACAAAAAATGGAAAAACTTGGTATCCGGACGGGAGAAGACCTTCTGCAGTGGAGCGAATCGGATCTCGCCGCTGCCTTTGGCAAAGCCGGCCATCACTACTACTACCTGGTTCGAGGAATAGACGATCGGGAGGTTAAACCCCATCGAATCCGCAAATCGGTGGGAAAAGAGCGAACCTTTGCGGAGGATGTCACCGACATGGACTGGATCCGAACGTTCCTGACCGAGCTCGCTGGCAAGGTGGCGGAATCGCTGCAAAGGGTAGGTGGTGGTGGGCAGGTGGGTGACGAGGATGTGGGTAGGCAGGTGATGGGTGGGGATGGAGTGGATGTCGGTGGGCAGAACATGTCTGGGGAGCGGGTTGATGCCGGGAATAGGGTAGGTGGTGGTGGGCAGGTGGATGGAGTCGGGCAAAAGAGTGCTGGCGAGCGATCGAATACAATAGAAAGGCTGAAAGCGGCTGGCCGAACTATTACCCTCAAAGTACGATACGATGACTTCGAAACGGTCACTCGCAGTCTCACCTTGATGGACTACACAAACAACGCCAAAGATATCGCAGAAACCGCTGTCGCCCTACTCAAAGAAACACAAGCGGGGGTTCGTCCTGTTCGCCTGCTGGGCATCTCT
>Ga0129345_1000402_pt1 | contig 15544 bp, 13 predicted proteins | sample CPBDNA_FD_94425 | JGI IMG/M metagenome (GOLD analysis project Ga0129345, IMG submission 94425) | Freshwater to marine salinity gradient microbial communities from Chesapeake Bay, USA - CPBay_Sum_20_0.8_DNA | ecosystem: Environmental > Aquatic > Marine > Coastal | place: USA: Chesapeake Bay...
GTAGGCGATGAAACGCTCCAAATTGTATGCGGCGCACCGAATGTCGCTGTAGGACAAAAAGTCCTGGTAGCACTTGTTGGAACAACCATTTATCCAAACGATGGGGAACCACTCACCCTAAGAAAAGCAAAAATTCGTGGCATTGAATCCCAGGGGATGATTTGTGCTGAAGATGAAATAGGGTTGGGCAAAAGCCACGCAGGAATTCTAGTTTTAGAAGATTCAGCCATAATAGGCCAACCTGTTGCCAAACATCTTGGACTTGAACCAGATTATGTTTACGAAATTGGATTAACTCCTAATCGTTCGGATGCAACCAACCATTTAGGGGTAGCCCTCGATCTTTCAGCCGCATTAAAAATCAACCATGGCTTTAACGGAAAATTAAACAAACCTCAATTAGAAGCCATACCGCCTACCTCAAACAAATATAATTTAGAAGTTTCCATTGAAAACGAAGATGCCTGTCCCAGGTATTCTGGAATAGTTATCGAAGGGATTACCGTTGATAAATCTCCTGAATGGCTAGTAAAGAGATTGGGGTCCATTGGGATTAGACCCATTAATAATGTAGTAGATATTACAAATTTCGTGTTGCACGAGATGGGACAACCGCTACATGCTTTTGACCTTTCTGCTATTAAAAACAATAAAATTATAGTTCAAAATTTGCCGGAAGGATCCAAATTTTTTACTCTGGATGGCATAGAAAGAATCCTTTCTGATCAAGATTTAATGATATGTAATGGCCAGAACCAACCCATGTGTATTGGAGGAGTTTTTGGTGGGTTAGAGTCTGGGGTAAAAGAGCAAACCACTACCATATTTTTAGAATCTGCCCATTTTGATCCAACCACTATTAGAAGAACAAGCATGCATCATAACCTGAGAACCGATGCTGCTAAAATATATGAAAAAGGAAGCGACCCAAATATTACCATTAATGCACTCCAAAGGGCCACACAGCTCATCATAAAATGGTGTGGAGGCAAAATTGCTTCTCCTTTAATCGACCATTATCCTAACCCCATTAATAAAAAAGAAGTCGAACTAGATCTCAATAAAATCAATGAATTAATCGGTGTAAAATTGACTTTTGAGCAAGTGGAAGCTATACTTTCTTCACTTGAAATTAAGATCACTTCTAAAGAGGAAACAACATTCAAGGTATCTATTCCAACCAATAAAAATGATGTCAAAAGAGAAGCCGATGTCATTGAAGAGATTTTAAGAATCTATGGTTTTAATAATGTTCCAGTTCCTTCAAGTATGTCTTTCAATCCAGGCGATTTTTCGGATAATCCACCAGATTTTAAAGAATCTATCGCTAACCTCTTGACTGGAATGGGATTTACGGAAACCATGTCCCTATCTCTAAGCGAATCAAAAAAATACCTGGAAATTCAAGACTGGTTTTCAGAAAAAAATTTGGTCTACATTCAGAATACTTCCAATATCCACTTGGATATTATGCGGCCTGAGATGCTTTTTAGTATGTTGAGCAGTATTAATCATAACCTAAATAGACAACAATCCAACTTACAATTTTTTGAATTTGGTAGTATTTATTTTAAATCTTCAGAAAGTTTGGAAGAGTCTAGACGACTTGCAATAGGACTTACCGGTGATATTTGGCAAGAATCATGGCAAGTTTCCAAAAAATGGTCTCCTTCTAGATACCACTACCTTAAAGCGATAGTGGAAAATATTTTTGCAAAATCCGGCATTCAATCAATTAGATATGAAGAGACAAACCATCCAGCATTTGACTTTGGATTAACTTTCAAAAAAGGTCAATCATTAGGTCTTATCGGTCAAGTAAAAGAAAGTATTCTAAAAATATTTGGAATTAAACAACCTGTTTTGTTTTCAAGCTTGGAATGGGATAACCTATTACAAATAAAGCCCAAAAAAAATGTAATCTACCATCCCGTAAGTAAATTTCCATCCGTACGAAGAGATTTAGCCTTAGTGGTTGATAATTCCATTAAATTTATTGATATTGAGTTGATAGCCAATAAGGTGGGTAAAAAGATACTCAACTCTGTTAACCTTTTTGATGTTTATAAAAATAGTGATCAACTTGGTAAAGGCAAAAAGTCTTATGCAGTTAGCTTTACTTTTGAAGACCAAGAAAAAACCCTTAAAGACCAAGAAATTGATCGACTTATGAATAAATTAATTAACGAATTTGAACGACAATTAAATGCCTCCATTAGGCGTTAACAAAAATAAAACTTAAAAAGGTCTAGCTCTTTTAGAATAAAGCTGCGTTTCAATAAGAAAAATTTGATAGTAAAATATATAAAATAGATTCAAAACTGTTACCGATTTGATGCCTATCCTAAGTATTCCCTCTATTTGAAACGTTTTCGTTATTTGTCAAGAGAGATCTTTTTAATTTGTTTAAACAAATTAAATCATCAAACATGCAAGATATTGGATTATTTAGTGTTATAGGTTTGGCCTTCGGTGCCTTACTAGGATTAGTTATCTCTAGATTAATCGTTGGAAGAAAAGTCAGTAAAAACATTCAAGAAATGAATGCAAAAGCTGATCTTCAAATAAAAGAAGCCCGTTTAACAGCCAAACGGATTGTCGATGAGGCAGAGACTAAAGCAGAAAAAATTGTCTCTAAAGCTGAAGACAATAATGAAAGAATCAAGCAAAATAAAATTCAAGAAGCTAAAGAAAGATTTAATAAAATGAGATCTGAATTTGAGACGGAAAAAGCGGCTCACAAATTAGATCTCAAAGAAAGAGAAATGGAGGTCAAAACCATTGAACGAGAGCTCCAAATCAAAGTAGAAAAGCAGCAAGAACAACAGAATGAATTAGAATCTAGAGAGGCTGAAGCCATTGCAATTCGTGAAAACCTTGAAAAGCAACTTAAGATATTAGCAAAAAGGAAGGAGGAATTAGATTCTGCAAATGAGAAGAGAATTAAAGAATTAGAAAATATTTCAAAACTTTCAGAAGCTGAAGCAAAAGAACAACTTTTAGAAGCCGTTCAGGCTAAAGCTGAAACAGATGCGATGGCAATTGTTAAGAATTCTGTAGAACAAGCTAAGGCTACAGCAAGTAAAGAAGCAAAGAAAATTGTCATTCAGAGCATCCAAAGAATGTGTGCTGAATATACCATAGAGAATACTGTTTCTGTTTTTAATCTGGACTCAGACGATCTGAAAGGTCAAATTATTGGAAGAGAAGGAAGAAATATCAGAGCTTTAGAAGCTGCTACAGGGGCAGAAATCGTAGTTGACGATACTCCAGAAGCTATTGTAATTTCAAGTTTTGATCCTATAAGAAGAGAGGTTTGTAGGTTAGCACTCAAAAAATTAGTTGCTGACGGCAGAATTCATCCAGCTAGAATTGAGGAAGTAGTTGCTAAAGTCCGCAAACAATTAGATGAACAAATTATGGAGATTGGGGAAAGGACCGTTATTGATTTAGATCTCCATGGTTTAGACCCTTATTTAGTTAAAATGGTAGGTAGAATGAGATTCCGTTCTTCCTATGGTCAAAACCTTTTAAAACACTCCATTGAGACTGCTAACCTGTGTGCCATTATGAGTGCAGAATTAGGAATGTCCCCCAAACAAATTAAATTAGCAAAAAGAGCTGGGTTACTACACGATATTGGAAAAGTAGCTGAAGAAGAATCAGAACTGTCGCACGCCTTGATGGGAATGAAACTTTGTGAAAAATACAAAGAACACCCTGTTGTGTGTAATGCAGTAGGAGCTCATCACGATGAAGTAGAAATGAATAATATTTTGTCTCCCATTATTCAAGCTTGTGATGCCATTTCTGGAGCCAGACCAGGTGCTAGGAGAGAAATATTAGAATCCTACTTAAAAAGAATTCATGAGTTAGAGGATTTGGCAATGGGACACGATGGTGTTCAAAAGGCTTATGCCATGCAAGCTGGAAGAGAACTACGAGTCATTGTAGAATCAGAGAAAGTTTCAGACCAACGCGCTGATGATTTATCCTTTATGATATCACAGAAAATACAGGATGAAATGCAATATCCTGGTCAAATTAAAGTAACGGTTATTAGAGAAAAACGAGCAACCACTTATGCTAGATAATCTTTAGCTAACATTTCAATATGAGCAATGATATCAGCTGTATTTTCATATACTGATTTCATTGCTTCACCTTGATTTAACCCAGCGTATAATGCACTCTCTGAAGTATTAAGGATTCCTATAAAAATATCGACTTTTTCATTAGTTAACCCCATTTTTAGTAGTTTACTACCGATCTGCTCACGATTAAGGTCTGTCTTTGACATACTTAATTTATCTGCCAAATACCCCAACATGGTGTCGCTTATAAATCTGTAAAAAAGATGCCCTTCTCCATTATTTAAATGTACAAGAGCCTTACTTAATCGCTTTTCAGCCATTTGTCTGGCTTTACGTTGACGAGAAATCAAAACACTTTCCTTTTTAGCATTTCTATTAGTCGAAAATTTATAAATCACTAATACTAATAGCGCTAAAAAAGGAGAAAAACCAATCATATAAAAAATAGGCGACCCCCAAATAAACATACCCTTTCGGACTGATTTAATATTTGTTTTAATGGGCTTTAATTCCAGTTTGTTCCCCTTCTTAGATACCTCATCTGGAATATTAATCTCAGCCAAACTTTTTTGATAATTAAATCCCGGTTTGATTTCAAAAACAATAGGCCCATTCTTTTTTTGTACATATACCCCCTGAAGAGGATCAAAATAACTTATAGAAGGATTAACCTCAAAAGTCCCTGGATGCTTTGGGAGAAATAAATATTCAATCACCTTTTTGCCATAAATATTTCCATTGATTTCCATTGAATTATCTTCAGTTACCTTAGGAGGATACACTTCGAATTCAGAAGGAAAATCAAATTCAGGAGTGGTGATTCTCTTAACATCCCCAGTACCATCAATAGTTATTTTTAAAACAATTAATTCATCGGTAGAAAGATCAGCTTTATTAACCGTAGCTTTAAATTTGTAATTTCCCACAGCTCCTATAAAATCATCAGGAATAGTCTTTGGTAAACTTTTAGCAGTAAGAATTACCTTATTAGTTGCAGCGCTTATTCTCTTTAGAGGTTGGCTATAAAAAAAACTGCCAAAAGGAGACCTCCCCCTTTCATCAGCTATTCCCAATTGTAATTGCATGGGTTCTATTTCTAATGGACCCGCTTGTTGAGGGAAAAGGGCTACTTGTTTGAGCACTTTAGTATAATACTGTTTACCGTTGATGATCTCTCGCTTAACTTGGTTGTCAAATTTTAATAATTCGGAGATGTAGAAACCTGGGTACTCCGATTCATTTAAAACATTAATATTGTCGATATTAATTCTGGTATATAACTTGTACTTAAGCTTTACTTGTTGCCCAACAAATGCTTCCTTTTGATCAATTTCGGCCTTTACAAAGTATTCCGCATCTCCCTGGTCTTTGACTTGTTCGGAAGATTTTAAAACCTTAACTGTAATTGGTTGAGTCTTTAATATTTGGTTATCAACCTCTATCGTAGCACTTCCTATAACTAAAGTTCCACTTTTTTTGGGGGAAAATAAATAGGTAAAAGATCGCTCTTGGGATCTTCTTCCATTTATAATAGTAGTACTTACAGATGTGGAGGGTCCGGATAGAATCTCGAAATCTTGCAATGGGGGTAGTTGAAAATCTTTCCCACTTGCATTTTTTAAAGTAAACTTAACTTCAATATAATTGCCTTCAAAAATTTCTCTGGCATCCGTGGTTGCCTCAAACGATACCTGACTAAAAACAGCAATAGGGATTATTGCTAAATAAATAATTCCCAAATACTTCAATTTACGCTTCATTACCAATCTTTTTTGGGTTTACCCCTGCCCTTTGATTCCTTTTTCTGGTTTTCCTGGACTTTTTTCTCCTCCTCAGCAGCAATTTTTAATAATTGTTCTGCTTCTTCTTTAGTTAATTGATTATCGTCCTCTCCTTCACCCCCTTGGTCATCTGATTCATTAGGACTGGAAGAAGGTTGTTGATTTGGATTGTTTTGATCTTGCTCTTGATTTTGTTGGTTCTGCTGTTCTTGATTCTCTTGTTGATCTTGCTGCTGATCCTGCTGTTGTTGATTTTGCTGTTGTTGCTCCTGTTGCTGGAGATAATACTTGGCTAAAGCATAATTGTGCTGAGCAGATTTATCACCAGGATTAATTTTTAATGCCTCCTTATAAGATGATATACTTTTACCGAAGTCCTGACTTTCAAAATAGGCATTGCCCAAATTATAATAAGCATCCGCTTTTATTTTATCACTCTCGGCCTCTTGGATAGCAGATTGATATTTTGAAATAGCCTCCTCAAATCTATTCTGCTGATAAATAGCGTTACCCAAATTAAAATGTCCCTTTTCTGTGGAGGTTTTTCCTATTGCTTTTCTATAGGACTCCTCAGCTTCGGTAAATTTTTGAGCTTCGTAGTTTTTATCACCATTTCTCAGAAAACTGTGGGAGCTTTGAGCTGAAACTAATGAAATAGCACCAAATATCCCGATAATTGATATTTTAATTTGAAGTTTCATCATCATTGGAGTTTGAAAACAAATCTACAGTTAGTTTTTTTGCCGACTTTCCTGAGGGAAGGAGAAAATCCAGCAATAAAAAAATTAAACTAAGCGCTGCAAAATATTGAAAATAACTTTCATAATCTGTAAACTCAATTTGTTCGTATTCCTGCTGCTCAATAGCAGACATATCTTTAACAAGACTTCCTATAAAATCCTCATTTCCAGTTTGAATAAAATAACTTTTACCATTTCCCGCACTAGCCAAATTAGATAACATTTCTGGATTTAACCTAGTCAAAACAGGATTGCCTGAATTGTCTCTTTTATAATCCATTCTTCCTCTTACAGCTACTGGTATATATGTTCCATCTCGGGTACCTATTCCTATTGTGTATATTCTCAAACCCTTATCAGAAGCCCCTTCAGCATTTTCGATCGCTCCATCTTCATGGTCTTCCCCATCCGTAACCAGAATTAAGGCCCTACTTTTACTTTCCTTAGAATCGAATGACTCCTCGGCTAAGGTAATGGCTTCGCCAAAAATGGTGCCTTGAGTTGGAAGAGCTGTGGGATTCAAGGCACCTAAAGTTAAATCTAATGCATTGTAGTCCGTAGTTAATGGTACCTGCAAATAGGCACTACCAGCAAAAACTATAAGACCTATTCTATTACCCTTTAATGCTCCTACAAGTTCCGATATTAATTTTTTAGCTCTTTCTAATCGATTTGGCAAAACATCTGCGGCCAACATACTTGTAGATAGATCTAAAGCAATTATTACATCAATACCTTTACGCTCTGACATTTGTGTTTTAGTACCCCATTGAGGATTAGCCAGCGTAATTATCAGAAATATGGCTGCGGCCATAAGGAAGACTGATTTGGTAATCCTCCTTTTGGCATGGTAATTTTTTAGCATGGCCCTGAGTAAAATAGGATTTCCAAATTTTTGTAACCACTGATTTTTTCGCTTTACCCAAATAATGGTAATCAACAAAAAGACAGGAGGTAAAATCAATAAAAGCAATATTTCAGGATGATCGAATCTAAACATGACTACAGAATTATTCTACCTAAAAATATTCCAATAAATAATTCAAATACCAAACAAATAATAGCACTAATTGCCCATGGAAAATAAGCCTCTTCAAATCTTCGAGTTACTGTAACCTCCATCTTAGTTTTTTCTAACTCATCTATCTGTCCATATATAGCCTCCAACATCTCCATAGTAGTTGCTCGGTAATAACTTCCTCCTGTTAAATCAGCAATTTGTCTGAGTAACTCCTCATCAATTTCTACTCTCGCAAGACCAAAAATATACCGCCCGTCACTTCTTCTGCTGACAGGGCTCATCGCGTCCCCCTGTGTTCCAACTCCTATGGTGTAAACCTTAATTCCAAATTCTTTGGCTATTTCTGCAGCAGTAATTGGCTTGACATATCCCTCATTATTAACACCATCTGTTAATAAAATGACCACTTTACTTTTAGCTTCACTTTCTTTTAATCGATTTATAGCCGTAGCAAGTCCCATCCCTATTGCGGTCCCATCTCTTAGTTTGCCACACTCCAACTCCAATAAAAATTTATTGACTATATTATGATCACTGGTCAATGGACACATAGAAAATGCTTCTCCACTAAAAACTGTCAAACCAATCCTATCATAAGGTCGCTTATTAACAAAGTCCACCGCCACCTTTTTACTGGCCTCCAAACGATCTGGTTTGAAATCTTGGGCTAGCATGCTGCTGGATAAATCCATGGCTAATACAATATCAATTCCTTCAGCATTGATTTCTTCTTCTTTGAAAATGTGTTGAGGCCTAGCTAAAACAACAATTATTAGAGCCAAGGTAACCAATCTGATATAAGGCCTGAGTTGGTATAAAATAATTCGCCAAGTCCATTTTACAGGAATGTTATTTAGACCCGTGTACGAAAATCGAACCTCCTTTCGTCTTATTTTTTTTATATATAGAAGCCAGAATATTGGAATTAATACCAATAGAAAAAGCCAATTAGGTTGATTGAATACGATATTATTCATTATTCTTCTACTGAGTTTTCTTCAGATTCACTTAATTTCTTTTCCTCCTCATGTAAATTTATAATGTTGATGATTCTTTTTACCTGATTATAAAAATCTGAGTGGAAAACCCCATCAGCTTGCAGTTTGGCAAACTTAATTAACTCTGCCTTATCCATATTTTTGAAGAAAGAATTTATAACTCCTTGATCCAATCCAATTAATTGAATCATTTCCTTTACCTCTTTTAAAGTAGACTCTAAAGCAGGTCTATTGTAGGTGTCCTCCAAATAACCTCTAAAAATTAAACTCAACTCAAAATGAAATTCTTTTACCGTACCCTCAGATAAAAATTTGTTTAAATCAAGTGCTTCCAATTTTTGAATAGCTATTTGATAAGGAGTTCTTAGATCAATTTTTTCCTGAGGACCCAGGTCTCTTTTAATTCTTCTTTTCTTAAAGAAAATAAATAATGCAACTATAAGGACGATTACAAGAGCACCTACTAAATAGGGCAAGATATCTTCGAATCCTATTGGTTCTTTGATAATTTCTTTAATTGGCATAAGGGAGGCTTCCTCCGATTCCAAAGGCAGGAGAGCAACTTCAAAGGCAGGAGAGGTACTGAAAAAGGTATCTAGATGATCTCCAATTTTAATAACAACAGGTATTTTAGGAATATAATGATACCCCGAATCAAAAGAAGTGAGGGTCAATTGTTTTTCAAATAAATTTCCATCGTCAGTCTTTAGCTCTTCAAAATCCTTTTCTCCTAGGATTTCAATATAATCTAATTGGTTTAGTTCAGAAAGATCTAATTGAATTATAGAAGCCTCTTTAGGATAGACAACTTTTACCGTTAGGTGAAACTGGTCACCTGTAATTATGTAGGTGCTGTCTAATATGGCTGTAACCTTTACTTGGCCCAACGAAACCAAAGGAATCAATAATATCAATAACCCAATCCACCTCATCATGTCGTTCTCTTTTGAAAAAAGTTGATCAAAACCTTAATATAATCCCCATTTGTTGGAATAGTTACCAAATCAGCTCTAGTGGATCGAAAAGAATTTTCTAAATAATTTAATTCGCCTGTCCTAAACTGTGAAAAATGTTTTTTATAAACAGTTGTATTGGTATCGATTAAAATCTCCTTGCCTGTTTCCAGATCTACCGCAGGGACCAAGCCTAATCCAGGTAATATCATTTCCATTTCATCGAATATTCTAATGCCAACCACATCGTGTTTGCGGGAAGCTACTCTTAACGGCTGTAAATAATTGGCATCTTGAAAATCAGATAGTAAAAAACAAATACTTCTTTTTTTAATAGCATTAGTAAAGTACCGCAATGCCAAAGATAAATTGGTGCCCTTCCCTTTCGGTTCAATATTCAATAATTCTCTAATGATAAATAGGATGTGTTGTTTCCCTTTTTTTGGCGGAATAAACTGTTCTATTTGATCGGTGAAAATAATGGCGCCTACTTTATCATTGTTATTGATGGCTGAAAAAGCCAAAAGTGCCGAAATCTCCAACATGATATCCCTTTTGATCGCATGCTGAGTACCAAAAAAAGAAGAACCGCTTAAGTCAATTAATAACATTACGGTCAACTCCCGCTCTTCCTCAAATATCTTTACGTGAGGTGCACCTGTTCTAGCCGTAACATTCCAATCAATATTTCTTACATCATCTCCATACTGGTACTCTCTAACCTCACTAAAGGACATACCTTTTCCTTTAAATGCACTATGGTATTCTCCAGAAAAAATCTGCTTGCTCAAGCCCCTAGTCTTGATTTCTATTCTCCTAACCTTTTTCAGCAATTCTTTGGTATCCATCTGATTTCCGATTGTCAGCACTCTATTTAAGGAACTTCAACCGCATCAATAATTTTAGTTATGATATCTTCTTGGGTAATATTCTCAGCTTCTGCTTCATAAGTTAGACCAATTCTATGTCGCAATACATCTGGCGCAACATTTCTTATATCTTCAGGTATTACAAATCCACGTCTATTTAGGAATGCATTAGCTTTCGCCGCTTGAGCAATACTTATACTAGCTCTGGGTGAGCCACCAAAATTGATGAGTGGTTCCAGATCTCCTAGGCCATAATCTTTAGGAATTCTAGATGCAAAGACCAAATCCAATAGATATTGTTCTATTTTTTCATCCATATAAATTTTCCTAACCGATTTTCTCGCATTTAGAATTTCATCCATGGATACAACCTCTTTTACACTATTTCCATCTAAATCAGATAAGTTTCTTCTAACAATCATCCTTTCATCCTCAATCTTAGGATAATCAATTTTGACTTTTAGCATGAATCTATCAACTTGGGCTTCTGGTAGCGGGTAAGTTCCTTCTTGGTCAACTGGGTTTTGGGTAGCCAAAACCAAAAAGGGTTCTGATAACTTAAAGGTTTGATTTCCAACAGTTACCTGTCTTTCTTGCATAGCTTCCAGTAATGCACTCTGTACTTTAGCAGGTGCCCGGTTGATCTCATCCGCAAGAACGAAATTGGCAAAAATTGGACCCTTATGTGGTTCAAACTTATTTTCCTTTTGATTATAAATCATCGTACCCACAATGTCTGCAGGCAATAAATCTGGAGTAAACTGGATTCTACTAAAATTACCATTTACAGCAGATGCTAAGGTTTTAATGGCTAAGGTTTTCGCTAAACCGGGCATACCCTCCAACAATATATGCCCACTTGATAGCAAGCCTATCATTAATCTTTCAAGCATATTGCTTTGACCAACAATTACCTTTTCAGTTTCTCCCTTTATTTTTTCCACAAATGCGCTGTCCAAGTAAATTTGTTGGTTCAGTGCCTCAATGTTTACCGTCTCCATATTTTAGGTTGGTTTTTTTGTACAATTTTCAAAAACGTAATCCAAAAGTTGTAGTTTAATTTTTAACTATTTTTTAACGATTGGTTGTTTTCCCGATGCCTACCTTTTTTTAATGAGTCAAAAAGAGGGCGTACCTTTTCATAAGCTTCCTTTACTTTTAGTTCTGGTCTTGTAGGCTTTTCAGGAATATAGGGACCTGTTGCGTTAATTTTAATCCTTCTTACTTCTTCTAACATAATTGAATCCGCTAATATAGTTGCCTTTTCTAATACTTGCTTTTGGCAAACCTCCTCTCTAACTCGAATAAAATTCTCTACTCGATTTTCTACATCCTCCTCTATCATTTTCTGAATCATGAGGTCTTTAGTCCGGGTATCATTACAAGACCAAATAACTATCGAAACAAGTACAATGCTTATAGTCGTTTTCATTTACTTTATTCTTTCCCTCAGTTTTTTTTCTTCTTCCTTTCTCACTTTTAATATAGAATCTAATGCCACTTGGACATTTGCATCAAAATTAACCATACAAATGCTGTCCAAACTATCCCTCAAACCTTTAATGGCAGTTAGATATAAGGTATCAGATTGATCCCTGTGAAACCTATTCATTTCAATTGGAATATCAGATGATCCACAAGCGCTCAAAAACAATGCAAGGAATAAGAAACCTATTTTCATTAGTTTATTGTACCGTCTTTCTCTTTCTCAATTCAAAATTTTGACCCAAGTATACCTTTCTAACTATTGGGTCTGCAGCAAGCTCTTCTGCATTTCCAGCTTTTAATATATTTCCCTCAAACATCAAATACGCTCTATCTGTAATAGATAGGGTTTCTTGAACATTATGATCTGTAATCAAAATCCCAATATTCTTCTCCTTTAATTTGGCTACTATTTGTTGAATATCCTCAACAGCAATTGGGTCAATCCCAGCAAATGGTTCATCTAAAAGAATAAAAGACGGATTTGTTGCGAGAGCGCGAGCAATTTCCGTTCTCCTTCTTTCCCCTCCTGAAAGGGTATCCCCTCTGCTTTTCCTAACTTTTTCCAATCCAAATTCCTCTATTAATATTTCTAACTTTTCAGCTTGTTCCTTTTTAGATATTGCTATCATCTCCAATACCGCTTTAATGTTATCTTCCACAGAAAGCTTTCTAAATACTGAAGGTTCTTGAGGCAAATATCCAATCCCCTTTCTCGCGCGCTTATACATAGGTAGATCCGTTATTCGCTCCTCACCTAGGTAAACTTCTCCTTCATTGGGTTTGATAAAACCAACTACCATGTAAAATGATGTAGTTTTTCCTGCTCCATTTGGGCCCAATAATCCAACAATCTCTCCTTTGTTGACCTCTAGGCTTACTCCCTTTACCACTTTTTTTCTGCCATAGAATTTGACCAAATCCCGAGCCAATAACTTCATTAGTTTACGTATATGATTTTATGTAAAAAACGAAAGCCCAAGGATAGTTCAATTGTTGTATTAGTAATTTGCCTTTGTGGAATGGTAATAGAACTTGTGGAGCTTAAAGGATTCGGATTGCGAACATTTCTAATTTCTGGTTGATTATATTGATAACTGAAATCGGGATTAATCTGGATTTCTAAAAACCCTCCAATTAAATCTGTAAAATCAAATTGAATACCCCCACCAGCCGTAACTCCATAATTGAATTTATTAACAAACTCATCGAAAGGATAAACAAAAAAATAACTGTTGGTCTCATCAATTCCTTCCGGTCTTAAATTTGAACTAATGGTATAATCTCCCCTAATACCGAGACTATAGTAAACCTTTGTAGAATTCCTAAAATCATATTTTTGTTTGCCTCCCAGTACTAAAGAAATATTATTAAACTCGAATGGACTATTTATTCGATCGACTGATTGAAATCCTGTTGGGGTTTGGATGACTTGAGCAAACGTTCTTATTGAACTTCCCTTAATATGGTAACCCGCTTGAGCAAAAACAGAAAATTTATCTTGATCTGAATGACTTTCAATAAAACCAGCAATATGATACCTAAACAAAGGTTCTCTTTGAAAATTATTATCCCATTTTTGAGTTCCTGCGGTCATCCCCCCTTTAATACCAAAAGCATAGCTTTGAGCAAAAGCCTGTTTTCCTATCCAAAATGTAGTAATGGATATTAACAGGAATATATTAATTTTCATCAAATGTATTTTTGCGATTCTTATTGACGTTTCCTTGAATAGCTTCTGGAAAAGCATATTGGGGTTGGGTTTCCATTTTTATAAATTCTGACTCGTTTTGGGTTTTATTCTTGGTGGGTTTCAATTGGTTGGGGTCCACTTTATAGCCCGATTGCGTATAAGCCGGTCTCTCTTTAACTTTCCAACCTCGCAGTTTAATTCGAACTCCATTTACAGGCTCCATACCTACTTCCAATAAATTTCTATCGTACAATTTTTTAAGACTCACTCCATACTCTTGACTTATCTGAAACATGGTCTGATGATTAGTTACCGTATGGAAAGTTTTTTTACCCCGATAATGTCCTCTTTTAGGTTGCAAATAAATCATGACATCGGATCCCAAAACCTGATCCTTAAAAGTAATATGTTCATTATAGGCAACAATTTTTCTAGCTGGGATATTTACTCGTTTGGATAAATCCCTTACCGTTTCAGCATCTTTCGAAAAGGTATACTGAACTTCATTATTTAATAGTATAGTCCAATTAGCTTTTTCTTTGAAAGAAACCCAATCCTCCCAAAGTGGTTGATCAAATTCGTACAACTTATAAGCTTCTATAAGGTGAATTAAACTATTCGCATAGGTAGGGCTTGTTGCATATCCCGACGATTTTAATCCTTTTGCCCATTTTTTATAATCAGTGGCATTCAATGAAAATAAATGACCATACCTATATTCCTTTTTGGGATCTAATAAAAAATCCGAATGTGCTCTATAGCTGTCTTCGGCATTAGAATATACCCTAAAACAAGATGGGATAAGACGCCCCCTTTTGTCCTTATCATCATCTTTTCGATATATTGTTTTCCCTTTCCAATCTTTTCCACATTTAATACCAAAGTGATTATTGCCCTTAATTGCCAATTCACTTTTTCCCCAATTGCTCTCGAGAATTCCTTGTGCCAATTTGATACTAGCTGGGATTCCCGTTCGCTCCATTTCTTCTATAGCCAAACTTTTATGCCGGTCAATATAATCCAATCGCTCTGCATTCTGCATAAAGCCTTTCTGACATGCTAATAATAGAATAGCGCCTAATACAATTTTTTTCATCAAGTTATGTTAGTAATATGCCATAACATAAAACGCTAATATACAACTATCTATTTTTTCAAATTATGAATTTAATTAATATAGGGAAGTGGGGAAAAGGCGCTTCCTTTTTTTTCTTTAAAATACTTATATGATTTTATTTCAAAAACTTATCTTTGCCAACGCAAAAATGGCGTGGTAGCTCAGCTGGTTAGAGCGCGTGATTCATAATCACGAGGTCGGCGGTTCAAGCCCGCCTCACGCTACCAAAGACGCATCGAATTTCAAATGATGCGCAAAATGAATTTAGGTTGACTAAGGGGTGTCTGTAACTGCTGCACCCCTTTTTCTTTTTTTCCTTTTTAAAATTTATTAGTTTTAGGAAAATACTACCTCAAAACTAAAATAATGAGAACAACTATTTTCTTTCTTTTTTTAACTTCTTTTTTGATGGGTCAAACAACTCATCAGCATTCAAGAACTATTACATTTCCAGATATTCCAGGACATTTTACTTTGGTAAGCGACTTACATCAACACACTGTATTTTCTGATGGAAACGTTTGGCCTACTATTCGAATAGAAGAAGCCATTCGAGATGGGGTAGATTTGATTTCACTTACTGAACATCTTGAATATCAACCCCACCTTCAAGATATACCTCATCCAGACAGAAACCGATCTTATCAACTTGCTCTGGCGGAAGCCAAATCCAAAAACGTAGTTGTAATTGCAGGTAGTGAGATTACTAGAAATCTTCCACCAGGCCATAATAATGCCATATTTATTGAAGATGCCAATCAACTTTTGGTGGAAGATTCGATTGAAGTTTTTA
>Ga0129345_1000403_pt1 | contig 15533 bp, 15 predicted proteins | sample CPBDNA_FD_94425 | JGI IMG/M metagenome (GOLD analysis project Ga0129345, IMG submission 94425) | Freshwater to marine salinity gradient microbial communities from Chesapeake Bay, USA - CPBay_Sum_20_0.8_DNA | ecosystem: Environmental > Aquatic > Marine > Coastal | place: USA: Chesapeake Bay...
ATTCTGGAAAGAAGCACGTAAGTGGGTTGATTCATTACCCCATCGTCTTCTGTACAACAAAGCAGACATACGCAATACACTGCACTTAAAACTTTTACGGTCTCTAGGATTTAAGTTCTTGAGGCTTGTTCCACAAGGACCTAAGAATCTCTATTTCGTTGAATTTGTAAGACTATGATTCAATTTCTAATGGCAGCTGCACCAGCTCTTCTAGATGCTGGTATGGCGGCATTCGGCGCTAGCCAGGAAAACCAAGCAGCACAAGCCCAGCAAGAGGCACAGAAAGCTCAAGCTGAGGCTCAAATTAAACTGAACCAGATGGCTGCCAACCGAGAGTGGGATGGCGCTCAACGTAATTACAACAGCAAGGTTGAAGCAGCAGCCCTGCAACACGTTGAAATTCTTAAAAAACGTGTGAGAGCTGAAGGCTCTTATAGTGCTGAGGAGGGTCGTTCTGGTAAAACAGCTAAACGACGTAAAACTATTCAGGCTACCGGTGCTGCTGGTTATGATATGAATGCACTTAACAGGTCTACTCAAAGTGCTAAAGAAGCTACTCTTAATAAGATGGAACAGACCGCAATAGACACTGACCTTGCTAATCAGAAAGCTGCTAGTATGGTTAAACCCATTGTGCAAAAAAGTGTTTTGGGTGCTGCTGCCATGTCCTTAGGAATGTCTGCTGCAAAAGCTGGTATAGGCGCATTGGCGGGTAAATTTGCTAACCCCATGGGTAAAGCTAAAGCCGCAGCAGGTGCTGCTAAAGCTGTTGATTATGCCGGTGGAGCTGCTGAAACAGGTGCGTTTACTAACAAATTAACTGGACTTAGTTCAATGGCTGATGATTTTAAATTTGACCTTGGTGGTGGTTTGTTAGATAATCCCCTAGCTGGCTATAGTATGCCTACTGGTGCGTTCCAAGAGTTTGGTCTACTAGAAGGACTTAAAATCAGGAGATAAGTAAATGCCAGCACAAGAATACCAAAGAACAGTACAATTTCAACCTACCCAAGTTCAGGAACAGTTTCAAGCCGGTCAAGCTGTTGCTCCTACTGTTCTAGATAACCCAGCCGCTCAAGACCTGATGGCGTTTTCTAAAACGCTAGCTGACGCTGGTAAAGATTTTGTCAAGAAAAAGCGTGAACAACGCGACATGGAGATGTACAACAAGGCGTTGGAATCTGACAACCCTGATGAAGTCTCCCAACAGATCCAAGGCGTCAAAACCGAAATGGATCAGGATTACGCTGCTTCTAACGAGCTGGCACGGGCTGTAGCCAATGACGGTGAGCCAGAGGCTGCTGTGACCCTCCGTAACCTAACTGGACGTGACCGTTGGTACTACGCCAAGGGTCTTGCCGAAAAGGTCGCACAGCGGCACCTAGGCTGGTCTCAGCAACAGATGGCTGATCCTAATCGTGTGTTTGCTGGTGGTCCTAAGGGTACCTTTACAGCTACTGACGCTGCTCGTGATCCTGTTCTCCAACAAGTTGCTATGAAGCAGCTGCGTATGGAGTTGCTAAAGACTCACGGCATCGAAAACATGAAGCCCGAGTTCTTCAATGAATGGGCAGGTAAGACGATCCGTGAAAACGAAGCTAAGCTTATTCAAGAGTCTCGCACCGCTAAGATTAACTATGACGGTCAGCAAGCACGTGAAGTCGCCGTGTCTACCTTTCAACAGGAAGTGCTCAGCGATCCACAAAAAGCCATGGCTAACCTGTTCACTAACATGCAGGCAGCCAGAAATGGTAAGGGTGCGTTTATGACGCCCAACGAGATCTGGAATGATGCTAATAACACCATCGTTGAACTGGCTAAGGCTGGTAAAATTGACATCGCTGTTCTTGAAGACCTGAAGAAAGCTCCTATTCCTGGTGATCCTAAGGGTCGCACCTACGGTGACCTGTATGGGGCACGTTTTACTGACCTTACCAACGACATCAACCAAGCACGGCGTCAACGGTATAACAACGAACGTAGTGATGACACTCAACGAGCCCGTGAAGCATACGATGCATACATTAAACAGGTTGGTGGAAATCCTGAACTAGCTGATCCTCGTGCAATCCACAGGGCTAAGCAACAGTTGATTGCTTCTGGCGTTCCTGGCAGTGTTGTTGATTCCGTCTGGGGTAGTGCTGAGGAGACCTTTGCTGCTTATAGCCCTGAACGTGCTAAGCACCTGGAAGAGGTTGCCCGGCTCGATCAGTTGTCAGCTGAAGGTAAGCTGATGCCCTGGCATCTGGAAGGTACCACCGACGAAACGAAACGCAAGTACGCTCGTGCTGCTCGTGCTAACATGCAGAACGACAACGAACTTAAGACTGTTCGGGAAGGTGTTGGTAAGATTCCTGAAAGTGGCGTTAAGCCGATTCGTGATGGTGAGTTCGATTTTGCAACTAACATCATGAAAGCTGACCTACTGCGTGAGTGGGAAGTGCTTACCAAAGGGTACATGGATACCCAGAAACTGGACCAGTATGCTGCTGGACGGTTAGCTGCTAAAGAACTGAATGATAGAGTTGCCCGTGGTCGTAACGATCCAAACAGTGATTACTATCAAAACCCCGCCCAAGGCGGTCGGTTTACGAATTATGTTCAGCGTAGAACTGGTGGAACGGAAAATCAAGTCCGTAACTTTAACGAAAGGTACAACACCCGTTTGAGAATTCTTGAACGTGAAGGTGGTAGGGCTTTTGAACAGGCTGAATTGTTCTTCGATAAAACTGATATTGAGAAAATTCAAAAGCTTGCTGAAAATGATCCGTTCTTGCACAGCTTGTCACCTAGTGACCCTTTGTACAGTAAAGTAGCATTGGCACGTTCAGTTGCACAACGGACTGGAACTACACTTCCTAGAATTATTCAACGTCAATCTAATGCGTTGGGTATGGGTGTTGTTGATACTCAATCTATCTACGAACAAAACACCAAACCGTTGAGTTCTAAAACTTTAGGAGCTGTCAACCGTATTATTAACAGTACAGCTTCACAGCAAGATTTAGCTGCATTTAATGCTTATCAAGCCGGAGGGGTTGTGCCTGTAATTAGTTCGCCTAATGACCCTATGTTCTTAGCAATTGGTATCAATGAAGGTACACGCAGAGCTGATGGTGGTTTTAATGAAGCTTATTATGGGCACACAGATCCAGGAGATCAAAAGTGGAATCGTGGAACAGTTAGTGCACGAGCCGGTACACCTGAACAAGCTGATAACACTTGGATGAATAAATTAGCTAGTACTCAACGTCAATATGAACCACAGTTAAAGACTTTTGGTTTGACGCAAGGGTCTGGTCAGTACAACGATATTTTGTTTAATATCTTAGATTTAACAGTTCAAGCCCCAGCCGCTGTGCCTGATTTTGTAAAACAAATCCCACAACTTATTACACAAGGTATTACACCACAGTCTATTGGACGAGCACGGGCTAATGCATTTTTTAACCCTAGAACCGGTAAACTAGAAGCATCAGGTTTTGGTAATAACTTCCAACGGTTGTTGCAAGACCAAGTTTCTAGGGCTGGTACTTTTAGACTGAAAAGAAGAGGTTTCTAATGAATGAGTATCTAAACGAGAATGATACTGGTGAGATTGTAGTGCCTCAAGAGGTTTTGGATGCACTGCCTACTGCTATTGACGACATTCAACGTCAGACTGAACGTATTATTGAACAACAACAGTACGAACAGCAGCGGGATGCCCAGCAACCTCCCAGTACACCTCAACAACCCATGGAAGCTACGGTTACCATGGAACCCATGCCTATAGAGGTTCAAGCAGAGGTTCCTGCCCCTGCTCAACCTTCTGAAATGTATACCCCGCCCCCGATGCGGGAACAGGATGCTAAACCCCCTGATCTACTACAAACTGTTTTTGATGCGTTGTCTGCTCCTGGTCAAGGTCTGAACGATTACTTCATCGACGAGATGAATAAAATCCCAGGTCTTAACTGGAAGAAGCGGTCTCCGTACCAAAACCAGATGATTCAGTCAGCTCGTGAGCTGTCGTCATTTATTCTCCCTAACGTCCTGATGGGACGTATGGGTAGTAAAGTGGCGACTACTAAAATCAAACCCAGACTTCCTGCTAAACTGCAGAACAGTACCGCACTTAAAGTTTTGGGAGAAACCTCCCTTAACTTTGGTACTGGTGTTTGGGTTGATGCAACCAACAAACTGAATGAAAAAGACGACAACTTCTTAGGATCGTTAAAGAAGGCTTGGCCTGAGACCTATGCTTGGGTTCCTGAGGATTGGGCTACTCTGGATTCCGATAGTCCTGATGTTAAGATGATGAAGAACATTACTGCAGGCGGTGTCTTCAGTGTGTTCGGTGATCTACTGGTTGGTGGTGGTAAACTCGTTCGTTCGATGTTTAAAACCAAGAAAGTTGGTAAGTTCGTCGCTAAAGATCAAAGCGCCCAGGCGTTGTTTGATAAGATCAACAAAGGTGAAATGAGTGCTGAGGATGCTGTGATTGACTCAGCAAAACAGCGGGAAGACGCTTTTGAAGAGCTTCAAGCATACATGTCTGAGTTTGATGAAACTCCTGAAGTTCCCAAACTAGGTAATAACAATGAGATCTTTAACGTCGATGAAGGCGGTCTCCGCGGTGTTGATCCTGGTGGCGTTTACGGTGCAGCCGTTGACGCAGCTAGAATTCAGAACAACATCGGCACTGTACACGGTCGTCTAGGTAGTATTGTGTCTGACGCTGCACTTAAGTATGGTCTTGCACCTGACAACCTTGAGGGTCGTGTCCTGATTAAAGGTATTACCGAAGCCATCAAAGAAGGTGGTGACTACGACTACAAAGGTATCGCCGGTACTATCACTGCTAAGCAACGTGATGAAGCCGCTGAAGTCCTGTCCGAAGCAATGATGGACCCCCGTATGGATAAGGGGGAACTGAAGAAAACTTTGGACAACTTCCGTGATACCATCAACACCATGGAAGGTACTGTCCGACCTATTAACCAGCTGGCTTATGAGGCTGTGTTCAAGTCTATCCGTAAGTATATGGATGAGTTCATGAACATGGATACCATTAAAGCACAGGCATATCTGACTACCTCTATGGCTGGTCAAGTGTCTGATATGGCTGAGGGTGTGCGGCACTTGGAAGGTGATAATGCTATCTCCCGTGTTCAAGAGATGATTCTTGATCGCATGGAATACTTGCTAGTTGAGAAAGGTCTAGCTTCTTACCAGCGTGGTGCCGGTCTTGCAAACCTTAAGTTGTGGGATAGGGCACGGATGTTGGTTGAGAAAGATCCTGAAAAACTGCTAGAGATCTCTGAGAATGCACGGGCTAAAACCCAAGACGCTCTGCGAGATCTGATTCCTCGGGCTAAAACCACGGTGGATGAGCTTCGCCGTATTAACGACCTGAACCCTGAGTTCCTTAAGCCACTGATGCTTGCATGGGAGTTTAGTGACGGTAGTGTTGATACGATGGGTAAGCTGAATGACTTTATGCATCAAAGCTTGTCTAAAGTTACTAAAGCTTTCCAAGATAATCATCCTGAGATCCCTAACGTTTTGGTTCAGGGCATGTGGTCCAATATCTACAACAGCTACTTGACCTCATTTGGTACTCCTAGTAAAGCTGTTATGGGTAACGCTGCTTTGATGCTGGCTAAGCCTGTGTCGGTGTTTGCCGGTGCTGCTGGACGGTTTGTGTTGGGTGATGGTGATGCTGCTCTGAAGACCATTAAACGTGGTTGGTATCAGTATTCTGCTGTTGTTGACACGTTCCAAAAAGGTGCTAAGCACATGGGACATGTGTTCCGTAAGGCATCTACGGATCCTACGTCCGTTAGCTACATCATGCGTCCTGACATTGCTATTGCACAGGATAACCAAATGGATGCGTTGCTCTCTATTGCAGAAGCATATGCTAAGGATGGTAACGACGGTCCTATGGTTCTGTGGCAACATGCCAATGAATTGCGTAACCTGAGCAACAACCCTGTTCTTAGGTTTGGTGCTAACGCTATGAGTGCCATGGACGGTTTTACCCGTGCTGTGGAAGCTAACGTTCAAGCCCGTGGACGTGCATGGGATAAGTTTATCGACGGTGATGTACCTCTAAACGGTCTTACCTACAAAGATGCTAGCGACAACATCTACGCCGACATGTTTGGCAAAGATGGTTTGATTAACGATGAGTCGGTTGACTACGCAAGTAAGGAAATCGCCCTGTCGTTGGATAACGCTGGCGCTCAAGCATTAGGTGCGTTTATCGCTCGTAACCCTGCTATTAAGCCATTCTTATTGTTTCCTAAAACTTCTGCTAACGTGGTTAGCTTGTTTGACAAGTTTAGCCCTGTTTCACTGTTTCAGCGTGAGTATAACGACCTAGCTTTTAAGAAGCTGGATGAGTTTACTTCCGACGAAATGATGCAGCTGCTGAGGCAACATAAAAAGCCGGTTGACGGTAACCTGTTCCAAGAGTTCGCTAGCCTTCGTGCAGAGGTTCTTGGTCGCAAGGCTATTGGTACCACTGCAGTTATGATGGCTGCTGGTTTGTTCCTGAATGATCGTATTCATGGTAACGGTCACTACGACAAGACTGTTCAACGGTCACGCCGTGAGTTTGATTGGGCACCGCGAAGCATCAAAGGTATGGATGGTAAGTGGTATAGTTATGACGGTCTGGGTCCGATTTCTGACTGGCTGGCTCTGACTGCTGACGTTATGGATAACTTTGATTCCTTGGGTGAGATGGATCTGCAAGGTTTTATGAACCGTGCTGGTTTCCTGCTTAGCGCCAACCTGACTAACAAGTCGATGCTGGCACCTATGGAACCCATGTTTGACGTGTTGTCTGGTAACCCTGCTGCTATCACCCGGTTTGCTGCCAGCTTTGCTAGTGCAACCGTGCCCTTGAGCAACGCTCGTTCTGAGTTTAGCCGTTTGATGAGTCCTGCACTTCGTGAGTTTGAAGAGACCTTTGCCAACCACCTGCGTAACCGTAACAGGTTCTTGGATGAGTTTGGTGTCCCTGGAGAACTGGCGAAAAAATATGACTGGATTGACGGTAAGCTTGTTGGTTATCCGCAAGACATCATGACCCGTCTGTGGAATGCTGTTGCACCGTTTAAGATCCGTGACGGTATTAGCCCGGAAAAACAATACCTGATTGATATTGAATATGATGCCCGTGCTCAATTCACCTCTAGTTCTGACGGTGCTAGGTACACTGATACCGAGCGAGCTGAACTGCTGAGTCTAATGGGTGAGCAGAAAAACTTCTTGCGTGACCTTAAACAAATCATGCAAAAGTATCCTGCTGATGAATGGAAACGTGGTCTATTTGAAGCACGTGCAAAGAATCCTGAAGGTGGTGTGGACCCTAAACAATGGGGCAACCTTTACAACGAACTAGATCTTGCGTTGCTTAATGCGAAGCGTATGGCTGAAAGTGAACTGAGCAACCGTATTGAGGTTGATTCTCGCAGCTATCAGCGTGACGTTAACATTACCTCTCAACGCGCTTCTCAAGTACCACCATTCCCCCTAACTAACAAATAACCCATTTATAGCGAATGGCACTTACTTACAATACACACACTGGGGACAACTCCACCACTGTCTTCAGTTTCACATTCCCATATCTAGACCAAGCCCACGTAAAAGTTTATGTGGACGAGGTATTAAAAACTTACGTTACTGATTGGACCTTCGCTTCAGCTACACAAGTACAATTTGTTACTGCCCCGGCAATCAATGCAAATATCCGTATTGCCCGTGAAACTGATGCTTCATCTCCTGAAGCTACGTTTTACGCAGGCAGCTCTGTACGCCATACGGACCTGAATGACAACCAGTCTCAGGTCCTGTACAGTGTTGAAGAAATTCGAGAAAACATCTGGGATAAAACTGTTGACACTATCAGCTCAACTGAGACTTGGGTGTCAAATGATGACAAAGTTGCAACTACTGGCGCAACTGAAGCACGTATTGACGTCAAAATTGATACTGCCTTGACTACTGATGTAGTGGCTGGTAACGCGATCACTGTTACGGACAACAGTCCTGGCAGTGGTCAAATTACTATTGCTGTTACTGACGGTCAGATTGACACTGCTGAGCTTACCGATGGTGCTGTCACCACGGCTAAGCTTGATGCTGATGCAGTTACGGGTGCAAAACTGGCGGACAATGCGGTTGATTCAGAGCACTATGTTGACGGTTCTATTGACACCGTTCACATTGGTGATCTGCAAGTTACTACTGCTAAGATTGCTGCTGATGCAGTAACTAATGCAAAGATCGCTGATGATTCTATTGACTCCGAACATTATGTAGATGGGTCGATTGATACAGCTCACATTGGTGATTTGCAGATTACCACAGATAAAATTGCAGATGCAAACGTTACTACTGCAAAAATTGCTGACAGTAACGTTACTACTGCAAAAATTGCTGATGCCAATGTAACTACGGCAAAAGTTGCGGCTAGTGCTATTACTACAGATAAACTGGCTGATGATAATATCACTACTGGAAAGATAGCGGACTCTGCAGTTTCTACCGTAAAAATTGCTGATGATGCGGTAACTATTGACAAGATTGATGATGCTGCGATTGTGACAGCATCTGAAGTTGCAGGTTTAACCGCAAATGATCAGACCTTCTATACAACGTCCGCAGCAGACTCCAGATATTTCCGTCAGGACAGTACTGAGACTATTTCTAGCGGTAACGCCTGGAGTGGTAGTGATTCATTTATTGCTACTACTGCAGCTATTGACGCTCGCATCATTGACATTGTTGATGATGTTGGTGGTTTTGTTCCTATTGCGGATGAAACCAGTTTCCCAGCCGCTAACCCTGATGTAAATAACGGTGCGGGAACAATTGTTAGTATTTTAGAAATTCAAACTACTAGAACTCCTGCTTCTGGTACTGTTACCATTGCTAATGGTCAAGGCAGTAATACTGTTACTATTAACAACTGTGGTGCTACCGAACTTACTGCAGGATACGGTGTTCTTGTAGAGACTACTGCAACTCTTAACACATATAATTTCCACCGACTTGTACCCCGTGCAACTGAGGTTACAACAGTTGCCAATAGCATTACCAATGTCAATGCTGTTGCAAACAACATTAACGAGGTAAATAACTTTGGTGATGTTTACCAGATCGCGGCTTCTAACCCAACTACACGGGCTGATGGATCTGCGTTGTCAGAAGGTGATCTTTATTATAACACGTCTTTGGATGTTATTCGTGCGTACAATGGTACGGTTTACGAAAACATCACGCCTGACCAAACTCAGCTTGCCGATATTCAAGTTGTTGCTAATGACCTAGCTACCTTTACGGATCTTGGTCTAGTTTCTGACCCACTAACTGGGGCTCAGTCTGGCGGTGCGCTTGAAACGTGTGCCGACAACATGACAGACATCAACGCTCTGGCAGATATTGAAGATGGTACTACAGCTACGGATGCAATTAGCACTTTGGCTGGTATTTCTAGTAATGTAACTACTGTTGCAGGTATCAGTTCTGATGTAACTACTGTTGCTGGTAAAGCTACTGAGATTGGTCGTCTTGGTACGGCTGATGCAGTTGCTGATATGGCTCTGCTTGCCGTTACCGATGTAATTGCTGATATGGCAATTCTTGGTACAACTGATGTTGTGGCAGACATGAACACTCTGGCTACCACGGACATTGTTGCTGACCTGGAAACCTGTGCTGATAACAACGCAAACATCACGATTGTTGCTGGGTCAATTAGTAACGTTAATACTGTAGCTGGCAGTATTGCAGATGTAAACCGCTATGCAGCTGAGTATATTATCTCGGCTTCTGCGCCTAGTTCACCGTCTGCAGGTGATTTGTGGTATGACAGTACTAACACTATCCTCAAATACTACAACGGTACAGCATTTACAGGTATTACACCTGGCTTGACTGATATTGTTTTAGACACCACTCCACAGCTCGGCGGTAATCTTGACGCCCAAAATAACAACATCACCAACGTTGGCACTATTGACGGAGCCAACCTTTCCATTGACTTTGGTACGATTTAATTATGGCAAAACTTCTTAAATTGCGGCGTGGTTCTACCACTGACCACTCAACTTTTACCGGAGCCGAAGGTGAGGTTACGGTTGATACTACAAAAGATACCCTTGTTATTCACGATAATGCTACGCAAGGCGGTTTTCCCCTTCTAAGGGAAGACTTAAACAATCTTGCGGCAGGTGGGATTCCTACGGCTAGTTTGGCAGACGGTGCGGTAACAACTGTAAAAATTGCTGACGGCAACATTACTACAGCTAAAATTGCTGGCAGTAACGTTACTACATCTAAGCTTGCTGACCAAAGCGTTGCTACACAAAAGATTGCTAATGATGCTGTAACCGCCGATAAACTGGCTGATACTACTGTAACTGCGGGTTCGTACGGGTCTGGTACGGCAATTCCTACTTTTACTGTTGATGCTCAGGGACGTTTGACGGCAGCAAGCACAGCTGCTATTGACAACCCTACTAACCTTTCGGCAACTACAAACACTAACGACCTGACAATTAACAGTTCGACTGGCACTGGCGTCACTCTTGCAGCAGCTTCTTCTGCTATTGCAGGTGTGATGACCAACACTGATAAGTCAAAACTGGATGGTATTGCAAGCGGTGCTGAAGTAAACGTAAACGCCGATTGGAACGCTACTTCTGGTGACGCTCAAATTCTTAATAAACCGACTCTTGGGACTGCAGCGGCATCAGCTAGTACTGATTTTGTTGCTGTTTCTGGTGATGATATGACCGGCACTTTGACTACCAAAAAAGTCAAATGTAACATTAACTCTGTGAGTAGCTTTGACTTAAATAACGGTCAATTCTGGACTATCTCTGGTGGTCAAGTCCCTACTCCTAGCAACCGTCAAGCTGGTCAGAGCGGTCTTTTTTATGTTTCTAGTGCCCCTTCCAGCTGGGCAGGTGGATACAGCACTCCTCCTAGCATTTCTAGCACCCCTTCTATTATCCCATTTTTCGTTGATTCGGGTACTACGGTGCGGCTGGGTCCTGCAATTAAGGTAAGCTAATATGGAAGCGGCACATTATTGGTATGGTGATACCTGGGTTGATCCCCCAACTCCAGGTTCTACTACACTATGGCAAGGCGGATACTATGCTGGAATTGTACTTGATGGGCAACAAGGTAATAAGCAATATCATCTTGTGCGAGCACCGCGTGTGAGCGGAGGTTTGCAAGGGTTTTATGGTGGAACATCCCCCACTTTTGTAAGGTGGGGTCCTAACCAGTGCGATTACCCGTCTGCTTCTGTTCGTCGTGATGATTACGGCGGTACAGCAACGGCTTTGCTTGTTAACAGTAGTGCTCACAACGCTTTTTACTGGTTTCGAGCTTCAAACGGTCCTAATGGAGGTACTTTTAACCTCTCTACTGGGGGTCAAGGTGGCGGAACTGGTATTGGTGGGTATAACGATTGGTATATGCCTACACGTGATGAAGCAAAGATGTGCTTTAGAGCTTTTAAACACAACAGTGGAACGGTAAACAACTACACAATTACCTATGCTAGCCCGCAAACCACAAACGTCACTCAAAACCCTAACTCTCTATTTCAGACTGGTGGTAGTGAATCTTTTAGTCACTACAATAACTGGTTTTTGACTGCCCGAGAAGCTGAAAATAACTGTAGTGCCCGAGGAATTACTATGGGCAATGGTAATTACACCAACCCTTACTACAAGTCTGATACTAACTGGTATCTATTTGCCGTTCGCCGTGTGGCTGTACCCTAATTAAATTATGACAAAGTTTTATCTAGACCCCACTACGCTTGAACGGCGTTATGTGGGAGCTCCTTTTATTAAGGATGACATTTACTACACCGAACAAGGTGCAACTGAAGAGTTGTTTTTAGAGCAAGGTTGCACTGTTGTTGAGGTGCAAGCTACGCCTTCTGACGCATACTACGAAAACGCAGTTCTTAATAATGATGGTTCTTGGACTTCAACGCCTAAGGACCTGGCTGAAGTAAAAGCTACGCTTAACAGCCTCAATGACCAACATTGCGCAAATTGTTTGTATGTAACAGATTGGGTATTTATTCGCAAACAAGAGACTGGTGCCGCTGTTGCTGATTCTATCCTTGCTGAGCGTACTGCTATTAGGCAAAATCATCAGACTGTAGAGGCTAACATCGCTTCCGCTACTTCAATTTCCGAGTTGGAAGCTATTGCTCCTAACGGTATTGTATCTTACAACTAACCCTTACTAACTTAGAACAATGATTGCACTCATCCGTCCTGTCCTGTTTTCCTTCCTTAACAGCGACAAAGTAAAGCGCCTCATCGTCGATATGCTCCGCAAACTGGCTGAGCAATCTGATAACACTGTTGACGACCAAGCTGTTGATTTCATCGAGCGTGGTCTTTTCTCCAAATAATTAAATGGCAAACTACTTTTCTGCTACAGCTAACCCTGTTTATCCCGGAAAAGCCCACGTTGTGGCGACTTCTACCACTTCAGCTAACGTAAACCTTTCTGAAAACTGCCGTCGCATTCGTTTGCGGGCACATACTCAAGATATTTACTACGCAATCGGTACTGCTACGCAAACTGCTGATAGCAACCCTGCTGAAGCTGTTGCAGTAACCACTGCTGCATCGTCCGGTGTCGCTGAAGTGCGTACTGTTACCCTGTCTGGGTTCTATGAAGCTGGTGATCAGCTGACTGTGGTTGTCGATGGTACGTCTTTGACTTATGAAGTCACCTCTGCAGACCAAAGCGAAACTCCGGCGACGACGCTTACTAACGTGGCTGCTAGCGTCCGTGACGCGCTTAATTCTGATGCAACTATTAGCGCAGACTTTACCGCTACTGCTGCCGGCGCTGTGGTCACTATAACCCACGGTACTGTTAACACTGCGTTTACTTTGACTGCTGAAGTCACAGAAAGCGTCAGTGATGACGATAATCACTTCCTGGATAAGCTTGTTTACGAAGGAATTTTGATTGATGTTCCGCCTAACACCAGTATTGCTGTTAAAGCACTGACTGGTAGCGGAACCGTTTACATCTCTGAGTACGTCTGATGGACTTAGGTGAGCCGCCGATACTGCCCGTTCTACGGCTCCCTGAGCCCCCTCTGCTACCCCGTCCGGTACTGGAGGTACCACGAGCTACTTTACCCTCGTACAAGCCGCTTGTAGTGCCTCCTAGTGACCTTAGACCACCTCCGGGAGTCCAGGGCACAACGGAATCCGAGAAAAAGGAGGAAAAACCGGCACCTAAACCGGTGCTTCCTCCAGTTCCACAACCCCCACCACCTTCTGAAGTCCGTTACGTAGACATCCCAGGTACTGATCTTACGGTACCTTTGCCTAGTAATGAGATTTTGGCTACGGCTACAACGACAGCTACTGTCTCCGTTGCAGCCACCCTTACAGCTACTGCAGTCTTTAAACGGACAGTTAGCGTCTTGAAACCTCTTATCAAGAAATTGCTAACCAAGAAAAAAAACAATGCACAAGACGAAGAGCTTCCTGAATGAGTTCTTTAGTGAAATCGTTAAGGCACTTGTGCTCGTGTGGAGTGCTGGTGTATTGACAGCTTCCTATATGGGAAAGCTACAAAAGATGGATCCCACTTTCGTTGCAAGTTTGCTTAGCGGCACTCTTGCTTCTTATGGGATCAGTCGAATGGACACCAAAAAATCTACTTCGGAGCCACCTAAATGAAGAAACTATTTCTATTGCTGTTGTTAGCATCACCTGCAGCAGCTCAAACTGTTACCCCGCAGTTTACCCAGGGGTCAATGCAAGCCACTACTACCACCACCCAAACCATCACTGAGACCATTGCAACTGAGGTGTACGGTGGTGCATACTCATCATGGTCTGGAACAAATGTAACCCCAAGCGGGGATATAACCGACTCCGCAACTACTTGGTCGGTAACCACAGCAGGCGAACAGTTTCAACTGGAGACTGTGACCCGTGCCGCAGGAATCATCGAGACAATCGACATTACCCGCGACATCGAAACTACCTCTACTACTACCTCGCTCTCTGTATTCTCGCAGTAACTCCGGTTAAAGCAGAAGAACCGACAGTAAGCAACAATGCATCGCCCATCGCGGCGGCAACGGGCAACGTGACCAACCAGGCGGTCCAATTCCAGAACAATGGAGCACCTAGTAGGCAACAGTTTACCGGCGGTAACTCGTGTAACGGCACCACTATGACGTTTAGCCCGTTTTATATGGGTAACGATACGTTGCCACAAGGCTACACCCGTAATAACAACTACGGTGCACAGCTTAATTTTAGTGTACCGCTTGACGGCAGCATGACAGAGTTGTGTAAAAAGATAGCCAAACGGCACGAGGAAAAGCTGAGGTTAGATTATGAGCTTGTACGCGCTCTAAAGTGTACCGAGATCATGAGGGCTGGATTTACTTTCCGCCCTGGGTCTCGTGTAGAGGTACTGTGTCACGACATTGTACCTATTGTGTCCCTGACAAATGAAGAAAAAAGCAACTGAGGATCAGTTTAACGAGCTTCACAACCTTGTTACATCTGAATTCCTTGCACGTATTAAATCTGGTGAAGCCACGACACAAGATCTCAAAGCAGCTTGTGACTGGTTAGCCAAAAATGACATCAGCGGTGTTGCATATGAGGGCAACCCGTTGGATAAACTAGCGACAGTCATGCCAAAAATTGATCCTGAAATGGTACAGAAGAGGTTGTATGGCTCAAAAAACTTCTGATTACTACAAGTCAAACCCTAAGGCAGCCGCTCGCCGTAGAAAACAGCAGCGGAAGTACAACAAAACCAGCAAAGGTCTGAAAATTAGGACTGATGCTAACAAACTTAACAGGAAACTAGGTACTTATGGTAATGGTGACGGTAAAGATGCTTCACACACCGGTAAAAACACCGGGAAACTGGAGATCCCATCCAAAAACCGCCGTAGACCCAGAACTGGTAAGAAGTACGCATGACCCCGCTGTTGCCATCCCCTGATCACTACATTTACAACCTCATAACCATGACGAGTCCTGAAGCGAAACGACTGTGGCGCAGAGCCATCAAGGAACACTTCAACTGTCAATGCGTTTATTGTGGAGAACATTATGAATTACATGAACTTACTTTGGATCACGTTGTGCCTCGCTATTTTGGGGGACAAACAATTACAAGGAACTTGGTTCCATCCTGTCGGAAATGTAATCAAGAAAAGGGGACTAGCAACTGGTTATCCTGGATGCGAGCTACGTTTGGCTGCAATCCGGGTAGAGAACAATTGATTTTATCGCATATTAAGTAATGGCAGAGTTTACGAAAGCTGATGCTGTTAGGAAGGCTAATGCTATCAAAAAAGCTAACCCAGACTTTCCGCCTGCTAAAATTAAAGCTATTATTGAAAAACAAAATGGACCGTTAGTATTTAACGGTGAACCGTTTTATTTTAAACCAACTGGCTCAGGTAGTTTAGCTATTGAAAGTGTAGCTGTTAGAAACGC
>Ga0129345_1000405_pt1 | contig 15521 bp, 18 predicted proteins | sample CPBDNA_FD_94425 | JGI IMG/M metagenome (GOLD analysis project Ga0129345, IMG submission 94425) | Freshwater to marine salinity gradient microbial communities from Chesapeake Bay, USA - CPBay_Sum_20_0.8_DNA | ecosystem: Environmental > Aquatic > Marine > Coastal | place: USA: Chesapeake Bay...
GAACGGTCCAGGCCGGGGACTACTTTAAGAAGATTGGCAACTTGGATCTTTCCAACCCATTATCTGATTACCAGATCTTTATTGGCTCGGTGCTCAAGAACCGAAAAGAACTGGAAGAAAGATACTACCCTATGTTGGAATTTATGATGATTAAAGTCGACGCTTATATGTCTAATCAATCTTATATGTTCTTGAACTCACTTATGCCCGCAGAAGATTGGGGAGTTCTCGCTAAGATAAGAGACAACCTGGGGCCCACTGAGTTTGACGAGCCTCCCCGATTCACGAGAGATCCTCAATTCAGTCCTGAGATTATTAAAGAGGATGAGATCTTTGAGATCGAGTTATGCTTTCAACTAGGCCTGTCTGTGGCTGAAGCAGAAGCTGAAGTCCAGGCCGGTCTGGTTCCTGCGATTATAATCGACCAGGATTTTCTAGCGAATTACGAACACTCGGAAGAGGATGATGATGGCATCGTCCTCTACGTGAAGAACTCCTACCGTAAAAATAAAGAAGGAATGAAGGTCATCGCCAAGAACCATTCTCGATTCGATGATGATTTAGAATTAGACATAGAAGGCGTAGCCGAGTGGGACCCTGAACAAAAGTATGAGCTTCATAGTGAAGGATGGTTAGGGACCGACGAGGTCAATGCTGAAAGAATAAGGAAAGCTGAAGAAAAAGCTAAAGAACGAACGCTTAACGAACAGATTGTCGACCAACATTTACTGAACCGCGAGAACTACGTGGCTGACCACGGAGTCTCAACTGCCGGGGATTTCCTAACCAAAGTTCGCTCCGACCTCAACTTAGAGGAAGTGAGCCTAGTGGATAGGATTAACCTCGAGATCGACATCCAGGATGACTCCGAAGGCGATTCCTAACCGTTAACCTACACCCGAAGGCCTGGGGGCGTAATGCTCCCAGGTCACTTTAATTGGAGCAATTATGGAATTTGAAAAATTAGATAACCACCCCGTACAAAGATTTGCTATTCACCGATCCAGACTCGGTAACGGATGGCTGGTGACGCTGGTCGGGGAGAACGACGACAACATAGGATCAACCGTCCACAAGAAGCTGACAGTGGATACCGCGATGACTTTTGTAGTCGATCCGGGAAACACCACTGAATGGGAATGGATTGAAGTCGAGCACCCACACACTAGAGTACAAATGCACAAAGTGGAGTTTGCTTCTGGGACTCTGTTCACTCTGGCCGGGGACTCCGACCATATAATGGAAAGTTGGAGGGCTCGAGGACTTACGATCGACACCAGTATGTACTTCGTCGAAAATAATTCCTAAACCACTTTTAATTTTCAAAAACATTCGATAATATAGTGTAGAAATTGCTGAGTAGCTCAGTGGTAGAGCGGGGACTTCTAAACTCCCTTGTCGCGGGTTCGATCCCCGCCTCGGCAATTTTCTTTCTTAAATAACTACTTATCAAAACTATTTTAAACCTAGTCGACCGTCATTTTTTGAATGGTTCACTGGGTTTTTTGTTTTCCAGTACTTAGGTTTTTTGTTTTTCCTGGTCTTATAGCGAGTGCAACGGCATGGCAGCGAGTCCTTGTCAAGTGTCGCGAATACAGAATTTTTTAGAAAACCTATGACGCATTACTCGAAGACTTCTTTCAGAATTCCCCCAGCCAAGGTTTTCTCTCATAATCGGAGGACCGATGATTAAAAAGATCGTTGATCTCAAGTCTGAAAAGAACTGGGGTGGTAGGAAAATCGCCAAGCATCTTGGAACTTCCCGCCACGCAGTTGAAAAGATTCTTTCTCTTCTTAAATATAAAGGTGAAGATTACGTAATGACTCTTGACTGGGAAAAGATGTTCCCACGACTGAATGGAGTTGCTGAGGATACCGAAACCGTAGAGGAAGAAGAAAAGAAAGTTGATTTAAAGGACCATATTGGTCTAGATCGTAAGGTTAAGAAGCAGACTAAGGAGCTTCGACAACTGCGACGTAAATATGAGCACGTTCTCAAGCAGAATGAAGAACTTGAGAACACTTCCGGTATCCTAAAGGAACTGGAAGAAGGGCTTACTGGAATAAACCTACATCCCGTAGGGGAGACTAAGAAGTCCAAATCCGGTAAAAACCAAGCTATCGCTTTTATGATCGCGAGTGACTGGCACGTTGAGGAAGACGTTGATCCTGACACCATCAATGGAATGAACGAGTATAATATGGACATTGCTGAAGCTCGTTCACGTAAATTCTTTGAGAATGGTGTGAAGATCATCAAAAACTGTAAGACCTTCAACGATATTGACACCCTGGTCCTGGCTCTTCTAGGAGACATGATCACCGGTTATATTCATGAGGAACTTCTAGAGAGTAACAATGCTTCTCCAACTGAAGCTGTGTTATTCGCCAGTGAGCTAATTATCTGGGGAATCGAATACATCAAGGCTAATACTGATCTTAAAGAGATCGTAGTTCCTTGCTCGTTCGGTAATCACGGAAGAACTCAGAAGCAGAAGAAGGTTAGTACCTCGGCTAAGAACTCTTATGAGTGGTTGATGTACAAGAATCTTCAGAGACACTACAAGGACGACCCTAAGGTCGAATTCATTGTAGAGAGTGGCTACCACACTTACCTTGAAGTCTTTGATAAATACCTGATCAGGTTCCACCACGGTGACTCAATGAGATATGGTGGCGGGGTTGGTGGATTGACTATCCCAGTCAACAAAGCCATCAACCAATGGAATAAGATCCGGCACGCTTATCTAGATGTCTTTGGGCACTTCCATCAACTAAGGGACAATGGTAACTTTATAGTTAACGGCTGCTTCTCTGAAGATATGAAAGTCACAATGGCTGACGGAACTAGAAAAGCCATTAAGGACGTTCAAATTGGTGAAGAAGTACTAAACCGTACCGGAGACATAAATCGAATCGTAAATAAGCTAGAAAAGCCTCATTACGGTCGATTGATGAATATCCGGTTCCAAGGAAAGCAAAATGACATCCGCTGTACTCCGAACCATGAGTTCTGGGCGATTAAGTCCAATCAGTTAGAGCAAACTCTAACACCTCGAGGATCAGAGACTTATATTAAGACAGATGCTCATGTGCAGCCTCAATGGATCAATGCAGAGTACCTTAGCAAAGGTGACTTGATCCAGATTCCTTGGGACAAAGAAGTAATAGACAATGATCATTTTGATCTAGATTTTTGTCGCTTACTTGGTTTCTATTTATCAGAAGGTTCTATTTCCCGTAGATACAGTAAAAAGGCTAAGTTGGATAAACTAAATCAAATCAATTTCACCTTCCATATTGATGAAGTGGAGTATTTTGATTTCGTAACTCGGACTTTGGAGAACCGGTATGAGTGTCACGTAGGATCTAGTATCCGCGAGAACAAAACAACTCGTGCTGTTGTAGTTAGTCGGGAACATATCTCGAATGAGTTCTATGCACTTTGCGGTAAAGGAGCCTTCGATAAAAAGATGGCTGATGTTCTTATGAAACTTCCTAAAGAGAAACAGGAGCAGATTCTAATTGGATGGCTGCAGGGAGATGGCCACATCAACCGAGGGAAATCTGATAAAGGTCGGTTTCGAAATATCTCGGGAGCAACTGTGAGCTACAACTTGGCTTGCCAGATGTACATGATCGCTCTAAGATGTGGTCTACAGCCTAGAATGTACATGCAGGAAGCGAATAAGCAACGCAAAAGTAATTGCTACTCCATCCACTTCGGAAAACAGGACTTCCACTACCTCCTACCTAAACTGGGCGTAGAGGAAGGATACTTTGAAGAAGATATGGAAAAATTCCTAAAAACTAAAATAGGAATGCATCATATCGGGGGCGACTTATTTGTCCCAATCGATATGATCTGGTCAGAAACCTATGAAGGATCGGTTTACGATCTTCAAATAGATAACGAGCATTCTTACGTGATTAACGGAATTGGAGTACATAACTCGCTTATTGGATACGCCGCATACGCTCTGAGTATCAAGGCTGACTACGAGCCTCCACGCCAAGCTTTCTTCCTAATCGATGAGAAATTTGGAAAGACCGTGGTCTGTCCTATTTACGTAGATGATGCAGTAATTTTCTAAGATGCTTGACATTTGGATACCATCTAAGGAATAATATGAATATGCGTTTCACATAGATTTGCAAATATTCCAACAACACTTTGAAAGCCCCTGGGCATGTTTTGCCTATGGGGCTTTTTCTATTCCCGGAGGAAGACATGACATAGGTTAACCACCTTTACGTTATCATCCGCAGAGACTTGGGCCCTGCTCAAGGAGCTGTACAATCTTGTCACGCTGCTATCGAAGCCAGCCGTGAGTTCATTGATCCTTCCATGGATCACCCCCATCTTGTTCTGCTCGAGGTCAGGAACGAATCTCGACTGCAGAAACTTCACCATGAATTAAAAACTGAGGACATCCCTCACGTTCAATTCATTGAGCCCGACCTGGGCGACTCACTGACCGCCATCGCGGTTAAACCAACTAACAACCCTGAGATCCGAAAATACTTTTCGAGATTTCAGTTATTCAAAGGAGCATTAAATGCAAACTGAGCTAGAACCCACTATCCGGAGAGAAAGAATTTTAAGAGCTAAGAAATTCCTTAAAGGAATGAGTACTGCTATTCGAGAGCAAAAGAATATGAGAGAGGACGAATCCCGCGACGATTGGCACCTCTACCTACTAAGGGAAGAGTACCGGATAATTCACATCGCTTACTGCGAGCTTCGAGGAACTCCACGAGAACGCATTGAGCAGCCTAGTGAGAACAACCTACCTAATGAGAATAGAATCGCGTCTTACAAGGAAGCAATCATCTCAGGATCTTTTAAAAACAATTAAGGAGTATAACCATGCATCAAAACGCTAAAGACCTCAAAGTATCTATCCCCTACCAACTATTAAAATCTGTAATCAACGCTGACCCAGACCTCAAGTCTAATGTGAACGCTGCCGTTGAGCAGTACGTTTGTAAAGAGGCCAAGAATGTGCTTTCTAGAACCGTACTGGAGAAATTAGAAAAACGAGTTCTCAAAGACTTCGGTTTCAAGAAAGAAGGAAAGAGTCTAGACCTCGGAGATTACAGCCCTATCACTGATCTGGTGAAGAAAAGGATCGAGCAGTCCTTCGGAGATAAAATCGACAAGATCGTGACGGAAAAACTGACGACGATCCACGATGATCTCCAGAAAACCATCTACGATCACCTGAACTCTAGGTTTGAGGAGATGGTGGGAAAAATTCAAGAAGATTACGCAAAAAAAGCTAAGAAGGCCGTGGCCGAGAAAATGGCTAATTTTGAAGTCGACCTTAACGCCGTGAAGTCCCTAGCACAAATGTTTAGAGAAGATAATAGTCTGGCTACCAAAGCCAAAAAGATCAGCAAGATCGAAATTTAAGGAGAAAACAATGATTCACAATTTTTACGTAAAAACAAAAGCAGTAGACAACGGACCTGGGTACTGGAAATACACCCTGGTCGAAGTCTACGACGGAGACACTAAGATCGGAGAATACCAGAGAAACTACGGAAGCTTCGGTGAGGAGACCTTCTACCGTTCAAAAAAATCTATGAAAATCATAGACACCTCTCAAGGAACGACTTCTTTTGAGGATTAAATCTTGACCTTAGATAGTTCATGTCGATTCCTTCGGGAATAATCCCTCCAGTATCAACAGAATCTTCACGAGTTCCTTTGAGAACTCGCTTCAAACACTTTTCAAGATTTTTAGAGAGAAAAGCCCAAGCACTCCAATGGTGTCGAAATCGAAAAGTTCTTTCGAACTTTTCTTCTTCTCCTCTGCGGAGGATTTCGATCATTTGGTTAGGTAATTTCTCTTTGAGTCTAAAGCCCCTTCGGGCTAAAACAAAGGCAGCGGAGCTATGAACTCCAATGCCGAATCTTTTACTATATTTATTTCTTCCAATAATTGAAGTATAAGCTGGGTTTACTATCTTTAGCTTAACTCCTTGCTTCAAACATCTGGACTCCAGTAATTGTCTGAAAATTGAATACTGAATCAGGTTCAACTTCCGATTAGTTTTCTTTCCTCTAGACTTTTGCTTCAATTTAGTGAAGTCAAGATTCTCAATCACAATACCAAACCCGGAAGCTTTGGCTCTTTTTATAATATCTTTCACTATCAAAGAAAGTTCATTTCTAATCTGGTCCGTGGATTTATCCTCGGAATCATAGGAATATTCTTTGAATCCGAGATAATTTCCTTGGTGATTACAAGAAGCAGAAGCTACTAAGTCATAGTTTAAGTCCACTCCGATATAACCTTGGTGGAAGTCTCTAACTTCTTTTTCTAAAGTAAAAGAAACCTGAGTGTACCAGAATCCGTTCTCTCTTTTGAAGAATTTATAACTAAGTGCTACTCCTTGCTCAAGAGCTTCCTTGAAGTAAGAATAGTACCTTTCGTTTTTCTTATCAGAATAAGAATTAAATTTCACCGGAACTTCAATGTACCTTCCAATGGAGTTCTCCATGCAATAAGGTAGAGTAATCTGGAGTAATTCTAATCCAGAATCTTGAAGTTTATACTGGCAATGCTGATTCTTATTAGGTTCATCCTTTGAGCCTAGAAGGTAAAAGTAATGATTTCTTTTTCGTCTCCACTCTTGGAGCCAAAGCTCATGATCTTGGATATACCTTTCATCAGTAAATTGTTTCTTAAAGAAGGAATGAGAACCGAAGGTGTAACCTTCTCTGGAAGTCTTATTCTTTAACCGATTGAGTTTCTTCCTCCAATGAGAGAGTTTAGTTTCCCTTTCGAGAACTTCATGAGGTTTTAACTCAATGAAACCTTTACCATGCTTTCTTTTTCGATCTTTGACTTCTTTCTCAACCTTTTTAATCTTGGACTTTAAGTCTTTGATTCTGGTATTTCTCTTCGAGGATTCTAATTTTAGGAGTTGATTATAAGAGTCGAGTTTCCCTTTTGCTTGAACCCAAAGAGCGTTAAAAATCCTACCTTGGATATTATGCTCTCTCATGAATTGAGCTTTAAGGTTCTTCCTGAGTTCTTGATTTACTGAAGGAGTTTCGAATAAGGTTTGAAATAAAGTTCTTTCTAAATGGGAATAAAACTCACCAAAGGATTCTAGCTTGGAGTAAGTGTCTCCAAGGTCAGGAATCTTTGATTCTAAGGTGAGAGTTAAATCTTTCACTTCTTACTCTTCTTTCTCAGAGTAGCTGATCTTTTACCATAAATCTTATTACTAAACGAGGACATAAGAGTTAAAATATCTTTCACCAACTCTTCCTCGAAGCTCTTGTTCAGAACTTCTTCAACCCAGATAATCTGAACTTGATGAGACTTAAAAAATTCCTCAAGAAACTCAAAGTTAAATCTGGTGAGACGGTCTTTATGCTCAATAACTACTTTAGAGATTTCATTTCCGGTGACTACCTTGAATAAGGACTTCAGCTTCGACCTCTTTGGGTTCATTCCTGAGCCGACCTCTTCGAAGCAATGCCTTACATTAAGGTTATTCTTAATACAATAATCTAGAAGTCTGGACTTCTGGCGATCAAGATCGCCTTTCTTTTTTTGATCATGAGAGGAGACTCTGCAATAAATCGCTACTTCTGAAGTTAAGTCCTCCTTGGAAGCAATCCCTTGAAGCTTTTCAATATCAGAGAGCCTGTATCTTCGGTGGCCTCCAGCAGTCTTTAAAGGGACGAGCTTGCTGGACCTCTCCCAGTTACGGAGCGAGGTGATATCCATCCCCAGAAGTTTAGAAGCTTTCCCTATTGAGATTAGTTTATCACTCATGAGTCTCCTTCATTCTTTCAAGAAACTCATTGTAAGTCTTTTGAAACTCTTCTATAGTAGGAATCTCATCGTCTTCGAATTCAATCAGGTGGGGAATCACAGTCCCATCTTCGAACTCGACTTCAGTTTTAGTTACTTTGATTACTTTCATTTTCAACCTTGAGGTTTTCATGGTAAACTCTCCTTTTGAGTATTGTGAGAAGTTTACCACTCTACACTATAAGTAATCAAATTAAAGAAGTATTAGAAATTCATAGATTTTCTAATTTATTCATAGATTTTTAGGTAACTGTTAATAACCCTTTCAGGCAAGGAGACCAGTGGTATGCTCTGTACTCAAAGGATTACACAGCAACCCGAGTGATGACTCTTCCTGACTGTAAGGATTACTGCGGTGAAGATCCCGATAGTTGGGGATTCTGCCCCACAGAACTCTGGGTTCCTTACTACGAATCCGAACCGGTTTACAAAGAAGGTAAATTAGATTACCAGTACGCTATCCCAGAAGAGAATGGGGATGACCCTGAAGAGTTGATTCCTGAGCACACCCACTACTACCCGTTTGGGTTTGTGTCTGGATGTATCTGGGGAGATGACACTTCCTGGAAAATCCAGTACCTGGACCTAAGTCGAATCTCTGAAGGGGTCCTTACTCGTGAAGAGAAATTCGGATATATCGAAATGGGAAGTGAGCTTAACCTAAAGCAGTCTATTACGATCTGGGATGATCATGATTTTGCGGAAGATCCTATTGAGAAGTGGATACCTCGTATTAGATTTAGGATAGCCTGCGTTAAGAACTTTGATTTTGATTAGCCCGCATCTCTTTGAGACGCTTTAAAGCTTCAGCTTTCTTCTGCTGGAGCTTTTTCATTTTACGACGGTGGTAATACACCCTGGTCTTTCGATAAGACCACTTAAGACCTACCCAGAGCATTACGATTGCGTAGGCCACCAGACCCCAAATAATAGTAATTCCCATACAATTTAAACTGATTATCAATAAACAATCGAGAGGAGTTTGATTTTTGAAGACAATGTCGTAGTATTGGTTAATGAGATTGTCAATTAATGATATTAAGAACCGATCTTTCGATGTTGTAAAACTAGCGGAAATCGTCTACATAACCGAGGACAACGTACAGGATCTTCTGGAGTTGATTCTTGACCTCAATGAGCGGGTTGTCGAACTAAGTGCGACTTACTTCTCTTACTCAGAGATCCAACTCTTCGACGAGGATCGAGAGATCCTTAGGTTTAAGTTTCAACTTATCGAGAATCTTCTACACGTAGAAAGTATTTTAAAATGCGAAACCTACGGAGACACCACCTACCCAATTCGAGACCTCGATGTCCTGACTGCGTCTTTTAAACGGCGTTCGCCTTCTCTTCTCTACGACAGTTACTGCATCCATCTTAGACATCTTCTGGGGAAAAATTAAAATAATCCTTTGATTATTCTTCTTTGATTGAACGAATGGTTGTTTAATTAAGGAGAACTCAGGTGGCCGATCCAAAAGATAAAGTCGCTGACAACATCGAAGGAAGATTCTTCGTTGATTCGCAGTGTATTGATTGTGATCTTTGTAGAACGATAGCTCCCGACAATTTTAGAACTGACCCAGATCTTGGGCACTCTTACGTTTACAAACAACCCGAGAACGAAGACGAAGCTGAGCTTTGTACCGAGGCTATGGAAAACTGTCCAGTCGAAGCTATCGGCGATGAAGAGGAGACATCATGAGTGATTCATTATATTTTGTAAGGGTTCAGTCCCAGGCTACAACTTTCCAGGAACACGAAGAAGACGGTTCTTTCAGTCCTATCCCCAAACCTTTCTCTCTGGAGAGCATCCGAGACGGATTTGTTCGTCTGGTGGTTGGAGACGAGACAGTTTGTATGACTCTAGAAAGCCTTCAATCTGCGATCGACGCTTGTAAGGCCGGATGGGAAGAAGGAATTGTTAATGAAGAACCTGAAGAAGCTGAAACTGAGGAACTCCCCGAATAACTAATCTTCCTGTGGTTCTTCTGGTTCCTTATCAGGCTCTACGACGACCACAGGATTATCTCCCACTACCACTTTAGGCTCTAAGCCTTCTTCTTTCAGTTGCATGGCTTTCTCTTTAAGAGCACGAAACCTTTCTTTACGAGCTTCGTATTCTTCCTTCATGATAGTCTTAGTCAGAATAGGACTAGGATTCTTAATCGTAATCTGACTATCGATGAAATCTGGGTCATACCCCTCTCTCAACCCTAGAGAAACAAAATGATTAATATCCTTGCCCTGGAATGTCCCTAACTTACGAATATAAGCATTGATCTCGCCACGATGGTTAGGGTCTATATTATCGACCAGGATCTCCGTCAGGGTCTCAAACAACTCTTCTTGAGTAGATTGAATATCTTCTTCAATCTCCTGAGCCTTAGCATCTAGTTTAGGCATATCCTCAGCGTGCTTTTCAATTAGCTTCTGAAGTTCCTCTATCTCCTTCTTCTTCTTAAGAATCTGAGCCTGCATACCCTCCATCTTAGCCTGATGGTTATTAAGCTCGGCTACCACTATCAGAGCTTCCGTCTGAGTGTCGCAGTTCTTTTTGTAGAGATCATGAATCTTTCTTAGATCCTCTTTATCCTTAACTTCAATTTTAAGGTTCTTCAACGGTCGTTTGTCATTCAATAGCATAATTTAACCTTTCACCGGGGTCAAATTATCAAAACAAAAAAAGGCCGAGAGAATTAACTCTCGGCCTTAGTATTTTAAAAATTAACCAATTACAGTTACGAAGTAATCTCCGGCCTCATCGATGGTGATGTCCACAGAATTGTTCTCGTTACCAGTAGTTGGGACCATAAAGGCACCTACCCACTCGTCAGCGTTACCAGCGTTGGCATCCTGAACCATCACATGAACCTGTCGGTTACCGATGTTATGAACATAAGCAACTGTGGCTCCAACAGAAAAGGTGATCGCGTTAGATCTTGAAATCCGAAGGCCAGATCCAATGGCACCAGAAAGTTCGATTAGAGCACCTTCAACATTATCGGAAGTGAAGAAATTAGCCAAATCTTCGATCTTGACCTGAGACGCACCATCACCGTTAGCAGTTGAACCTAGTGAATCCAATTTCTCAGCTAAAGCTTGAAGATCGGTGATACCGTTCAAGAAGTTAGAAACAGATCCCGACTCAATCGCGATTCCAGAAGCACCCTCACCGACGGCGTTTGAACCTAGTTTGTCCAACTTGTTCAAAGAACCTTGAACTTCGGTCTCGCCAGTTAGTAGAAAAGAGAAAGCTCCCGCTTCAGTAGCGATAGTAGAAGCACCATCACCATTAGCTGTACTATCTAAACCAAGAACTAGGTTGTAGTCTGCTTGAGATAGGTGGTAGTACTCACCGGACGTTCCACCTTGAAGACCGCCTAGAGCGTTGTGAGTTACGATCGAACCCCAAACAACCCAATTACCTGCATCGTTGACAACATAAGCAGTGTCTAGGTCTTGTACGAATGCAGCCACACCTTCATTTACTGAGTTAGGTCCAGCAGCAATTGCTTGGAAGTCCCAGGAAGATCCATTCCACTCAGCAATAGAGTTAGCTTGGCCTGCGAAAGCTCCTACTGGAGAAGTTCCTACAATGTAACGATCTCCGGTTGAAGGAGTTACAGTACTAGGATCATCCAAGAAGTCCAGAACTTGCGGTTCCCACTCTAAACTAGACTCCAAAGCTCCTACTTTGAAATCGATATCCTCTAATACAGTCTGAACAGTGGTTCCAACTAGATTTGCTAGAGTCTGTTCAACACCAAGCAATTCGGCACCGTCTCCTGTGGCTAAAGAAGCCAAAAGAGCTTTGGTTGGTACAAATTGCTCAGTAGTTCCGTCATAAAATGCAAGAGTCTTCTGAGCCGCAGAATTGTCGTACCAGAGCTCTCCCTCGTAGGACCCGGAAAACGCCGTAGTCCTATATAGTCGTAATGCCTTGACTTGCCTCATTGTTGCTATCTCCAAATAGCGAAGATTTATATATTTCAACTAAAGAGGCTTATAAACTAAATATTGAGGAGAAATCCGGAACCTAAGGCCTCATAAGGACTGCATGAATCTTGATCGCATCATCAGTGAGAACCGTAATCGAGTTATCTTCGTTTCCTGGAGTGGGAAAAACCACCATACCGATATACTCACCGGCGAATCCCCCATCGTCTTCTTGAATGGAGAGAAGTAGGTTTCTAGAGTTTAGATTGTGAATAATCTCATGAACGAACTGGGCTACAGGATCTACATAAACAAAACTGGTTTCGTCGATATCTTCAACATAAGCAATTGTGTGTGTTACTGAAGAATAGTCTTTATGAAGAAGTCTATCCCCGCTAATCCAAATTGATCCCTCCTCCTTATACTCTGCTGGAGGATTTTGCCTCAATTTTATGGATTCTATAAATCGTGACATATCTACCCGAATCGGTCAAAAGTTCACTACCCGAAGGATGTCCAGATCGGGTATTTTCTACAAACAGGGTAGAATATCAAATAAGTATAAGATTAGGATTAAGAAGTTTCGGTAGAGTCATCTTTAGAGACCCAAATAATCTTCCCCGACTGATTCTTGACTGGACGATAGCCCTCAGGTACAGATTCAACAATCCTATTTGATGACTCCGAGATAAAGAATATGTTGCCTTCGAAGTCCCAGTGCTGTCGGTAAGTTTCTTTTTTCACGATTACTTAGTCCCTATTTTTTTATCGGTAGAGTCGCCCTCTACGATTCTCATGTCATTGGCTTCTAGCCATTTCCTTATTTTAAAAATGTCACATCTACGGCAGTAAGAGTCTTTGATCATTTTAATCTCCGACTCCGAACCTCCGTTGGCCCGGTGACTATCAATCGTGCCCTGAACAGGACACTTAGATTCTCGGCAGAACCTATATATTAACTTCTTTGTTTCTTCAAACATAATGAGAATTAAACTATTCTACCGGAATAATGACAAAAACTCTAGTAAATCAACAGCTTTTTGTTTAGAATATCTGAGTTTAACCTTGGAAATTAAATCGAATGGTTATTAAAGACATGAATGAGCACCAAAGAAAAGCTTTATCCAATCCCAATATCAGTCCTGAACTGCGAAGTTTAATGTTGCAATCCTTAGCTCTCGACGAGGCTGAAAAGTTTATAAAGAAACCGGACTACCGAGAAGACAATCCCTTCATTAAAATCCAAGGTGAGTTGGCGGATGATATCCTCAAGAATCTTCCAGGCCATCCTACTGAAATGCGATTTAAAAAACTAACCCTAATCATCAGCGACCACCTCGCTGGAGTTCTACGTCCATGGGAAAGCTACGAATACGTAGAGAATTCAGATCCTTGGGACATCAAGATAACCAAGCATATGTTCAATCTACTACGCTGCGTGGTACAAGATCTAGAACAAGATGAGGAAGGAGCTCGTCTCCGGATTGGAATTTTTGCTGAAGTGGCTAAAGACCTACGCAGCATCCAAAAGGAACAAGAGAAGATCTATCTGGACGCTCTTCCGAGAGAGGATCAACCTTCCGGAGCCATGCTGTGCATCGGTTGTTACTTTCTGCTCACGATATGTGAAATGATTCTCCACGATCACCTGGGGATCGCCAAATTAGATAAAGAAAAGCTAGAACAACTGTTTGAGGGAACGGTGTCTCTCAACAGGACTAAGTACAATGAACCAAGTTTAACCAGACACTGGATTAAAATACTACTAAACAAAAAGTATCTGGATGAGGGAAATTAAATGGGCAACATCAAATCTAGAGTTTACATTCATGGAAATCGAGTCGGACCAATAGAAGCTGCTTTAGTCTCTAGACTAAAGTACGGGTATTGTGTTTCCGAAGGGAATTTTAAGGAAGAGGAAGCGGAGACTAGCCAGTTCACTCTGTTTCTTATTAAAGACCGAGAAAGGATCATCGAGCTCTGTGCAAAGGCTGTTGAATTCGCTTCTAAGAATACCTTCCGAACTCTGTTCTGCTTTTTACCTTCTGGACCTAACTGTGAATTCACCCCGAACGAGGCTAAACAACTGGACTGCGTGAGTAAAATCATCACGAACCTACACGGGAAAGCTTTCACTGACTTGGAAGATGTAGCTCAGTACCTAAACAGATACGCGGGACAACCAAGAAACAATCCTGAGTTCGAAACTCAGGTTGGGGCCCTCCACCCTCTCGAGTTTCCCAAGGATATCCTGTGAACAAAGATAAGTTCTCTAAGTTCTTCGCGATCTTCGGACTAATATACGATAAGATCTCATACCTGATTAGCAGGTTTACGAGATTCTTCGTCGAAGAGAAGGTAATTACAGGTTATGTGGCTTGTATGTCCACTGTACGATACCTCTTCGACAATTACGAGATTTCTAGGCTCAACGACTACCAGTACACCACCAGCGAGGGTTACATTAAACCAATGCAGAGGGAAGGGTCTTACGCCATTAAGCGACTAGACTTTAGTTCCAGCATCCTACTCTTTAAAGGTTGGATTCCTCTCTGGATTAGAATCCGAGGAGGATGCGAAGAAGAGATTCAAAAGCTGAGCCTCCACTACCCAAAGGGTATGATTGACTTCGAAGATATTTTTCAAGAATCTGTTCATCTGACGGATATCAAAGCCATTCAAAAAATGGAGAATAAGAGAAAGACTCTTCGAAGGTTCTCAATCTACTATTCGGACTCTCCAGGTATGCGTGGAAGCAGTATGTCTTATCACGCTACTAGAGAGCTTGAGAACGAACACGATCTAAACATACCTCTCCGGTACTCTCCTGATGAGATAACCAGTAGCTCTTACGACGACCACGACCCTGACTTTCTTCTAAACAACCTGTATTTCCCGCCTGAGTTCGAAAAATGGATAAGAGAATTCGGTGTCTGGGTTACTAAAGAGGATTTCTACACCTCTCGTGGACTAAACTGGAGGAGAGGTTGGTTGTTTACTGGAGAACCTGGGACGGGAAAGACTAGCTTTATTCGAGCCCTGGCCTATAAGTTCAACGTACCAATCTATGTGGCTAGATTAGGGACTTTAGATAATAGTAGCTTCGAGAGATTCTATGAACTAGCCAGTGCGAACGCTCCTTCTGTTTTTCTAATGGAAGAGATAGACGGTGTCTTTGAGAATAGAAAGAACATCTCAGAACATTCCGGACTAACCTTCGACACCATTCTAGAGACTCTAGGTGGGGTTAAGCAGAAATCCGGAGTATTTACTGTTATCTCGTCCAACCGACCTAATCTAATCGACAAAGCTTTGGCTTACCGAGACGAACATGGGAATATCTACACCCGACCAGGAAGAATCGACCGTGTGGTCGAGTTCCAGTCCATGTCCAAAGAGAATAAGCGAAAACTGGCGGAAAAGATGCTGGCCGGTCTTGATTACGACTTCGAAGAATTATACAACGAGAAACCTACCGCTTCCCCCGCCGAGTTCCAAGAGATCTGCAGAGCTAAGGCGGAAGAGCTGACCGTAGACTTCTATACCATTGATTAGTTTTAATTTTAGATCAAAATCTGTAGTATATAGATTCCTACGGGGGAATTATGCAGAAAGTATCTAAAGAGTTAGAAAAAACATAGTCAAATCTCGACAGGGCGGTACGCCCTGATTAGAGATCGACTAGATTTTTCCCTGAAAAAAAGATCCTTATTTTTATTAGGATCGAAAAAAACTCGATAACTC
>Ga0129345_1000407_pt1 | contig 15476 bp, 11 predicted proteins | sample CPBDNA_FD_94425 | JGI IMG/M metagenome (GOLD analysis project Ga0129345, IMG submission 94425) | Freshwater to marine salinity gradient microbial communities from Chesapeake Bay, USA - CPBay_Sum_20_0.8_DNA | ecosystem: Environmental > Aquatic > Marine > Coastal | place: USA: Chesapeake Bay...
GATAGATATATTGGTATCTCCTTCTTGCCGCGTTCCAGTCGAAGGCGCTGTTGGCGTTGTCGCCCCGCCCATGGCGTAACGAGGAGCAGGGGCAGACATGCTGTTGATACTTTCAAAAAAGTTTCTTCCGTACTTCGCTACAGACTGTTTGTCCACAACATATTCTCCGCCCATGAGAAGAGCTCTTCTATTGCTTGTAGCGGGGCCGCCAGAACTATATCTTCCTCCAAATCCTTTAAATTGAAAATCCTGTAAGGACGTAGAAAAACTATTGTTTACTGGCCACATTGGGCCGCCGAAATCCTGCTGGAATAATCCTTGAGTTTGTTGCCCAAACAAATCCCCCTGCTTCGTTATAGACTGGGAGATTGAGGAGTCGGGATTAATTAAACCATTTAAAGCTTTCGCGCCAGCATATAATCCAACACTTAATAAAGTTCCAACAAGAGTTTGAAGTAATGCTTGCTTTTTTGCCTCTCTTTGCTGTATGTCATATTCGCGCTTTTGGTCAATCAAATCTCTCGCTTGTTGCTGCTGTTCCCAAAGCTGTTGTTGCAATGGGCTTCCGCGACGCATACCGAAAGCAGTAAGCCTGCGACTTTGGGGCTCTAAATCTATTCGCGCAGAACGGTCGCCAAAAACCATGCTGTCGGTTCTACCAGATGTTATTCTTTGATTTGCAAAACGCTCCAATTCATCTATACCTCTTATCTCTCCTTGCCCTCGATAACCTATCGGCATAAATTCTCCGCCACGGGCCATTTGTGGAGACTGATTATTTAGCGCTTCAAGATAGCCTACGCCATATTTTTTAACAGCGTCCTTCTTAATAACGTATTCACCACCCATTAACATGTGAGGAACGTCATCTCTTACTCCACTTCCGCCCGTGACAAGTCCGCCTTCTGCCTTCCCGGGTATTACCATCCCAACCAGAGTATTGACTGCGCGCTGCATAAACGCCTGCTGCAATGCAGACAAGAAGCTCTGAGCTGCGTCCATTAATGCGCCTTTCAAGTCTTTAGCCCCTGTCACCGCCTGAGATAATGCTGTGGCCATATTGTTTGCAAAATCAATAGGAGTATCTCGCGCAATCCTTTCATAGAACTCTTCGTCAGTTTCTTTTAACAATTGCTTTTTAGCATCCTCAAAACCTCTTTGAACTGGCGTTAAGTTGTTTCTTCTAATTAATTCAGCATTTTGTTTTTCCAGTTGTGCCGTAACTCCTTTTGCTGCTTCTGCTCTTTTTAATTCTCGTGAAAGGAGGTTTTCAAGTATTGGCCTTAATGCATTCGCCGCATTTTCCTGTATTCCATATACTTCTAGGAATTGATTAGCGAGCTGTTCGGCAGTTTGTCCTTGTAACGCCTGCTCATCGCTTAACATTTGCTCTATTTTTAATCTTTTTTCTTCGACCGTTAAAATGGCTTCTGCTTGAGTTAGTGCTCCCTCTGGAGTAGCGGTATTTGCCGTGGCATTTTGACCGCCAAACAAAGAGTCAATGGTAAATGGATTAAATCCCAATGCGTTAGCTCGTGCCTGAGAGGGGTCAAAGTTAAACAATGAATTTGCAGTTGTATCCGTCCTTAGCTTTCTTGCTTGAGACTTCGCCGCATCCCACACTCTTTCCGATTCAGCATATAGCTCCTTTAGTTTTTGTTTACGAGCTTCTATTTCTTGGTTGATTAATTCCGATTTCGATAGCGCTGTCTCTCCAGCCTTTTTTCTTCGGCCTGTCCTGATAGAGCCATATCTTTGCTCATCTGGCAATCGGCGCAGTTGGTCTTTAAGCTCAGAGATTTTGTCTTTTTCATTTCCAATTTCATTTCTAAGTTCTTCAAGCCTATCTCTATCAGATATTGCAGCTACACTAGAAGCCTGATTTACTCTAGGTGTAAAAGGTGTAAAATTTTGCAATGACAATTCGGGCTTGCCAGCTAAGGGTCTTTCCCCGCTTGCCCCTGCCACCGAATCAGTAAACAATGAAGAAGGTAAATTATTTTTCAGAACTTCTACAAATTTATTGGCCCCATCTTCAGAAGCCTTCAATAGCCCATTGGTTAAGGCTTGTTCCATCTTTGTAGAACCATTAGCGAACGCCTGAATAATAGTATCCGCCCGTCTTTCGTCTTCTTTTCTTAAAAGCTCTGGAGCAACGAACTGGTCAAATACTCCCTCGAAAACTCCGCGCAAACCATCTTTTAAATTTTCGCCAACAGAAAACTTATTGATTTGCAGTTCCAGATTAGATATTTCTTCTTCAATCCTTCTCTTATCTTTTTCTGTTAAATTAACATCATCTAACTGTAATTGCTTTACTTTTATTTCCAGTTCTTTTTGCTCAATATTTCTAAATTTTTCAAGTTCGCGCTGAGAATCTTGTATCGCTTTTGTTAAACTGAATTGCGCTTTTAATCTTTCTAAAACTATTTCTTCTTTTTTCGCTATTGCTTCTGCAACTAATTCTCTTTTTTCAGATACGGTTAATTGAAGTTCCTGTTCTTTCAATAAAGCTTTTGCATTAGTTAATTCTTGAACAGCCAAATCAATCAAACTCGCTCGGGCCGTATTATTTCTTATTAGATACTTTAATTGTTCGCTTAATGTTTCTTTTAACTTCTCTTCTGTAATACGTAAGTTTTTAACATCACCAACAATTGCGCTAATTATATTTTTATATTCCTTGGCCTTATCTGCTGAGACAATATCTGTTTGAAATATTTCTCCAGTATCCAACGCAGAGACTATTCCTCCGGCAACGTCTTGTGCGGCCTTTCTTCTTAAGTCAATTAATTTTAGTTGGGTTTCCGCAGATTTTCTTTCTAGATTGTCTGAATTAAGAGATTTTGCCTGTAGTGATAATAAAAACTCTCTTTCAGAAATCCTGTCTTGAATTAGTTTATTTAATTCTCTTTGGGCAGTTATTTGTGAATCAAGTAATTTTTTCGTTGTTGTTTCTACGAAAGCTTCTTGAACCTTTCGGGCTTCTTTTTGAACCCCCATTAAATTATTTTTCAGTTCAATAAGCTGAGCGTTTGCTTCGCCGACATCTGAAGAAAGTTTTAATCCTAGGTCTTTTGCTATTGCGCGTAAATCAGAGCCCTTCAATTTTGATGGGTCGTTTATCTTTTTTAGCTGTTCTTTTAATACATCTGGATTATCAGAAATTAATTTACTTATTTCTTCAGATACCTTTTTTCTGGCCTCTCCGATTTTTAATCCAACTTCTTGTATTTTCTTAAGTCTTCTTTCTTCCAGCGCTCCATAAGCCGAAAATCCCGCAAGAATAGCTGCCCCCCCTATAGCCAAAGGCCCAGCAAGCGAACCCATAAAAGCTGCCCCGCCCAAGCTACTCCCTAGCGACTTTAATCCCCCGCCCTTCGTAAGCCCGCCTACTTTTGATGGCAATCCCTTTAATCCGCCCAATATTCCGCCAAGAGATATTGTACTTTTGCTTAACTTTGCTAACGGGCCCTTAAGCAAATCTAATAATAGCGCAGTATTAACCATGCTAGATATAAATTTTGTCCCCGCTGTTGCCACGTCGCCGAATGTTCCATCAACCTCTTCTGCTCCTCCAGCTAACATAGACATAGCAAATGAAACACCAAATAGCTTTGTAGTTAAACCCCCCATTGCCATAGAGGCTTCCTGCGTTTTTCCCTTTACCATAGCAGCATCTTTTTCAGACAACTGCCTTCCTATTCCCCCCATATTAAAATTAGGAATCCTTCCAGTAGGCTCATCTCGCGTATTGGTTACAGCAAGTCCCATTGGGTTGCTGGCTTTTCTCAAGCGAGAGTCTTGATTAACCCTAATTTGGTTAATGGGAATCCCCGCCGCGCTTTCTCTGGCTATAGCATCCTCAAGAGGATTAACCCCTGACATTTTCGCAAAATTAGGGATATACCCTTTCGCAGCCACGGCGATTCCTTTGTCTCTGAGAACCTTGGAGAACATACTAGCTCTCGTGTCGGGGCTTTCTCTGATTTTGGCTTCTATTTTTTGAGAACGCCCCAAGTCTGGGAATAAAGCCTGTAAATTTGTGTTGGCTTGCGCGCCGAAAAAGTCCCATCTAGTCGTTTCGGGTCTTCTCGCCTGTTTTTTTGTTTCCTCAAGAAGGCCGCTTACGGCAGTTTCAAATATGGCTCCAGATAGAGAAGATATTGCGCCAGTATTGGCCAATTTATCTAACTTTTCAACTTTCGGCTGTCCGCCTTTACTCATTTTAGCAGCCTCTAGGTTCGCCAAATTCAAAGCAAATTTTTTGGTTGCGGCATCAATTTCTTCGTCATTTCTTACGCGCCCTGCAACATTTGGGGAAAAGCCTACCTTATCAAACGCCACCTGATACGTTTTTCCGTCCTTAGCTTTCTTTGAGCCAGTCACTTGCCTTCTCAGGCCAAGCACTTGAGGGACAATCATTGCAATGTTGGGGTCGTATATCCTCTGTTTTCGCAGTTTCCTCTCTTCTCTTAATCGTTTCGCCTTTTTTTCTCTGCTTGTGAAAGTCTCGCCTAGACTAGAGGCCCTTGCCCTCATGTTATAATCCGCTACCCCAAATGCGGATTTGAATTGTGCCGCCTCCGCCGGACTTGACACGGCACGATATGCCGCGTTTATCGCAGACCCTCCTCTTTTCGCTTTTGCCTTGCTTAAAAGCTGCGCAAAAGTTTGTGCAAAGTTTGGAATATATCCTCCCGCAGCAATCGGGCGAGCGCCGCTAGGCATTCCCATACTTCCAATCATGTCTCGATTGAATATAGCCGAGCCCCCGCTACCTTTGTAGTTATCAACAACTACCTCTCCAGTATGTGCGACAATTGGCCCGCGTTTGCCGCCGCCAAAATTAAAATTGGACATCAGGACGGGTTTATCTCCGCTCCTTGCGCCGCCAACTCCACGACGGATGTTTCCTCTTTCTTCCTGAACGGCGTTCGGGATAAATCCTTCCGCACCAGTCGGCAAAGTAATACCCCCCTTGCCAGCTCTTCCTCCCGAACGATAAATCATAGGAGAAATACTTTTAGCAATCATCGCCAATTTGGCATACTCAACTTGTTGGTCTTGTAAAACCTTTAGCAGAAGCTTTTCCTGATGAACCCTTGTCATCCCCTTTTTTGTCAAAGCCTCAAGAAGGGCAGGCTCCCTCATTAACGTGTGAAGAATGGCCTCTTGCAAATCAAGTTGTTGCTGCGCCGCCTTATTTATTCCTAATAAAGACTTGAGACCCTGAACGCCAAATTTTGCTACATCAATTGACAATTTAGCAAAAATAGCGAGCAACAACCCAACCACTGGGGAACTAGTAATCGCAGACCCCAATCCCTTGACAAATCCTTTGGCAAGAGAATTTCCTTCCTCAGGAGAGAAGAGGTCATTAATCTTTTCAATCAACCAGCTAAATCCACTTAAAAGCTCTTTTAAATTGTCTTGTAACCCAATTTCACCAATTCTAGACGCCAACTGCTGAATTGATACCCCCGTTCTTTTGACCATGGCGTCCAAGGTCTCATTTAGCTGTTCATTTTTCTTGTAAGCGGTTTGCGCATTTGAACCTACTGTTTCTAATGCGTCTCCCCAGCGCCCAGCGCCTTTATCCATTTCATCAAATAAGGCAATTAATGTTTCTCGCTGTCTCTTGCCCGCAACTTTTTGAATAATGTCGGCCTGAGTAATATCGTCGAGGTTTTTAAATCCTTTCGCCAAATCTTCTAAAACGGCAGTAGTTGACCTAAAGTTTCCCTCTGCATCTCTTACTGCAACCCCGATGGCCTCTACAGCATTAATGGCCTCTGCTCCCTGCAACCTAGCAAAAATAGTTCTTAAGGCATTACCGATAACAGAGCCGCCGCGAGCCGTACGTTCCTGCACAACGGCAATCATGGATGCCAATTCTTCAAACGAAACCCTTGCTTGCCCAGCAGAACCACCAGCGCGCTCCAAACCCTTAATCAAATCTTCGGAGCTAACAGCGAAAGCGATGTCAAGTTCTGCGAGCTTATTAATAACTTCTCCGGTTGTAATACCTTCCTTTTTAAAAGTATTGACCGCGGCGGTCAAACCTTCAACGGACTCCGTCACATCCAAGCCAGTAAGACGAGTAAGGATAAGCGCGTCGTTAATACGTTTGAGCGACTCTTCCATACTTAAGCCCTGACGAGCAAATTCCAAAGCTCCCTCTGCGACAGTATCAAAACTCTGAGCCGTGTTTTTTGCGACATCAAAAATTCCATCTCCGAATCTTTTTAAGTCTTTTTGACTTGCGTTCAAAACAACATTAATATCGGCAAAAGCTTTTTCAACCTTTATTGTTGTATCAAGTAATGATTTGAATGCGTCAGATACGCCATTAATAATCGCTACAGAAGCGCCGAACGCAATAACACGCGCATTGGAAGCGGCAAGGGACTTTGTGAATTCGTCTGCCTGCCCAGTAATCTTGCCCAAGGGTCGGGAAACGCCCTCAATTTGTCTTCCATCAATAGTTACGGCAGAACGTAGGCGCGAAGAAACGATGCGAGCAGTTCGTTCTATACTGCGGTTGTCAATCGTGACCCTAGACTCAATCCCTATCTGTTTTGTTCCGATTCCTGCCATTCCTGTACCTTTACAGATAATTACACAGAAACTCCCCTAGAATTAAGAACAAAATAATATGATTTATTCGATGTCCCCAGTCATCCGCATCATATCTTCCATATTCATGCTTCCTCCGTGCTTTTTAAGCTGGTCGTGCAGAGAGACTACCCTTTCTCCTTTTCCTGCCATTTTCTTCAAGTCGTCCTTTTTTGCCCCGAAATAAGTCGACGCGCCCTTATCTGTTGGCCGTTTTTGAGAGGGTCTTGGGCCTTGTCTTTGGCTTCTTTCGTCCATATTTTGGGCCTCTATATACTGAATTATAGCTTCGGGGTCTTTTCGTATAATATCAGGAATGTCATTATGGTTCTTAAAAATATTAAAGAAGAGCTTGGCGAAAGTAATTAGTTTAAGCTGGAAGGCCGTCATTTTTGCTGCCGGTTTCCCTAAGAAATCTATTGGAGATTCTGAAAACGGCATCAAGGCAGCGAAGAAATCGCACAAAACGGCGTGAGAAATATTGTCATCGTTATATTGATTGTAAATCCTAGTCTGCTCGCTCCTGATTTCTATAAATTCAACAGAAGAGCAGTCCTCTCCCTCAATAAAGGGGCGTTTAAACTCCTTATCCTTAAACAATATCCCCTCCATAAACCTGTTGTGGGTTTTCTTATAAGCGATAGATTCAGCAGTATATTCTAAAATAGCCTCGCGAGCCTCTCGTTTTTTCTCTAGTTCTTTTTTGTAGCTTTCTACCATTTTCATTTGGCTCTCACGCTGACTTGGGATTTTCATTTGCTGAGCCGCCTTGGTTAAGGCTACTATTTTGCGCTGCTGTTCTTGGAAAAAGTTTTCGTCTTTTTCAGACCAGTCCTTGCGCTCTATTGCTTCCTGAATCGCTTCTTTTTCTGTCGGAATTCCCTCCCTAATGGACTTTTCCTTGAATAACTTAAAGTACCTCGGGATTTCGGCCTGCTGGCGAAAGTCATGATGCTTAATAAAAAGAGAATGGCCCCTCCACTCAAAAGTGGAGAAGCCATCTATAATTTGACCAACCAAATCAATATAGAATCTATCCTCGTCGCGCATTACTCATCTTTACTATCGAAATCTTCTTTCTCTTCTTTCTCTTCTTCGGTCTGGTCTCTGTGCTCCGCCAAAAACTCTTTTAGAGCGACGTCAAATTTTTCTTTAGAAAGATTCTGATTAAAATACCAAAAAGCAATAACAGTCCCGGCGTCTTGCATAATATTCAGATATTCTTCATTGTCCTCTGCGTCTTCTCGCTCGTAATATTGTTCGAGCTTATCAACAAAGTCAATTCCATCAAAGAAAGGAGTCCACTCTCCGTCAACCTTTTCTTCTAACAAGTGGGTAACATACCAAATAAGAATCTTGTTCTGCGCACGGGCCTCTGCTGTATTGCTAAACAGACTTAGATTTGCGCTTTCGACTTCCACGATATCCCTTCGGACATTGACCATTTCTTCTTCCAGCTTTTCCTGCCGTTCTTTGTTCTTTTTGGTTTGTGCTTTAACCGTTTTAAGCCGAGCTTGTTCTGAAATCAATTCGTTGAGCTTATGATACATTCCAGAGAGTTGCTTAGCGGCCTCCTCCGTCAACAGCCCTCCGCTATCTTCGTATTTTTTAGCCAGCATGTTTTTCGTCAAAATGCCCTTACGCACACATTGACTCATTTCTACTGCGTATTGAGTATCGGCGTCTTCCATTTGCCGCCTTGTAGGGCGTCGCAAAATGAACTCTCGCTTGTTTTTACCTTTTCCTGTAGAGTATTGATATATTTCTTTTTTCATCCTTAGTCCTGTTTAAATATAATCTTCACTTCAAAATTTTCTAGTTCTGATTGATATTCCCTCAACATTTCATTTCCAAGGTCTAAAACCTTTTTACGATATATCGAAAATCTTTCATCATCGAAATAATCCGCCATATCTATTAAATCTTCGTCTTCTGGAAAAGCTTCCCTGAGTTTCTCAAAATTTATATGATGTTCCCTGTGAATATCTTCCAATATAATCAAAAAACCCTTAAATAGTGTTCTCAAGGCCCTATCAGACCTATCAGCTAAAAAATCTTGTGCATCCATAACCTTATTCCTTACTATATAATACACTTACGGTGTAAAAATTCACATGGATTATTTATCTTCTTCTACCAGAACTAAGATTTCTGAGACATTTGACAATGTTCACGAAACCTTTAAACAAGATATTGTTGTATACAAAGACGCAGAAAATACAATAACCGCAATGACGCCCTCCTATAATTCTATCTATGGCTCTGGTGGAAGCAGCGCTCTATCAATAACAAAAACCTCTGTTCAAAAAACAATCGGCGCGCGAATTAAGTATATATCGAGCGATGAAGACTACTTTATTTCCAGTGAACTGAATTCACAAATGAAAATTACCATCCCAAGAGGAAGTATTCGCATTAAAATTTCCTCTGCCGACTTTGATTACATCAAAGAGGCCAAAAGGATAGAATTTAATGGCGTGCGCTATAATATAGTATCAGACGGGCTACCAATCGGCCCATTTTCTCCAGCATATTATGCAGTATTCCTAACCCCTATTGACGAAAGTGCCTGATAGAAACGTAGAAATTATAAAAAAGGGCGTTAGGACGGCCGCTCCACGCCTGCTTGTGGCCGAATTAAGAAAAGAAACTAGCCGCGCCTTTCTTAGCATTCGCAACCAAATGATTGCCGAATTTCTTAGCCACCCTATTACTCAAGAAATTCAGGCTGGCCCCGACGCGCCCAATATCAGCGGAACCTTAAACGGCCGCGGAAACTTGTTTTCCTTTATTGGGTTCGACAGCGGAGATGACCCTATTGAACCCATCTTAAAGGCTTTGGAATCTAGCGAAATCGTTTTTAATAAACTCACCCCAAACGGCATATATAGCACCGCTTTTATTCCCTCTCCCGATGAAATTTTTGAGATTACCCCGATGCCTTGGGCGTCTGGGAGAAGCTGGGCCCACGGCATAGAAAGCGGCATCTCTGGCCTAGGCTGGCACATTAAACAGCGCGGCCTTGGGCGCTCTGGGGGAGGTATTCAATCTTCACATCAAGTCTCTGGAAATGTAAAGTTTAGAAACGTTCAATATATTTCCGCACTTCTAAATAAATACACTAAAATTCTTAAATCTTTATGAAGCCTACCTTCCAACACTCTTTATCCACAAGCTTCATGCTTTGGGCCGACCACTATCTCCTAAGCAAGGGCGAGGCATACTATAACGCTACTGGTGAATTCTTCAATTATTCCGACTCCAGCATCCCCGATACTCACGAGGTCTTTGGCAGCGCATACAAGCAATTTGTTAACGACTCTTCCATTACTGGAGCGAATATTTGCAGTGGGGTCTATGTTGATTCTGTCTGGACTCCAAGAGGCACAAATCTCCGCATTGACTATAACAATGGAAGGGTTGTGACTACTGGAGTCGCGTCAAGCGCTGAGGTTACTGGCTCTTTCTCGGTGAAAGATTTTAATCTTTATTACGTTAGTACGACAGAAGAAGATTTGATTATTGAAAGAAAATATAAATCAACATCTTCCTTTCCGTCTGCCAATACCCGAATAGACCCCTATGATTATACGATTCCCGCGATTTTCGTAAATATGGAAACTGCTCAAAATGACCCGTTTTCATTCGGCGGAGAAGACCAAACAAGAACATCAATAAAAGCTGTTGTCATGTCTGATGACATGTATAAGTTAGATGGCGTTCTTAGTATATTTGCCGATTCCCGTAACGAGGTTTTTAAAATTCTCCCCTTTGAGGCCCATCCAATAAACGAATGGGGAGACTTAAAAACTCCGCCATATGATTATACTGGCTTAGCGGCCGCATCTGGAAACGGATTATTTTACATTGATAGGGTTTTTGCCTCTAAGCTGTCAGAACGCTCTAAAGAGGCTCTTCCAACTAATTTATTTATAGGTTTTTTGGACTTTGACATATATACTCATAGATTTCCAAGGGTATAATTTCACATAGTCTAAAATTCAATGTAAAAACAGAAGAATTTCAACCAAATAAATAATGTCAAGAAATCGCGTAATTTACCAAAGTGAAGCCCTCTGGGTTAGTCAACAATATGATTCAACTGGCAGCGCCGACCACGAACAACTTCGTCGTGTTCAATCTGCCAATTATTCGTTCTCCGTATCGAGGCAAGACATCAACCAATATGGTCAATTGGCTCGAATTGACGCTTTGGTTCTTGAATCTCCAACTGTTTCGTTCGATTTTTCTTATTATGTAACTGACGGCCGCAATGAACGCGCCCTTGGTTTTTATGTCCAAACTGGCGGCGCCTCGCAAGGAGGTTTCGCATCTGGCCACATGACCAATGAATCTGGAAGGAACTTTTTCGTTGTAACCGCCCCAGAAGGTGAGGACCTTAACGGTCAGGCCTTAGCGAATACCGAGTCCGTTATTGGTATCGGCAATGGCTTCTTGTCAGACTATACCCTAGAAGCCTCTGTAGGGTCTATTCCTACGGCCTCTGTTTCCATTGAAGCTCTTAATATTCGCTCAGACACAGGCGCCGCAGCAATCAATCACCCTGCTGTTGTTCCTCAAAGCGGGACATCGCTGACTGATACTGTCGTTCTTCCTAACGCGGAAGCTGGCACAGGAGCAAGCATCATTACTGCTCTCCGTCCGGGCGATATCGTCTTGAGCTTCGGGGACTTTGAAACAGATGGAACTGGTCAAATTGTTACTCTCAATGGTAACGATGCCGCCCACGTTCAAAGCTTTTCACTTTCTCTTCCTTTGGCTAGAACAGCCCTTGAAAAGCTTGGAAGCCGATTTGCTTATGCTCGCTCCGTAGATTTCCCAGTCACAGCGTCACTTTCTGTTAATGCCATTGTTAATGAAATCGACGAAAAGAATCTTGTAGACCTTCTGGACGACGAAAAAGAGCGAAACATCTCAATGACCCTTAAGGACCCAGACGGAGGAACTGGCTTAATCGTCACACTACAAGGATGTGTCCTTCAAGATGAGTCTTATAGCTCTGCGATTGGCTCAAACAAGTCTGTTGATTTGACCTTTACCGCGCAAATTGGTGGGCCAAATGACTCTGCTCATAATGTACTTGTAAGCGGGTCTAACTCAGACGCCCTGTTTGCTTAACCCTTTAATTCAAGGGGGCTTCGGCCCCCTTTTTTAATGTCTTATGGCTCGCAATAGAATCATTTACCAAAGCGAGGCGCTATTTATTAGCCAATTTGGGCAATCAGTTAGCGTCGATGAGCACATTCAATTGTCCCGTATTCAATCTTTCAATTACGGATTCTCCGTTAATAGGCAGGATGTAAATCAATACGGACAATTATCTCGTATTGGGGTTATTAATTTAGATGACCCAGTAGTTAACGTGGACTTTTCATACTATCTTACTGACGGATATAATGAAAAGGGAATGGGTTTTTATGTGCAAGACACTGGTTCAGCTTTGGGGTTTTTGCGGTTTTTGCCACGAGATGAAGATGGGGTCAATTTATATCTTTTGACCGCCCCCGAAGGGGAAGACATTAATTCAAACACAGGCCTATATCCGTATGTAGCTATAGGGAATGTATATCCCACCGACTATACGTTAGATATATCTGTGGGCAACATCCCAACGGTTTCCGTTTCTTTTGAAGGAAGCAATATACTTTCCTCAACAATGACTGGGGCCCAATTAGTTAAAAACCCAGCCTATGACATTGACGGAGAATTGCATAATACAGAGGCCTTCCTGCCTAATGCCCTGCCTATTACAGGGGCGTCCATTCCTTCGGCCCTAAGGCCCGGCGATGTGTCAATGACGATTTCTCCTCCTAGCGGAGCCATCTCAAACCTCGACCCCTCTACAGGGCTGCATATTCAAAGTTTTTCTCTTAATATTCCATTGTCTCGTACACCCTTATCTAAAATTGGGAGAAACACCGTTTATAACCGTTCTCTTGACACGCCCATTAACTCCCAAGGGACTATTGAGGCTATTGTTGCCGACGTACAGGCAACAAATGTGGCTGAAATTCTAAACTCAACAGAAACATTTGATATTAATGTATCTATAGCCAATCCAACGGGCGGGGAAGCATTTTCCTTAGACATTAAAGGGGCGGTTTTACAAAGCGAATCATTCTCTTCTTCTATTGGCTCAAACAAAACATCATCCCTCGTGTTTGAAACCCAATTAGGAGGAATGGAAGACACCATCACTAATGTTTTAGTTAGTGGCTCCCATTCGTCTGGGGCATATCCATATGACGCGTTCCTGATTAACAATAATGAGGTTTATGACGCCAGCGGCCAACTTATCTTGGTTGAAGCCTAATAACCTATTGCGTTGTTTCCTGTTGTTCCTTCGTATCCCACGACCTGCCTTGGTTTGGCCTCGTACATATTATAAGAATGAATAAGCCTCTCAGCTTCGCTGTAGGCGTCTCTTGACAAGCCTCGGTATGTTTTACCTATCTCACCCTTATTGGCGAATCTAACGGTCGTGTCGCCCTCTGTAACCTCCACTAGGCTATTGGTATCTTCCACTACGCCGCGCAAAGCGTTTCTGGATAATTTCTTATAATACTCCGCTAAGTAAAGTTGCGTAAAAATAGCATTCTCCTCATCTTCAAACCCCGGGTCTGTGCCACTAAAATCTGAATAAAGATATGTATTCAACAGCCCAATATTATGTTGTAACCAGCCGGATATTGATGAGATAGAGGCAATACCCGTGTTTGAGTCGAATTCCGACACGAATATGCCACTAGCTAAGGTTCCTATTTCATTCGCCATGCTTTTGTTTACACCGTTTTCGTATTATATAAACGCCATTTTAAGAGCGTTTCTCCCAATCATCGTTGAAAGCCTTAACTAAAGTATTAATTGCTCGGGCCCTATCAAAAGTGGGGTTAAATCCAGCCTTTGCTGATAGCTGTTGTAAATCCGACAATGTATAGGTATTAAGAAGCTTTCTAAAAGATTCGGGGGTATCTGTTTGATACTCTTCTTCAAATACGGATTTTGTTCTAGCTCTGTCTAGTTTTTTGAGAATTCTTTTGCTTGAATTTTTGCGCATATCCAACTTCATCTTCCCTTGTTTTGTATTTAAATAATTCGGCGGATTTTGAGATTGATAAGCCTTAAACCCAGTTCTTAGGTATTTTTTTTGCTCCTCTATGTCGGCCGCGACAATGACCCCTGCCTTGCGAGCAATATTGTTTAACTTCTCTAAAGTCCTCGCTTCTCTTTCGCTCCTAGAGTCTCCGTCTCGACCTTCTAGTTTTTCTAAAATTTCTTCAAAGATTGGGGCATAATTCGTTCCATACGGACTCATTTTCGAGACTCCGTAAATTTCTTCAAGCTGTCTTACGCGGTCGATTTCTCCCCGCACCTTGCCGTCTGCATAATGTTTCATATTAATATATTAGTTTTTACATAGTATTATTCCACAAAAAAAGAGGGCTGGAAATCCAGCCCCCTCTAATTGGTTGTTGAAACTGATTAGATAATCTTACCAACCAAGGCGCGGTCGTCAAGACATGTACGGCCTTCTTCAAGACCTCCATACCAGCCGATTTTACCTTGACGGACTGACCACTGGTCATCAACGGCGAGAGAGAAAACTCCATCGTCTTCGTCCACTGCGACAGCCTTAAGAAGACTATCACGAGTGCGGTCGATACCAACAAGGATTTCTTCAGAAGCGCCATCGAAAACAGCGGAGCCGCCACCAGTTGCGTCAGTATATTGGGTAGAGCCAGCAGCGGTATCAAATACGCTATTGAAGCTTTGTCCCACACCGAACTCATTGAATTCCATGATAGAAATTCCGTAGAACTCAGGAATACCAGCGTTACGGAAGATGCTCATACGCATTTCGTCTGGAGCTACAATACCTTCAGCACTTGTACCGCCCAAAGGACCAGTAGTAGTATTGATTGGATTGTAAGCCATGCTGCGAATCTTCTCAACGATTTCGGGAGAAACGATGAGGTCAGTAATTCCCTTTCCACGGCTTTCTGGCGAGCCACCGTACCATGAGGTAAGGATGCGCTTTGCGAGAGTCAAGATTTCATTGAGGTCTTGCAGAACGAAGTTGCCAGAATTTTGCGTACGCTGAACGTGCTTTTTACTATTGGTTGTGGCATTAGCCAAAGCCGTCATGATAACATTAGCCGACATGCTATTCTGTTTGAGCAGAATTTCCTGCGCTACACGAGTCATTGTCTTTCCGACAACGTCAAGACGACTCTTTTGGGCGTACTTCTTGTCAAAAGAAACGGCCGTGTCAAGGCTATATGTGTGCATTTTCATTTCAGACATAGTTGGAAGCACTTGGGAAGTCGGAAGACCACCAGCTTGAGTTTGACTCCAAACTTCAACGTAGTCTTCATCAGTTACGTCGTAGTAGAGGTCAAGCGGAATGCTTACATTATCATCTGCGTTATAGCGGATTTCAGTGAAGAGGTTGCTAAGGACAGGAGCCTGACTAATTACCTCAGCCAACATGGGCTGAATTAACACCGCGAGAGCAGCTTGTGCTTCGTACGCGGTATCGCGATTCTTAGAGGCCATAGCCTTAACAAGCTCAATTTGCTCGGGAGTATAATCGAATGTGATTTTCATTAAATTGATTTCCTTACTTAAGCTTGATTACCAAATATTCCCCAGCGAACTGGTCTGTATTCGTTTGCGATGTGCGCGACCCAGTCCCAATAACAGTAGCAATAGCCGAAGCGTCAGAAGGCGCAACGCCCGTGACCTTGCCGCCGCCATTGTTAGAGATTGTGAGTCCAGTACCAATAGCATAATCGCTCCCAGTAATAGAACCATCAAACGCATTAGCGCTGATAGTA